>SAMEA3387494__coassemble_2844_pt1 | contig 12927 bp, 11 predicted proteins | sample SAMEA3387494__metabat2_low_PE_043 | metagenome-assembled genome bin SAMEA3387494 (sample SAMEA3387494) | Felis catus | biome: Faeces | place: United Kingdom | collected 2012
ACTTAAAATCCCGTGGGTAGTGATACCCGTACCGGTTCGATTCCGGTCTGCGGCAGTGATGAAAAGCGAGAGAAACGTTGAATTCACAGCGTTTCTCTCGCTTTGTCTTATGAATTTGCAGCTACAATAGCAGCTGCAAATGTTAATGAGAAGCCCTTTTTGAATAGTATCAGTTAGGGCAGGTGATCTCAATTACCTGTTCGATCATCTTGTGAAGGAGCTGGCTTTGCTGGGTATCCGCTGCGTGATAATAGACCTCTTTTCCTTCCCGGCGGCTTGTTACCAGACCACTGCTGCGAAGAAGACGCAGATGATGAGAAACAGCAGGACTGGACATATCCATCATAGCGGAAAGATTGATTACACATTCCTCACAATGGCACAGAAGCCAAAATAACCGGACACGTGTAGGATCGCCCAATTGTTTAAAGACATCAGCAATCAGCTGAAATTTCTCAATGTTTCCCAGTTCTTTTAGAATGCTGTTGGAAATCTCTTTTTCATTATGATTGTGGGGCAATGTATGAGTCATAGTTTTTACCTCTTTTTCTCCAGATTGGAAATATTTTCTGCTAAAAAGTACTTTTGCGATATTGACTTCTTTTTGTAACTGTATTATACTACGGTTATAACAATTAAACAAGTGCTTAATTATTAAATTTTAAATTCAGGAGGAAATCCGTTATGAAAAAAACTTATAAAATCGAAGTAGACTGCGCAAACTGTGCAAACTTAATGGAAGATGCTGCTCGTAAAACCAAGGGGATACAGAACGCCACCGTAAACTTTATGACTCAGAAGATGATTGTTGAGTTTGAAGAAGGACAGGAGCCCCAGGAAGTAATGGAGAACGTTCTCAATGCCTGCAAAAAAGTAGAATCAGACTGTGAGATCTTCCTGTAAATTCTATTTATATGCGAAGAATAAAGCGGACTCGTCCGCTTTATTTTTCGGAATATTCTTTGTCTGCAATACAATTAAACAATTGTACAAACGTTGAAAGGAGTAACTGGTATGCACGAGTTCATTATCAATACACTGCTTTGTGTGCTGGTGGTAACAGCCGCAGGGTTTCTGATTACGGCCAACAGGCACAAAAACAGTATGACAAAAAAGCAGAAAAAAATGCTGACCCGTATTTTAATTGCATCGGCTATGTTGTTGGGACTTCGGTTTCTTACTCCGGCTCTGCTTGCGCAGATGGATTCCTATCTGTTTCCGTCTGCAGGCCGCTGGATGCGCTTTGCTTTATATCTGACAGATTACTTTATCATTGGTTATGATATTTTGAAAAAGGCATGTAAGGGAATCAAAAACCGACGGGTATTTGATGAAAATTTCCTTATGGCAGTTGCCACAGTGGGAGCCATGATCCTGGCAGTGTCCTCCAATGGAGACTATTTTGAGGCCATTGCGGTAATGCTGTTTTATCAGGTAGGTGAATGGTTTCAGAGCTATGCGGTGGGCAAAAGCCGCCGTAACATCAGTGAGCTTATGGATATCCGCCCGGATTATGCCAATGTGGAGCGAGATGGCAGGCTGGAGCAGGTTGATCCGGAAGCGGTGGAAATTGGCAGCGTAATCCTTGTACAGCCAGGGGAAAAAGTTCCCATTGACGGTATGATTCTTGAAGGAAATTCTATTTTAAATACCAGCGCTTTGACAGGTGAGAGCCTTCCCCGTGAGGTAAAGGCCGGGGATGAGATTATCAGCGGCTGTATTAATATGTCTGGGGTTCTGAAGATAAAAACCACAAAAGAATTTGGAGAATCCACAGTTTCCAAAATTTTGGATCTGGTTGAAAACGCCAGTTCCAAAAAATCCAGATCTGAGAATTTTATTTCCAAATTTGCAAAGGTTTACACTCCATTTGTATGCTACAGTGCCTTGGCCCTTGCAATCCTGCCGCCCCTTGTGCGTATGCTTATTATGGGAGCTTCTGCAGACTGGGGAACCTGGATTTACAGAGCGCTGACCTTCCTGATCATAAGCTGTCCCTGTGCCCTTGTAATCAGTATTCCTCTTAGCTTTTTTGCAGGAATTGGCGGAGCAAGCCAGGCAGGCGTTTTGGTAAAAGGTTCTAATTACCTGGAAACGCTTTCAAAAGTAAGAACCGTTGTTTTTGATAAGACAGGCACTCTTACTCAGGGGGTATTTGAAGTTAATGACATTCATCATAACGAAATAGAAAATAAGAAGCTGATTGAGTATGCCGCGCTGGCAGAAAGCGCTTCTTCTCATCCCATCAGTAAGAGTTTGCAGAGAGCCTACGGAGAGGAACTGGACCGTTCCCGTGTAAGTGACATTCAGGAGATCAGTGGAAATGGAGTGATCGCCAGGGTAGACGGCATGGAGGTGGCAGCTGGAAATGATAAGCTTATGAAAAGTCTTAACGTTGCCTATAAAGACTGCCGCAGCACAGGAACGATTATTCACATGGCAATTAACGGGAAGTATGCAGGACATATAGTGATTTCTGACAGACTGAAGTCAAATTCCGGAGAGGCAGTCAGAGCTTTGAAGAAAGCAGGAGTGACCAAAACAGTAATGCTCACCGGGGATGCCAGAAAAGTGGCAGAGCAGGTGGCCGGTTCTCTGGGAATCAATCAGGTTTACAGCGAACTTCTTCCAGGGGACAAGGTAGCCAGAGTAGAAGAACTTCTCAAAGAAAAAAGCGGCAAGTCAAAGCTGGCTTTTGTGGGGGATGGTATTAATGATGCACCGGTATTATCAAGGGCAGATATTGGAATTGCCATGGGAGCCATGGGTTCTGATGCTGCCATTGAAGCGGCAGACATTGTCCTGATGGATGATGATCCCATGAAAATCGCAAAAGCGATTAGGATTTCAAGAAAATGTCTTCGGATTGTCTACCAGAACATTGTTCTGGCTTTGGGAATCAAGTTTGCCTGTCTCCTTCTGGGCGCATTCGGTGAGGTAAATATGTATATGGCGATTTTTGCAGATGTCGGGGTGATGATCCTGGCAGTGTTGAATGCAATTCGTTGCTTATTTGTAAAAAAATTATAGAAAAAGGGCAGTCTGAAAAGGCTGTCCTTTTTTACCAGAAAAAGTATATTTTTCCTGTTTCTTGACACACTATCTATGGTGTGGTAAGATAAGAAAAAAGAATCGAACATACATTCGATTTTGTAGGAGGGAGAAGAAGTGGAAGAGCGCACGTATATGGCCATTGACCTGAAGTCTTTTTATGCATCTGTGGAATGCAGGGAGAGAAATCTGGACCCTATGGATACTCATCTTGTAGTGGCGGATGAGAGCCGCACAGATAAGACGATATGCCTTGCAGTAAGCCCTTCCTTGAGAGCCTTTGGGATTTCAGGCCGTGGACGGCTGTTTGAGGTACGCCAGAGAGTGAGAGAAATCAATGGAAGACGTCTGGCTAAGGCGCCTGGAGGGAGATTTTCAGGAAGCTCCTGTTCCGCTGCCCGTCTGGAAGCGGTTCCCTCTCTTTCCCTTGATTTTCTCATTGCCAGACCCAGGATGGCACATTATATCAAATACAGCACATGGATTTACGAGATTTACCAGAAGTATTTTTCTTCGGAGGATATGGTGGTCTATTCCATTGATGAAGTGTTTGTAGATATGACGGATTATCTGAAATTATATCAGCTTTGCCCCAAGCAGCTGGCAAGGAAGGTGATTCTGGATGTTCTGGATACCACAGGGATCACCGCTGCTGCGGGGATCGGAACCAACCTTTTTCTGTGTAAGACAGCCATGGATATTGTGGCCAAGCATATTCCAGCCGACGAGAACGGGGTTCGTATTGCTTACCTGGATGAAATGCAGTATCGCCGGCTTTTGTGGGATCACCGGCCTATTACGGATTTCTGGAGAGTAGGAAGAGGGTATGCCAGGAGGCTGGAGGAGAACGGGCTTTTTACCATGGGAGACGTGGCCCGTTGCTCCGTCTGGAACGAGGCATTGTTATACCGGCTTTTTGGGAAGAATGCAGAGCTTCTTATTGATCATGCGTGGGGATGGGAACCGTGTACAGTTCCTGCTGTGAAGTCTTACCGCCCAGACAGCAGCAGTCTTGGTTCCGGGCAGGTTCTTCCCTGTGCTTATGATGCAGAGAAGGCCAGACTGGTTCTTCTGGAAATGGCAGATGCTCTGGCTTTGGATCTGGTTGACAGGGGGCTTATGACAGATCAGCTTGTTCTTGCAGTGGGATATGATATAGAGAATCTCACAGATCCCCGACGTGCAGAGAAATATCAGGGAGAGGTGACCACAGATGGTTATGGAAGAAGGATTCCAAGGCATGGCCATGGAACGGAGACCCTTGAAAAGTATACTTCTTCTGCCAGAGAAATTCTTAAGGCAACGGCAGAATTATATGATCGTGTGACAGATTCCACACTTTTGATTCGCAGACTGAATCTTACTGCTAATCACATTCTGACTGAGGCGGAAGCGGCAGAGCGCAGCGCACCTTACCGGCAGTTGGATCTGTTTACCGATTATGAAGCCCTTGCAGAAAAAGAAGAACAGGAACGCCAGGAGCTTGCCCGGGAGAAGAAAATGCAGCAGGCAGTTTTAAGCATCAAGAAGAAATTTGGCAAAAATGCAATTCTTAAGGGGAGCAGTCTGGAAGAAGGCGCGACAGCCAGAACACGCAACGCGCAGATTGGAGGGCATCATGCATAACAGCCGGGAGGAATATGAAGATATTATTTATTTGCCCCATCATATCTCAGTTACAAGACCGCAAATGCCGATGGAGGACCGCGCAGCCCAGTTTTCTCCTTTTGCAGCTTTGCGGGGATACGATGCGGCGATTGAAGAGAAGAACCGGATGACAGAGAGACGGACAGAACTGGATGAATATGAGACGGCAGAATTGAACAGAAAGCTGTGTATACTGGCAGAACATCAGAAGGAAGCGCTTCTGGTGGAACTTACTTTTTTTCAGCCAGATATGCGAAAGGAAGGAGGCGCTTATATACACAGAACAGGCGTGTTTTGGAAATTGGATCTGGAGAAAGGAAGGCTTCTTCTGGAAGACAGAACAGCGATTCCCATAGAGGAACTGCGGACACTGGAAATCCGTTCTCCGAAATAAAAAACCTTCCCTGTCTCAAAAAATAACGCAAACAGAACCTGACTAACACAAATAGATACTGTATGGCTTCTTTTGAACCCCATATACTAAATGTACGGACGGATACAGATAGAGTGGATGAGAGGAGACCATATGGTGACAGGAGTAGGCCGCAGGATTCAAAAGTACAGAGAAAAAATGGGACTGAAACAGGAAGAACTGGCAGAACGTGTGGATTTAAGCTGTAATTATCTAAGCGCCATTGAACGGGAAGTTAAGACTCCCAAGCTGTCTACTCTGATTCGGATTGTCAATGAACTGGGCGTATCCGCGGACGAGATTCTGGAGGACGTGCTGGACGTGGGAGTCCGAACCAGATGTACCAAGTTGGAGGAGCAATTGGATACTCTTCCTCTGAAAGAAAAACAGAAAATCCTTCATGTAATGGAGGTTATGATCGAAGATGCGAAAAAATAGGGCTGCTGTAACCATGAACTTAGTTGGAAACCTTCATGGCTGCGGCAGTTTTTTCATTAATTAGAAAGTTTTCTTTTTCGTATAACCGGTATGATTTTTGCTTTGTTTTTTTCTCTGCAAAGTTTACAATAGAAGATAGAATAGGAGATACTTTTGACTGAAAATACAGACGAAGAGAGATGGAGTATTTATGGAATTATTAAAGTTGGTAATTGTGGATGATGAACCGATTTTGCTGCAGGGACTGATTGATACTTATGACTGGACGGGTATGGGATTTCAGGTGGTTGGTACAGCCCAGAGCGGAGAACAGGCAATTCAGGTAATCAAAGAAAAGAAGCCCCATGTGGTTTTGACTGATATCCGAATGAAACAGATTACCGGGCTTATGGTTATGCAAGAAATCCAGAAATCTGGAATGGACTGTCTGTTTGTGGTGATCAGCGCCTATCGGGATTTTGAATATGCGCAGCAGGCTTGTGACCTGGGGGCATTTGCCTATCTTTTAAAGCCACTGGAAGATGAAAAACTTTGGGAAACCATGAAAAATGCCCATGATACCTGTATGGAACAGATCCAGAATGAGGCACGGTATGAAAGCTGGGAAAAACTGTTAAAAAATGATGGAACCAGTTTCCTTCAGATGGTTATACAGAAGTATGTTCAAAACCGAATTCCCCAGGAAAAAGTAGAGGAAGTGTTTCAAACGCTGGGAAATCTAATGGAAGAGGGAGATCGGTTTATTGCGGTGTGCGTGGATATTGATCTGGCGTATAAAATTACCAATTCTCTGGATTATGAAGCTTCCAGATTTGCCGTTTTAAATTTTTTGGAAAAGGTGATTGGAGAACATTTCTTTTATTGGAGAGTTGAAGGGGAAGAGGGCAACGCAATTTTTCTTATCAAGACAAAGGAAAATGCCGCAGTGCTACAGCTGAAAAACCTTCTGGAATATACAAAAAAAGAAGAAAAAAGCCCGGTTGTGGCAGCTATTTCCAAGCCTTACAAGGGGATTTCCGGTATAAAAAGAAGCTATGAAGAGGCGCAAAGACTTTTTGAACTGGCAAGTGTTTCGGGAGCCAGTGCCTTTACGATACCGGAAGAGGTAGAAGAGAGTGAAGGAAAGAGCTATTCTTCAGATGTGGAAAACCTGATTGTAAATGCGGTGAGAAAAAATAATCTGGAGGAATTAAAAGAGGCATTTATCCAGTTTTTGTACGGACTTCCCCATGAAGAAGAGGCGCAGTGTCAGTATTTGCACAGAGTTATGCTCAGAGCTGAATTTTTATTGAAGGATTCCTACGGAATGACAGAAGAATTGAAGGATAAATTCCAAAATTACTATTCTAATTTGCAGAATCTTCCGGCTGCAAAGGCAGTGGATGTATGTTATAAGATTCTGTGCAGTGCAATATCTTACCGGATCGAAAATGCACAGAAGTATGAGATGAAATATTTTAAGGAATATATGTCGGTTGCGGTAGCTTACATCGAAGAACATCTGGATGAAGAAGAACTTTCCATTGTATCTGTTGCTTCTCATATTTACCTGAATCCGGTATATTTTGGAAGAGTATTTAAAAACACCTTTCATATGACTTTTAAAAAATATCTGATGCAGAGAAGAATGGAAAAAGCAAAACGGCTTTTGGAAGAAGGGGAGGGGAGTATAGGTGATATTTGTGAGCAGGTAGGAATTAATAATCCGTCTTATTTTTCACATCTGTTTAAGCAATATACAGGAAAACTGCCCAGTGAATACAAAAAGGAATATGAAATATGAAAGAAAAAAAGAAAGCCTCCGGTATTCGGAAAAAATATTTAAAATATACCATTTTTCTTCTTGTGTTTGCGCTTCTGCTGTCCAGTGCAGGAGTTTGGTTTTATGTGAAAAAAAATATGGCCGGAGCCATCCGGGATAAATATGAATTTATGACAGAACGGATGGGAATTGCTTTGGACAATCTTTTTGAGCAGAGTGATGCCGTAACTGCGGAATGTATTTTGTATGAGGATGTACAGAAAAGCTTACAGACCCAGGGATTGGAAGAAGTAAACCACATTGCGTTGAGTAAATATTTTGCTTATGTGGGTCTGGATCATGTGGCAGATTATTGTTATGTGGATAATAAGAAAAATGTGTATAGCCGTTCTTATACAAAGCTATCTTATGAGGACGTAAGAGACAGTGAGTTTGAAAAATTTCTTGGAGAAGAATATTCCAAAACGAAATGGTTCTGGACGGAAGACAGACTTTTTGGAACGGGAGAGAAGGCGCTTTTTATCGGAAGATATGTGCGAAGTATGGACTATGCCCATGATCCTGGAATGCTATTTTTTAAGATGCAGGACAGTTTTTTAAAAGAAAACCTCTGGACTTCCAGAGAACTGAGAACCGGAGCTGCTTTTGGAATTGCAGATGAAACAGGGGAGATTTTTATGTCAAATCTTCCAAGTGGGTTTTCCATGACAAAAAAGGAAGAAAAAAAAGTGGAATCACTTTTAAAAAAGCATGGTTCTGGAATGATTCTTTCCGGAGAAACGGCAGGAGGGGGAGCTTTGTCTGCGTATCGCCAGGGAGAAAGCGGTCTGGTGCTGTTTTCCTATGTGCCGGATGAGGTTCTGAATCAGGGGTTATCCCGAATTTTGATGGTACTTTCAGGAATTTATCTTCTGATCATTGCCGCAGCGGTAATTTTAAGTATTTATTTTTCAAAACGTTTTACAAAACCGATTCAGGAAATCAATGAAGCTATGAACAGCTTTGACGGAAATGATTTTACACATACCATAGAACTTCATACCAACACAGAGCTGGATGAAATTGGAAATTCATACAACAGAATGCTTTTAAATATCGAGGAACTTTTAAAAGAGAGAAAAGAACAGGAAAAAGAACTTCGTACCAGTGAATTGAATATGTTGATCGGTCAGATAAATCCTCATTTTTTATATAATACGTTGGATACGATTTATATGCTGGCTCGCATTAACAAAGAAGAAACAACTATGAAAATGATACAGGCGCTTTCCAAATATCTGCGACTGTCTCTGAATAAGGGACATGATATTGTAACGGTGGAAGATGAGTTGGAAAACGTAAAAAGCTATATGGAAATTCAGCAGATACGGAATCAGGATTTGTTTTCTTATGAAATTGATTGTCGGGTAGATGCAGTCAATACCTGGGTGCTGAAACTGATTTTGCAGCCATTAGTAGAAAACTCTATCAAATATGGATTTTGTAATATTTTTGAAGGAGGACGCATTCAAATTGAAATTTACAAAGAAAAAGAAATGCTTTGCCTGAGTGTCTATAACAGTGGAACTCCTATTTCACAAGAAATTGTGGAATTGGTAGAGCGTATGAATAAAATGCCAATTTCTTCCTTAAAAGAATGTTTTCCAGACAAAACCCATGGATACGGAGTGATGAATATTATGACAAGGCTGCGGCTGAAATACGGCGATCAGGTACGGTTTTCTTATGAGGCGAAGGAAGACGGTACCGCTTGTATCATTCGTATTCCAGGAGGAGGACAATTATGAGAAACGGAAAAAGAAGTATCAGAACATTCTTTTGTCTGATGTTTGTCATCCTGTCTGTTTTTAGCTGCGTGGGCTGTACAGAAAAAAAGCAGGAAACCGAGGTGGCAGAAGAAGAGGTTGTCATTCCCATGATCCTTACGGTAAGTTCGACTACCGGAAAAAAGAATGAAGAAGAGGTAGTAGAAGCATTTAATAGTGCATATGAGGGAAGCTGGGAGGTGGATGTGGAATGGGTTATGGAGACAGAAGAAGAATATCGTCAGAATTTAAAACGCCTGAATGTGACAGATGAGCTTCCGGCGGTGATTACAGACCTTCGTATGCTGCCATCTTTCTATCAGCTCATGATACAGGATGGGCGATTGGAGGATCTGACTCCTTATATTGAGAAGGATTTAGAATGGCAGGAAATGGTTGAACCGGTGGTGATGGAGGCCTGTACGGAGCCAGAGGGAGAAGTTTACCTGGCTCCCATTAGCACAGCAGCTTTTTCCTGTTCTGGGGTTTTCTGGAATGAAGAACTTTTTTTAGAGGCAGGGATTACATCTTTTCCAAAAACCTGGGAAGAATTCTGGGAGTGCTGCGATACCTTAAAAGCACATGGAATCACACCTCTGGCTCTTCATACAGAGGGAACAGCCTGGGCGCCAATGCTTCTGGCAACAGCAGAACTGGCGGGGAACCCAGAGGGAGCTTCCTTTATGAAAGAAGTCTATCCGAAAAGCTATCAGAATGAAAATGGAATCCAGATAGCAGAAACATTGAAGCGTTTATTTACGTATACCACAGAAGATGCTCTGTATTCAGATTTTGATGTTTCCTATGAGAATTTCTTTGCAGGACGGGCAGCCATGCTTCCAAACGGATACTGGATGACGGATCAGATTCCTCAGGGATGGGAGGAAAAGACCAGATTTTCTGCATTTCCGGGCAACTGTCTGATTTCCTCGCCGGAAACCTTTGGGTGGTCTGTGATATCAGATTACAGCGATTTGGTTAAGACGGGAGCTGTGGAATTTTTGAAGTTCCGGACAAAAATGAACCAGGAAAAAAAGGAAGCGCTTTTTTCCAGAAAAAGAGAAGAGCTTCCTGTTGCAGTGGCAGACTATATAGATGCCTATCAGGGAAATCCACAGTTTGTCCCCAATTATCAGGTGAAGTGGAATTCCATTCTGCAGGAGCAGACCCTGGGAGAGGCCCTTCCTCAATTGGTATCCGGCAAGATTTCTCCTGCCCAGTTTACCCGTCTGGAGGATGAAAGTATAGAAAAATCCATGAAGGAACAGTAAAAATACAACCAACAGAATTTCCAGGTATACTTTTTTGCAATTTAGGTTTTTTAATTGCTACAGTTTTTTTCAAGTTGCTGATATGATAGATACAGAACAAAAAACGTGATTCATCACAAAAAGGAGGATTTACATGAAGAAGCGTAAAATGTTATCAGTATTAATGGTGGCTGCTATGGTATCCAGTCTTGCTGGCGGAGTGAATGTATATGCATCTGAAGATGCAGCAGCAGGAAAAGTATATTATTTGAACTTTAAACCGGAGGCAGATGAACAGTGGCAGGCTCTCGCAGAGGCTTACACAGAGGAAACCGGAGTTCCGGTAACGGTTCTTACTGCAGCATCTGGCGAATATGAAAAAACTTTAAAATCCGAAATGGCAAAAACAGATGCACCTACTTTATTCCAGGTAAATGGTCCGGTTGGTCTGGAAAGCTGGAAGGATTACTGCTATGATCTGAGCGATGCAGCGATTATGAGTGAACTTACCGATGAAAGCTTTGCTTTAAAGGATGGAGATAAAACAGCTGGTATTGCATACGTAATAGAAAATTACGGAATCATTTACAACAAAGCGCTGTTAGAAGAAGCAGGATATACTGCAGAGGATATTACAAACTTTGACAGCTTTAAAAAGGTTGTAGAAGATATCACAGCAAGAAAAGACGAGCTTGGTTTCTCCGCATTTACTTCCGCAGGTATGGACGGCTCCTCTGACTGGAGATTTAAAACACATCTGGCAAACCTGCCGATCTATTACGAATACAAAGCAGATGGAATTGATAAGACAGATGCGATTAAAGGAACTTACCTTGATAATTATCGTCAGATCTGGGATCTGTACATCAATAATGCAACCTGTGAACCATCTATGCTTTCCACAAAAACAGCAGATGATGCAACCGCAGAATTTGTAACAGAAGAAGCTGTTTTCTATCAGAATGGAACCTGGGAATATAACAATATTCTTGATGTTGGAGAAGAAAATCTTGGCATCCTTCCGATCTATATTGGTGTAGAGGGAGAAGAAAATCAGGGTGTCTGCACAGGTACAGAAAACTACTGGTGTGTTAATGCAAAGGCTTCCGAAGAAGATATCCAGGCAACTCTGGATTTCATGAACTGGTGCGTAACCTCTGAAGCAGGGGTACAGTCTATGTGCAAGGATATGGGATTTGTGATTCCGTTTAAATCCAATCTGGAATCTGAAAACGTACTTGTAAATGAAGCAAACAAATATTTGGATGCTGAAAAAACTCCGGTAACATGGGTATTCTCTACCATGCCTTCTGAAGAATGGAAGAATGGCGTAGGTTCTGCTCTTACCGCTTATGCAGCTGACCAGACAGATGAAAACTGGGATGCAGTGGTAACCGCATTTGTTGACGGATGGGCAACAGAAGCAGCTGCAACCAAATAAGTATAAAGCTTTCCTGAAACAGAAAATATGATAACAGATGGCGGGCGACAAATGTTTGCCCGCCATTTTTAAAGGAGGGGAATTTTTTGGAAAAAGCAATGAAGCGCTATATGCCGTTTTTTGTACTTCCCACATTATTTGCATTTATTTTAGGATTTATCGTTCCCTTTGGAATGGGAATCTGGCTTTCTTTTTGCGAGTTTACTACTGTTACAGATGCTAAATTTGTAGGATTTTCCAATTATATAAAAGCATTCCAGGATAAGACCTTTGGTCATTCCTTCTGGTTTACGGCATTATTTGCTGTTGTATCTTTAATGGTGATTAATATCATTGCCTTTTTACTGGCACTGGCATTGACACAGAAAATGCGGGGAACGAATATTTTTCGTACCGTATTCTTTATGCCGAACCTGATCGGTGGTATTGTACTTGGTTATATTTGGCAGTTGATTTTCAACGGTATCTTGGCAAAGTACAACACTGCGATTGCTTTGAATGAGTGGTATGGTTTCTGGGGACTGATTATTCTGGTAGGCTGGCAGCAGATTGGTTATATGATGATTATTTATATTGCAGGCCTGCAGTCTATTCCAGGAGATGTAATGGAAGCCGCACAGATTGACGGGGCGTCAGGAATCCAGAGATTGTTTAAGGTAACCATTCCTATGATGATGCCTTCGATTACAATTTGTATGTTCTTATCCATTACCAACGGATTTAAGCTCTTTGATCAGAACTTATCACTGACGGCCGGTGAACCGTCTAAGATGTCTGAAATGATGGCATTGAATATCTTTAATACCTTCTATGGACGTACCGGATGGGAAGGTGTTGGACAGGCGAAGGCAGTATTGTTCTTTATTCTTGTAGTTACGATTGGGCTGATTCAGCTAAGAGCAACACGATCCAAGGAGGTGCAGCAATAAATGAAACAGAAAAACAGATTATATACAATCGGAACCGTTGTGTTTTCCATTTTGGGTTTGATTTATATTGCACCGATTCTCGTCGTGCTTATGAATTCTTTTAAGAAAAAAGTTTTCATCAATAAACAGCCGTTTACCATGCCTTCCGAAAAAACCTGGGTAGGTCTGGACAACTATCGGGCAGCGATTGAC
>SAMEA3387494__coassemble_2853_pt1 | contig 12861 bp, 15 predicted proteins | sample SAMEA3387494__metabat2_low_PE_043 | metagenome-assembled genome bin SAMEA3387494 (sample SAMEA3387494) | Felis catus | biome: Faeces | place: United Kingdom | collected 2012
AGGAACCATAGGGCGGCATACTGCTGCCCATTTGGGCTTTACATGAAAGGAAATGAGGATATGGCAGTAGATAAAAGAGGGCGTAAACTTCCGAAGGGAATACGGCAACGTTACGATAATTACGAAGGAAGATTTACGTATAAAGGTAACGCATATTCTGTACAAGGAAAAACTATTACTGAAACCCAAAAAGCAATGACAGAATTGAAATATAAGCTAGAGCATGGATTATTCGTTACCAAAGAGAAAATAACTTTGAATGAGTGGTTTTCGACATGGATGGAAGAATATAAGAAGAACCGGGTAAAAATAGGAACCTATGATAACTATAAAAAATATTATAACTATATGGTAAAGGAAAAACTTGGAAACCAATACTTAACAGATATTAGAGGGGATCATATTCAAAAACTATATAATACCTACGTAACAGAAGGATACGCCCTATCTAGTATCAAGATTGTATCAGCAGTTTTAAACGGATGCTTTCAGCAAGCTATGAGAAATGGGCTTGTAGAAAGAAATCCGGTAAAACTGGCAGAATTACCAAGGCAGACAGAAAAAAAGACTAAAATAGCAATGACAAAGGAACAGCAAGCATTGTTTATGGAGTATGCAAAAGAGAGTTACTTATATCATTTCTTTGAAGTTATGCTTAGAACTGGCATGAGAAGAGGAGAAATGCAAGGGTTAAAGTATTCTGATGTGGACAAGGAACAGAATGTGCTACACGTAAGAAGAACGCTGAAGAAAATTGAAGGAAAAGGCTATATTGAGGACACACCAAAAACAAGAACGTCCACCAGAGATATACCGCTGACTGCTGCTATAATGGAACATATAGAAGCACAAAAGAATTATTGGGGGTTCAAGGTAGTAAAAATGGAACAGTATTTGTTTTGTAACGAGAATGGCGAGCCGATCAGCAGAGAAAGAGTACAGGCAGAAATTGAACGTACAGTGAAGAGGATCCGGGCAGCAGGACATGAGTTCCCACGGATTACGTCACATGTGTTCCGTCATACCTTTGCTACCAGAGCCATTGAGGCCGGAATGCAGCCACAGGTTTTAAAAACTATTCTGGGACACAGTTCCCTTGCTATGACCATGGATTTATACAGTCATGTGCTTCCAGATACAAAAGCAGAAGAAATGGAGAAGATTGCAAATATATTTTAGAGGGTTTTAATAGCCCTCTTTTTAAGTCCAAGAAAAGTCCAAGAAAAGTCCAAAACTGCATGAATGAAGATAAATACAGACAAAAAGAAAAAGCCCGAAAACACGCTATTTTCAAGGCTTTGTGAGCAAAGATGAACATACATAAATGTATGGGTTATAAAGTTTTGTTTTACGTGTGGAAGGTCACGAACACACGATTCATTTAACGCCGGGAATCGGCGGAAAGCCCCATAAGACCTTATTTTTGTGGGCTTTACAACAGACGCAAGTATAGCACAGAATTTGGTGATTTACAAGAGTTAAGCCAAAATCAAGCCAAAATGGAAAAAATCAATAAAGCCCCACGGTAATGAAAACGGCATGACTGAAGCCATGCCGTTCCTGCAAAAATCCTATATTATTTTTTTACAATCCCAGCCATTGACCGATGGATTTGTTATGCTATTCCTTCCGGATAGGTGACTCCCTCTGGAAGGGGATCCCACTCATTCAGCCCCAGGCTTTGTTTGAATTTGGCCTGTTCCAAGGTGATGGGAGGAAGCTCTTCATTGAGATACTCCATCAGCTCTCCAATGCCTTCCCGGGTTACGTTATTGATCATAAAAATTCGTTCGCAGCCGGTGTTGATCAGCCATTGGCGAACCATGGGAATATTGGCATAGGGAGAATCAATCTTTGTAATAATTCCAATCAAAGGACGAAGGATAAAGGAGCGAGAGCCATCGGCGAACAGGTTATAAGGCTCGTCCGCTGCTTGAACAATGGCCACCACATCTGCCTCGAAGGAAAAACATGCCAGTCCTACACTGAAGCGCTTGGATTCGGCATACTCCCCGGGGGAATCAATGGTGTCATCTTCCGTGTTGGTATATTGGGTTTTGATGTAGTGAAGCTCTTCTCCCTTCAGAGCCTGAGTGAGGGATGTTTTTCCAGCCTCACTTCGTCCCATTAAAAAAAGTTTTCTCATTTTTTCATCCTATCTGTCTGTTTAGCTTTTGTGAATTTCACAGACCTGAAATTCAAGAACCTCATGGAAAAATTTAACTACTTCCTCCACTGCAGTCTGTACCTGAGACAAACCTCCGGTAAGAATCAGGGAGCCGCAGAAACGATCCATAAATCCAATCTGTACATCGGCGCTTTTTACAGCCACGTCTGCTGCAACTACAACAGCCTCCCATGGAGTAAACCGAATCAGTCCAATGGTTTCTCCTGTATGATCCTCACCTTCATGAACTCCGATATGCAGAGCCAGATTGTGATAGATACAGGACTGGGAGGGAGTCAGGATATGTGCCAGACATACCTCCTTGCCGGGAACCCGGACACGGGTGAGACGCAGTCGTTTTCCTTTCAGGACCTTATAATCTTTATGGAAGAGTTTTTCCAGAAGCTCTTCCCTGGTAATCTGAGCCATGGTACGCCTTCCTATCTTTTTGTAATCTTGCAGACAACATATCCAAGAGAATCACGGAAATAATCTACTACCTCTGTCAGGGCAGACATTACATCAGAAATTTCTCCGGTTATAATCAGAGTACCGGTGAAACGGTCTGCAAATCCCAGATAAACATTTCCGCTTTTGACTGCAATATCAGAAGCAATCACGGCAGATTCCGGAGGCGTCATATTCATGATTCCGATTGCAGAAGAGCGGTAATCCAGCTGGGGATTCAATCCAAGCTTCTGATAGATAATAGGAGCCGGACCACCCATTACATGCGCAAAGGTAATTTCCTTGCCGGCTACGGTTTCCTGTACAATTCGGATCTGTTCTTCGTGTTCATTTATCATTTTATCTGTTCCTCACTTTCAGAAATTTCAGCACAGAATCATTTCATTCTATTTAAATGATACTATTGGAAAAATTTCCTGTCAAGTGAAGAATCTACGGGAAATAGGCAAAACCTTACTTATGGTGTTTCCTGTTTCCTGCTGACATCCTCCAGAATGGTGGTATTTACGTCATCTTCATATAAACGCATCTGAACCTGCATGGGCGTTGGGTCGGAAGAGAGCTTGTTTTTTCCAAAATGATTAAAGAAAATGAGTACGCCAAGTCCAATTCCAAGGGAGTAGGTGATCTCAAGAATGGTAAAGCCGTTGGAAGGCTGTCCAGTCACCAGGGTGTAGAGCTTTTGAAACAGTCCGGATACGTCCACATCCTGATTGAAGGTCATGATAGAAAAGGAAGCTCCGAAAAAGGTGGTAAGACAGACAAAGGCAATCTTACATAACCGCCAGAGAAAACAGGGAGCAGATTCCCTGGAATAGCTGATGATAAAGGTGGGTTCTCCAATATGGGAGATTTGAAGAGACGGTTCTTTTTTCTGGATCAGCGCAATTAGATCCATGGCAGAAAAAACATAACGCCCAGGCTGTTCCGGGGATAAATTTGCCACAGGCAATACCCGGAGTCGATTAAGAATCCGGGTATTGGAACAGGACAGCTTGGCTATATCCTGAAGGTATACATGTGGATGCTGAGCCTGGATGTTTTTTTCAATCTGAAGATACAAGGTATCACTCATATTTGTTCACCTCTGTTAAAAAAAGTAGAATGGAACTTTCAGGGTTCCTTCATTTTGGGTTTGAAGATCAGGCTGGCCAGATAAGAAAAAATCAGAGCCGCGGAAACACCAACAGCGCAGGCAGTAAAGCCGCCGGTAAAAAGACCCATTAGTCCATCCCGGTCAATGGCTTTTTTCATTCCTTTAAACAGAAGCTGTCCAAAACCAAGAAGAGGGACTGTAGCGCCTGCTCCTGCATAATCTGTGAGCGGCTGATATAAGCCAATGGCATTTAATAAAGCGCCGGAACAAACTAAAAGTACCATAACTCTTCCGGGAAGCAGCTTGGTTTTGTCCAAAAGAATCTGTACCAGGGCACAGATCGCGCCTCCCACCCAGAATGCATTCCAATATTCCATTAGTGTACCTCCTTTTCGTCCAAAAGCTGTTCCAGAACAATTCCGTGGGCAATGCCGGGAACAGAATCCCCTTCGTTAAAGCTGACTTTGGAAAGAAGGGCGCCTGTGGGAACAAACAGAATCCGTTTCCATTCACCGAGAAGGAGCTTGGGAAGGAGGCAGGAAGCCAGTACAGAGGCGGCACATCCGCATCCGCTGCCTCCGGAATGGGTATCCTGGGTTTGGGGATCAAAAATCATCATTCCACAGTCCTGATGAACAGTGTCAAGATTTATGCCTTTTTCTTTTAAGAGATCAAGAAGAATGGTATGTCCCACCATGCCCAGATCTCCGGTGACAATGGCATCATAATCCTGGGGCTGCCGATGAAAATCCTGAAGATGCTGGAAAATGGTATCGCAAGCAGCAGGAGCCATGCATCCACCCATATTCAGGGAGTCCTTAAACCCATAGTCAACAATTTTTCCTATGGTGATGCCGGTAATCCCCACGCAGCAGGAGCCTTTTCTAAGGGGCGAGGCGCCAGAAGCCGGAGAAAGAGGAGGAGGGGTGACGCTCAGGATACAGGCTCCGCTTCCAGTGACTGTCCAGGTGGCAGACAGGGGACGCTGACTACCATAGGACAGAGGAAATCGAAATTCTTTTTCCGCGCTGGCAAAGTGGCTGGAGGTAGCGCAGAGCACCTGACTGGCATAACCGGCAGCAATGGACATGGCGCCCAATGCCAGAGACTCGCCCATAGTGGAACAGGCTCCATACAGACCAAAAAAAGGCAGTCCCAGAGAGGCAATTCCAAAGGAAGAGGCAATGGACTGTGCCAGAAGATCACCGGCAAAAATCATGCGGAGGTCAGAGGGGATAAGTCCGGCTTTTTTTATGGCAAGAAGGGCTGTTTCTTTTTGCATGGCGCTTTCAGCGGCTTCCCAGGTATCTGCACCGAAAAAAGGATCTTCGCAGACCTGATCAAAAAAGGAACCCAGAGGACCTTCCCCCTCTTTTTTTCCTACGATGGAAGCAGAACTCAGAAGAAAGACGGGTTGACAAAAAGCTAAGCTGGCCCGGCCTTTTTGTGCGTTTTTATTCATAGGGTCACCTCCATAAGCTGAAAAACGTAGTAGACGATGCCAAGAAGCCAGGAACTCAAAATTCCATAAAGAATCACAGGTCCGGCAATGGTAAAAATTTTACATCCAATACCAAAGACCTGTCCTTCTGCCTGATATTCAATGGCTGAGGCGGCAACAGAATTGGCAAAACCGGTAATGGGAACCAGTCCTCCGGCGCCTCCGAATTTGCCGATTTTCGGATAAATATTCAGGCCGGTAAGGAGAACGCTGAGAAAAATCAGAGTCAGGGAACACCAGTTACCTGCCATCTCTGTGCTCATTCCCTGACTTTTTGCAAAGTTCTGGATGCATTGTCCAAGAAGACAGATCAGTCCTCCGGTGAGAAACGCCCTGGCCATGTTTTTAGGTAGGCTGTGGGTAGGCGTGACTTTTTTGACATATGCTTCGTATTGTTTCTGTTTCTCTTTTTGTGATTGTGTCTGTTCCATCACTGATCATCCTTTCTCAGAATACAGTCTGCAAAGAAACACGCAGGCAGTATCTGTTTGTTTGCTTTTTTTTAGTTTCTGAAAAAATGGGGAAGAATATACTTCCTTATTCTGATTTTTTTCTATATAATGCTCATGAGAAAGGAGGAAGTATTTATGATAGTATGGAATACAGGACGAGAGACGATTCTTTTTAAAGATCAGAATTTATGGTTTTCCAGAATATGTCTGGAAAAAGAAGAAGCGGGGCATATGGCATGCGAGATTACAGAATCCGTCTCTTTTTTATATATGAAGCGCGGAACGATACGCTGTCAGGTGAATCAGAAACAAGTGGTGTTAAAGGAAGAAGAGGGATTGTTTCTCAATGGAGAGACGGTTTTTCGGATATGCGGGGCAGAGTCGCAAGTCAGTGAGGTGCTCTTTCTTGGAGTTTCCACGGGAAAGGAACAGGGAATTGCAGAACGGTATATGCAGACGATTCTTGCGCAGAGAGATTTTCCCTGGTATCATCTGGAGCGAAGGAAGGAGATCAAAGCCCTTTCTCTGCTGCAGGAAGTGGAAGAGCAGGAGCAGAATCAGGAGACAGGGCTGGAACTTCTTGGAATTTTTTGCAGCCTTCTTTCCCTTATCAGAAAAGAAATGGACACACAGGAGGTACATCTGACTCAGAGCGAATGGAAGGAACAGGAAAAATTAAAGAGGATGCTTTGTTATCTTCATCATTGTTACCGGGAACATCTTACTCTGGAGGACATGGCAGAAAAAAGCGGAGTGAGTAAGGGAGAATACTGTCGCTTTTTTAAAAAACATATGGGACAGACACCTGTGGAATATCTGCAGCAGTATCGTATTGGAAAGAGTCTTTCGCTTCTGAGAGAGAACAAGGAAGGGATGGCAGAGATTGCAGGAAGCTGTGGATTTGGCGGTTCCAGTTATTATGCGGAAATTTTTAAAAAGGAAATGGGATGCGCTCCGGGAGAGTACCGGAAATGGTACCTGTCCGGGGGAGCCTGTCCCATTCTGGAAAAGCAGGGGATGGGAAAAGAAAGAAAATCAGAGGGAAGAAAGCAGGATTCCATGCCTGCCCATCTTTTGTAAGTTCAGGGGGAAGGAAATCCCAGAAAATAAAAAAGAAAAGAGCCTATGGTTTTTCCAAGGGCTACAAACAGGATTACAAGGGGAAGGCCTTGGGTGAAACGAATCCTTCTGGTAAAAATCGGAAAAACGTCTGCCATTTCTGCCAGAGAAAGAATCCACCCGCCAAGAAAGATACCGGAAAAGATACCGAAGAGTACAAGAAAGGGTTTTCCTAGAGGGAGGGGAAGGGAATAGAGAAACCACACATTTCCCAAAACAGTGCCAAGAAGAGTGACGTCTTCGTAAAGCAGGATCTGGTCTGCTGTGTGGGTGATTCCGGCATAGCGTGGAGTGATGGAAAGTCCAATGAGAAGTCCCACCACCCCTCCCGCGATGATCATACCTGCAGAGAATCCCAGAATACCGAGAAAAATCTGTTGCCACATAGGTAACTGCCTCCTTTTATCTGTGTTTTCTGATTGTTGTCAATAGCTTAGTTTTTCAGAAGAAAGAAAAAGTATACGTCAATTCTAAAAAAAGAATGAAAAACTGTACTTTTTTTAAGACAGATAGTATAATAAAATTATGTGACCAAAATTGGTACGGCAAAAGAGAAGAATCCGTATCGGAAGTTACGGAACTAAAGTCATATAGGAGGTTTGCATATGCAGAACCCTTTTTCTCGTATGGAAATACTGCTGGGCAGTGAAAAGATGAATCGAATCAGCTGCGCAAGGATTGCAATTTTTGGTCTGGGCGGAGTCGGTTCTTATGTGGCAGAGGCGCTGGCCAGATGTGGTGTGGGAAGTCTGACCCTTGTGGATCATGATACAGTTTCCCTCACGAATATCAACCGACAGCTTTATGCGCTGCGCTCCACAGTGGGACGCAGTAAGGTGCAGGTGGCGAAAGAACGGATCCATGATATTGACGACAACATTCTGGTTCACACCTATGAGACTTTTTATAATGAAGACACCGAAGACATGTTTGATTTTTATTCCTTTGATTATGTGGTGGATGCCATTGACACGGTAACATCAAAACTGCTTTTGATCCAGAATGCCAAGGCATGCAAGATCCCCATACTTTCCTGTATGGGAACAGGGAATAAACTGGATCCTGGCAGATTTGAGATTACAGACATCTCCAAGACCAGTGTTTGCCCACTGGCAAAGGTGATGCGTGTGGAACTGCGTAAACGGGGAATTCGTAAGGTGAAGGTACTTTATTCTAAGGAAAAACCCTTAAAGCCTGAGGATAATGGAGAACGGAAGGGCGACCGGCCGGTACCCGGAAGCGTATCCTTTGTGCCAAGCGTGGCAGGTCTGATGATCGCAGGAGAGGTGATTCGGGATCTGACAGAAGAGCCAAGAAAGAAATAAAACTATAATAGAAAGATTGAGGATATATGGTGAAACAAGAAATCAGACAGAAATTTTGTGAGTTACTGGGAGAGGAACGGGTGCTGACACAGGAGCCTATGAGCCGTCATACCACCTTTCGGATTGGGGGAGAGGCAGATTACTTTTTGATTCCTGAATCTCCACAGCAGCTTCGCGGTATACTGGAAATCTGTAAAGAAGAGAATCTGCCCAGTTTTATTCTGGGAAATGGCAGCAATCTTCTGGTCAGTGATAAGGGATATCAGGGAGTAATCATCCAGATGTACCGGAATCTTTCAAAGATCACGGTGGAGGGAACCTGTATCCGTGCAGCAGCAGGAGCCCTTCTTTCCGGAATTGCGGCAGAGGCAAAGCAGGCTTCTCTCACTGGGTTTGAGTTTGCAGGAGGCATTCCGGGAACCCTGGGAGGCGCTGTTGTCATGAACGCAGGAGCCTATGGCGGAGAAATGAAGGACGTTGTGAAAGAAGTAACGGTTATGGATTCCCAGGGAGAAATTTTTACCATTCCGGCAGAAAAGATGGAATTTGGATATCGTACCAGTATAGTAAAGACAGCTGGGTATGTGGTTTTGGAAGCAGTGATTTCTCTGAAACAGGGAGAACAGGAGGCCATAAAGGCAGTCATGCGCGACCTGACAGAGCGACGGACCAGTAAGCAGCCCCTGGAGTTTCCAAGCGCAGGAAGCACTTTTAAGCGTCCGGAGGGATACTTTGCAGGAAAGCTGATCATGGACAGCGGGCTTCGGGGATACCGGGTAGGCGGCGCGCAGGTTTCTGAAAAGCACTGTGGTTTTGTAATCAATACAGGAGACGCTACGGCACAGGATGTCCGGACTCTGATGTCAGATGTCCGTCGTATCGTCAAGGAAAAGTTTGGCGTAACCCTGGAACCGGAAGTGAAATTTTTGGGGGATTTTGAAGAATTATAATCCATACAGGGGAGAGGAGAAAAGATGCGGTTTGTAATAGTGACAGGAGTATCCGGGGCAGGAAAGACCACAGCTTTGAAAATACTGGAGGATGCCCGGTATTTTTGTGTAGACAATCTTCCAATTCCGTTGCTGGAGAAGTTTGCAGTTTTGATGGCTTCACAGGAGGAAGGTCAGAATGTGGCCCTTGGAATGGATGCCAGAAGCGGTCAGTCTCTGGAAGAACTGGAACAGGTATTGGATCGGATGAAGGAGGCGGGATATTCTTTTGAAATCCTTTTTCTGGATGCCAGGGATCAGATTTTGGTCAAGCGCTATAAGGAGACTCGAAGAAGCCATCCTCTGGCCAGAGGAGGCCGTGTGGATGACGGCATTCGACAGGAACGGAAAAAAATGCAGTTTTTGCGGGACAGGGCAGATTTTATCATCGATACCACACACCTTCTTACCAGGGAACTGAAGGAAGAAGTGGAAAAGATTTTTGTAGATCATGGAGAATTTCATAACCTGATGATTTCTGTATTGTCCTTTGGCTTTAAATATGGAATTCCGGCAGATGCAGATCTGGTATTTGATGTGCGCTTTCTGCCAAATCCTTACTATATAGATGAACTTCGTCCCCAGACAGGAATGGAAGACGGGGTTTTTCAGTATGTGATGCAAAGCGAAACAGCCCAGACGTTTGCGGATAAGCTGGAGGATATGGTTAAGTTTCTGATTCCCAATTATGTAAGGGAAGGAAAGACCAGTCTTGTGATCGCCATTGGATGTACGGGAGGTAAGCACCGTTCCGTTACCCTGGCTCGAGTGCTTTATGACCGCCTTTTGAAAAAACGGGAATACGGGCTTCGGCTGGAACACAGGGATATAGGGAAGGATTGCATGGTAAAAAAATAAAGAGAGGTCAGGAAATGTCTTTTTCGGGGATGGTGAAAGAGGAACTTTCCAGGCAGATTTCGTCGGCCCGTCATTGCAGGCTTGCTGAGATGGCGGCTCTTTTAAGTGCCTGCGGAAGATGGGAGCAGGGAGAAAAACTTCTGATTCAGACGGAAAATGCGGCAGTTGTAAGAAAGTGCTTTACATTATTGCAAAAAACATTTAATATAGAGTCAGGTATATCAATTCGCGAAAACAGTCACCTGAAAAAGGGACATGTATATTCCATAGAATTATGCAGTTCCGGCCAGATCCAGGCTGTGCTTATGGGGACGAAACTTTCCGTGAATCCGATAGACGGAGAGACGCTGATCTTTTGCAACACTCTGATCACACAGCAGAATTGCTGTAAAAGAGCGTTTATCCGAGGAGCTTTTCTTGCATCGGGATCCATCAGTGATCCTGAGAAAGGATATCACTTTGAAATTGTATGTCCAGATGAAGAGAAAGCTTTGCAGCTAAGAAACATGATTCGCAGTTTTCAAATCGATGCCAAGATTGTACTGCGCAAGAAATCATATGTGGTCTATGTGAAGGAAGGCGCTCAGATTGTAGATATTCTGGCAGTCATGGAGGCCAATGTGGCATTGATGAACCTGGAAAATATCCGGATATTGAAGGAAATGCGTAATTCCGTCAACCGGAAAGTAAATTGTGAAACTGCCAATATTAATAAAACGGTAAATGCAGCAGTCAAGCAGATCGAGGACATTCAGTTGATTGAGAAGAAACTTGGGTTTCAGAGTCTCAATGAAGGTCTTGCTCAGGTCGCGGAACTGCGGTTGCAATATCCGGAGGCTACACTAAAAGAATTAGGTTTAATGTTGAACCCGCAGGTGGGCAAATCAGGAGTGAACCACCGTTTACGAAAATTAAGTGAGATAGCGGAGGAACTGCGGGAAAACAAGGAGGAGCAATTATGATTAAAAAACCAATCACCATTCAATTATCCACCGGACTGGAGGCACGCCCAGTTGCGCAGTTGGTACAGGTGGCCAGCCAGTTCAACAGTGAAATTCATGTTGAGATTGGAAAGAAGAAAGTAAATGCGAAAAGTATTATGGGAATGATGACCCTTGGTCTGGATGCAGGTGAAGAAATTACCTTATCTGCAAATGGTGAAGATGAAGAGGCAGCGATGTCAAGCATTGAGAAATATCTGAGCAATCAGTAATTCTTTTGCAGATCGATGCTGATCAGACCATATTAGAATAGAAGAAACGCAGTACATAAAACCGGGAAGAGGGTTCTCTTCCCGGTTTTTACAACCGCAAGGATGAATTATTTTGTTCTTTTTTTCCTGGAAATGTAAGTAAAAAGAAGGGGATATAGGATCAGAACCCAGATTACTACAAGAAAATACCGGAAAAAGGAAGCGGGAAGGGAGGTTCCAATGAGCGGCTTTAATCCTTCCTGAATAAGAAGGGCAACCAGGAGCCCAAAAAGAAGACGAGCCAGTTTCTGGTTTCTCTCTGTTGGTACCTGGAAACGGATAAAACGCCGCTCCACATAAAAACCAAGGGCAAAGGCTGCACCGGCGCCGGAAGCCTTAAAGCAATCCTGCGCATAGGATAGATCAATGACCTGTGCGCCATAAAGGGAAGCTGCATAGATACACAGTCCCACACTGGCCAAAGCCATAAGTACAGAGAGCATTCCTTCTCGTCCGCTGATCCAGTCTCTTCTATAAAAAAGGGCCCAGGTGATCAGGACAAAGAGCATGGTAAGAACCAGGGAAGTTCCCACATCAGCGGGAGTATGGCACCCCAGGTACATTCTGGAAAAAGCGACCAGAAGAATGATCAGGGTACAGAGAAGTCGGGATACTGCTTTTTTGGAAACAAGAAACAGTGTACCGAACAGGGCAGTGATGCTCTGGGTATGTCCGCTTGGGAAAGAGTATCCGGTGGCGCCAGGTACGGCAGATGCCACAGGAGAAAAGGATGGGTCCAGAATCCAAGGACGATCAATGCGGAAGGTGATCTTTAATCCCTGAACCATCAATCCAGAAGTAAAATAGGCAAAACCCAGAGCGTAAGCCAGTCGCTTATTGGAACACCAGAAGAGCCAGCAGATGATGGCGATGACAATGACATCCTGAGCCAGGTAGGTAACACCCTGAAAGAAAAGCTCACCGCCAGGAGAACGGTGTTGTGCCAGAAAATGCAGAAATTCCATAAGGATCTCCTTTCGTAAATGGGGATTCTGCTGACACCGGAAATGGGAACAGCGAGTCCCGAGTTTTTTCTTTGACAAACATTATAAGTTGACCAAAGGAAAAAAACAAGGTATAATGTAAAGAGTGCAAAGAGACCTGTCGTAACAAGACGAAACCAACAGCAAATTAAAAGTGAGGAATACAACCGATGTCCAGATTTTTGAAATTTATTGTACATATTGTAGTAATCTGCACCACACTTTGTGTTTTGGCCATGGTGCTTCCACCGTTCTGGGGGGTTACCACGGAGATCATTGACACATCTAATAAAGAAACGAACCTTCCTATGGGATCTGTCACTTATGCCATTCCCGTGGATCTTGCAGAGATTCAGGCAGGAACACCTCTCCTGGTGCAGGATGGAAAAGGCTTCAGCCGTTATAATGTAGTGACTCTGGATCAGAAGACAAAAACAGCTACCGTTGTGGATCCAACCAAATCAAACTCTGAAACGATTCCTGTTTCCCTTGGAAACAAGGCGCCGAAGGTTGTGATCACAATCGGTTTTGTAGGCTACCTTCTGGTAGCAACAGAAAGCATTGAAGGTCTGATCATTCTGGGCCTGGCAGTTCTGTTTTTGATTATACTTTATGTAATTGCAGAGCTTTGGAAGAAAGAACCTCCGGAAG
>SAMEA3387494__coassemble_2874_pt1 | contig 12683 bp, 15 predicted proteins | sample SAMEA3387494__metabat2_low_PE_043 | metagenome-assembled genome bin SAMEA3387494 (sample SAMEA3387494) | Felis catus | biome: Faeces | place: United Kingdom | collected 2012
GATTCCTATCTGCGTGTATGTGATCCTGGCGATTTCTCTGAACCTGGTAGTGGGAATTTCCGGAGAACTGAGTCTTGGCCATGCAGGCTTTATGTGTGTGGGAGGCTTTGCCAGCGCTTTTTTCTCAAAGTACACTATGACCAGTATTCCTTCCACAGGGGTACGGTTTACACTGGCAATTCTTATTGGCGCGGCAACGGCGGCAGTATTTGGCGTTCTCATTGGAATTCCCGTACTTCGTCTTCGAGGAGATTATCTGGCTATTGTAACTCTGGCCTTTGGCGAGATCATCAAAAACGTGATCAATATTTTTTATGTGGGAGTGGACAGTCAGGGATTTCATATCTCCTTTAAGGATCAGTTTTCCATGGGAATGGAGCCTACTGGAAAAATGCTGATCAGCGGTCCCCAGGGAATCACAGGAACACCCAAGGATTCCACATTCTTCATTGGAGTGATTCTGATTCTGATTACCCTGTTTATTGTACTGAATCTCATTAATTCCAGAGAAGGAAGAGCAATCATGGCAATCCGTGACAACCGGATCGCAGCGGAATCCATTGGAATCAGTGTTACCAAATACAAATTAATGGCATTTACCATTTCCGCTGCTCTTGCAGGTATGGGCGGTGCCTTGTATTCTCATAACCTGGCAACGCTACAGGCATCTAAATTCAACTTCAATACCTCCATTTTGATACTGGTATTTGTTGTGCTTGGAGGAATTGGAAATATCCGCGGTTCTATTATTGCGGCTGTGGTACTGACACTGCTTCCGGAGCTGCTCCGTGGATTAAGCGATTACCGTATGCTGTTCTATGCCATCGTTCTGATCGTTATGATGCTTCTGAACTGGGCGCCTAAGGCAATCCAGTGGAGAGAACGCATGGTACAGACCTTGTTTAAGAAAAGAAAGGAGGCATAAATCATGGCAATGCTGGATGTAAATCACTTGAATATTTCTTTTGGCGGTCTTCATGCCGTGGATGATTTTTATGTTTCCATTGAAAAAGGACAGCTCTACGGACTGATTGGACCCAATGGTGCAGGAAAGACCACCATTTTTAATCTTCTGACCGGAGTATATAAACCAGATGAGGGAAAAATCCTTCTGGATGGACAGGATATCACCGGAAAGAAAACACTGGAAATTAATAAGGCGGGAATCGCCCGTACGTTTCAGAACATTCGTCTCTTTGACAAGCTGAGTGTACTGGATAATGTAAAGGCAGGGCTTCATGAGCATAACAAATACAGCTTATTAACCGGAATTTTCCGTCTTCCGAAATACTATAAAACAGAAAAACATATGGATGAAGAAGCAATGGAGCTTCTTAAGGTTTTTGATCTGGATCAGGAGGCGCAGACTCTGGCATCCAATCTTCCATATGGAAAACAGAGAAAACTGGAAATTGCCAGAGCGCTTGCAACAAAGCCGAAGCTTCTTCTGCTGGATGAACCTGCGGCAGGCATGAACCCCAACGAAACGGCGGAGCTTATGGATACCATCCGTTTTGTCCGGGATCATTTTGATATGACCATTCTTCTGATCGAGCATGATATGAAACTGGTGTCAGGCATCTGTGAAGCTTTGACCGTATTGAATTTTGGTCATGTGCTGGCTCAGGGTGAGACCATGGAGGTTCTCCATAATCCTGAGGTGGTTAAGGCATATCTGGGAGAATAGGAGGAAGTACAATGGCATTACTGGAAGTAAAAGACATCCAGGTTTATTATGGGATGATTCAGGCATTAAAAGGAATTTCCTTTGAGGTAAACCAGGGCGAAGTTGTGGCATTGATCGGAGCCAACGGAGCTGGAAAAACCACCACTCTTCACACCATTACCGGACTGCTCCGCGCAAAATCCGGTCAGATTCTTTTTAATGGAAAAGAAATCTCCAAGGTACCGGCGCATAAGATTGTTACCATGGGAATGGCGCATGTGCCAGAGGGCAGAAGAGTGTTTGCCAACATGACTGTTTTGCAGAATCTGAAAATGGGCGCTTATACACGAAGCGATAAGGGAGAGATTGAAGAATCTATTCAGAAGGTTTACCAGCATTTCCCACGTCTGAAGGAACGTCAGAATCAGATTTCCGGTACGTTAAGCGGTGGTGAACAGCAGATGCTTGCCATGGGCCGGGCGCTGATGAGTAAACCCAATATCATCCTGATGGATGAACCGTCTATGGGATTGTCTCCCATTTTTGTAAATGAGATTTTTGAGATTATCAAGGAAGTCAACCAGGATGGAACCACGGTTCTTCTGGTGGAGCAGAATGCAAAGAAGGCTCTTTCCATTGCAGATCGGGCGTATGTTCTGGAAACTGGAAAAGTGACACTGGAAGGTGCGGCAAGCGATCTTCTGCACGATGAATCAGTGCAGAAAGCATACCTGGGAGAATAATCAGGAAAAGGAGGAGAATTACATGGAACCTTTTGTAATCACCATTGCAAGACAATATGGAAGCGGTGGACGTACCGTGGGAGAAATGTTGTCAAAGAAGCTGGGAATTGGATATTATGATAAGCAGATCATTCATATGGCCTCAGATGCCAGTGGAATCGATTTGAAGCTGTTTGGAAAGGTAGAAGAAGGAAACCGGGTTGGCGGTTCTCTGTTTGCAAAAACAGGGCTGTATAAGGGAAAACTGATTCCTCCTGACAGCAAGGATTTTATTTCCGATGAGAATCTGTTTAACTATCAGGCGAAGGTGATCCATGACCTGGCAGAAAAGGAATCCTTTGTGGTGATTGGACGGTGTGTCAATTATGTGTTAAAAGACCGTCCCAATACCCTGCGGGTATTTGTACACGCGCCATGGGAGTTCCGTATGGAGCAGGCAACTGCCAAGATTGGCGGAACAGAGGAAGAAGTAGCCAGATTCCTTTTAAAGGATGACAAGCGGAAACAGGACTATTACAGACGTTTTGCCGGTGGCGTGTGGAACGATGCCACCAATTACGATCTTTGCCTTAACAGTGGAAAGCTGGGCTTTGAAAAATGTGTGGAGGCTATTGAGGCTCAGATGAAGATCATGCAGAGCGCAGGAAAATAAGTTCCCAAATACCTGTACAAATGTGTACAGGTATTTTTTTTGGCCGGAAAGACATATATTGTCTGGAGAAGGAAACAGAATGGAAGAAAGTAAAATGAGAAAACACGCAGGTGTGCTGCTTATGGTGTTATCCGCACTGGGGATTCTGGCTATGTGGAAAACGGCAGGAGAAATAAAAACATCAGGTGGAAGTTCTGCAGAAACCACTTCTTTGGTGCACCGGGAAGCGCCCAAAATGGCGCTGACCTTTGATGACGGGCCAAACCGAAAATATACGCCGCTGCTTCTTGAAGGCTTAAAGGAGCGAGGTGTTGTTGTCACTTTCTTTCTGATGGGAAAAAATATAGAAGGAAATGAAGAACTGGTGCAGCAGATGGAAACAGAGGGACATTTGATTGGAAACCACACGTATCATCATGTGCAGCTAAGTAGGATTTCCAAGGAAAAGGCCAGGAGGGAAATTGAAAAAACAGGAAATGAAATTTATGAGATTACAGGAAACTATCCCTTGTATGTCCGGCCGCCCTTTGGAGAGTGGCCCAAAAATCTGGAACAGGAGCTGTCTGTAATTCCGGTGCTCTGGGATATTGATACACTGGACTGGAAATGCCAGGATACCGACATGGTAGTGAACGCAGTGAAAGAAAATGCCAAAGACGGTTCCATTGTTCTTATGCATGACGGATATGCAAGTACCGTGGAGGCGGTATTTCAGATTGTAGATTACTTTCTGGAACAGGGATATGAATTTGTGACAGTGGATCGTCTTCTGGAGGTATAAGCTGATTTCCGGCAGGAGCGGTTGAAAAAACAATGGGGATGTCGTATAATGAGAACAAATGTACGCGGATATTTCGGAATGGGAGAGAAACTATGGATTTATTTGAATATGCAAAAAGCAAGACTCTGGATCGGGAATCGCCTCTGGCTTCCCGTTTGCGTCCTACTACGCTGGAAGAGGTGGTGGGACAGGAACATATTGTAGGGAAGGATAAGCTCCTTTACCGGGCAATTAAGGCAGATAAGCTGACTTCTGTTATTTTTTACGGACCTCCGGGAACCGGTAAGACCACCCTTGCCAAGGTGATCGCCAATACCACCAGCGCCTCTTTCACGCAGATCAATGCCACTGTGGCCGGGAAGAAGGATATGGAAGAGGTGATCCGTCAGGCCCAGGATGATCTGGGAATGTATGGGAGAAAAACAATTTTATTTATCGACGAGATTCATCGCTTCAATAAGGGACAACAGGATTATCTCCTGCCTTTTGTAGAGGATGGAACCATCATTCTTATAGGAGCCACCACAGAGAATCCTTATTTTGAAGTGAACAGCGCGCTCTTGTCCCGCTCCATTATCTTTGAACTGCATCCTCTGAGCCAGGAGAATATCCGCTCCTTACTTTTGCGGGCAGTGGAAGATCCCATAAAGGGAATGGGAAGCTATGGCGCCGTTATTGAGGAGGAAGCCCTTGATTTTCTTGCAGATCTTGCAGGAGGAGACGCCAGAAGCGCTTTAAATGCAGTGGAGTTAGGAGTCCTTACCACACCGCGAAGCGAAGACGGAAAGATTCATATTACCCTGGATGTGGCTTCGGAGTGTATTCAGAAGCGGGTGATTCATTACGACAAAAAAGGAGACAATCATTACGATATCATCTCTGCTTTTATAAAAAGTATGCGGGGCTCTGATCCGGATGCAGCTGTCTATTATCTTGCCAAGATGCTGTATGCAGGAGAAGATGTCAAATTCATAGCCAGAAGAATTATGATCCTGGCTTCGGAAGACATTGGAAATGCCGATCCCCAGGCCCTTTGCGTGGCGGCAGCAGCGGCCCAGGCCGTGGAGCGGGTGGGTATGCCGGAATCCCAGATCATACTTTCTCAGGCCGTTACCTATATGGCCTGTGCGCCTAAGAGCAATTCCGCAGTCAATGCCATTGCCGCTGCCATGGACTCTGTGAAACGGACAAAAACCACCGTTCCCTCACACCTTCAGGACGCCCATTATGGCGGCCATGAGAAGCTGGGACACGGAGTTGGATACCGTTATGCTCACAATTATCCCAATCACTATGTAAAACAGCAGTATCTTCCTTCTGAGATTGCAGATGCGCGATTCTATGAGATGGGAGATTTGGGATGCGAGAAGGAATGGAAGGAACGTCTGGAACGGATCAAAGGAGAAGCAGAATAAAAGAAAAACAGAAGAGAGAATCAGACATAAAAATGGAGGAGCTTATAAAAGCTCCTCCATTAAAATTCCATAAATGTCCTGACATTTTTTACTCCATTTTCTGCGAATGGATCGGGCAGCCTCTTTGTTGGGGGCGTGGATGGTCAGATCCAGAAGGGAACTGCCCCGCTCTATCAGCTGGCAACGGACTGCATAACCGCCCTGAGAGGTTTCATAATCATCTGCAGGCATGAGGATCTGCTCCTTTTCCTGGCAATCGTGGATCTTCAGATAGTCTCTTACCTCTGATTTGATATCGGAGGAAAGCTCATTCTCAAAGTAGGAGAGTGTAGTCAGACCTTCTTCTGTTACCTGATAAAAAGAAGTGTTTTCTTTGGTTTCCATTTTTAGTAAATCTGCTTCCACCAGTTCGGAAATAGCCTGCTGCAGGTGAAAATAATTGGTGTATTCCCGCTCCAGGATAAACTCGGAAATCTGTGAATTGGACAGAGTTTCTCTTGCATGATGGAGCATGTAAAGAATGATTAATTTGTACGTTGTAAATGGTGTTGCCATAATAACCTCCTTAAGGCTTCCCGTACGCCTTTCCCTGATAACTTCCCTGTTCCTTCATCTTATGATGGAGGAGATTTAATACTTCTCTTTTGCGGCTGGCCCACAGAGGTGCGATCAAAAGATCCTTAGGACCGTCTCCGGTGATGCGGTGGATCACAATGGAGGGAGACAGATGTTCCAGGCAGTCGATCAGAAGATCCAGATATTCTTCTCTTTCATATACCTGAAACAGACCTTTTTCGTAATCGGAAGCCAGATCAGTACCGCGAAGGACATGAAGCAGCTGAAGCTTGATGCCCTGTATCTCTCTGGTGTTTAAATATTCCATGGTAGAAAGGATGTCTTCTTTGGTTTCTCCAGGAAGGCCCAAAATGGTATGCACGATTACCGTGATATTTCTCAGGCGAAGTTCTCTTACCGCTTCTTCAAAACAGGAGAGAGGATATCCTCTCCGTATATACTGTGCAGTAGCGGGATGGATGGTCTGAAGGCCAAGTTCCACCCACACAGGCTTGATCTGATTAAGACGTCCCAGAAGAGAAAGTACCTCTTCTCCCAGACAGTCCGGCCGTGTTCCAATAGAAAGTGCTACCACAGAAGGATGGGAAATGGCCTCTGTAAAAATACGTTCCAGATACTCCACTGGTCCGTAGGTATTGGTATATGCCTGAAAATAGGCAATATACTTTGAAATGGGGCGCTTGGCAGACAAAAGGGCAATCTGGCTGTTGATCTGCACTGTGATGGAGAGAGAAGCATCCGCGGCAAAATCACCGCTTCCTCCCTCGCTGCAGAAAATACAGCCCCGGCGGCCAATCTTGCCATCACGGTTAGGACAGGACATACCGCCATTTAAGGTGACTTTGTAAACCTTCTCTCCAAACTGACTCCGCAGCATGTAATCCAGAGAAAAATAAGGCTTTTCTCCCCAGCGCGTTTTTGTGGTACTGCTGCTCATACCTGAGTTTCCTGAGAATCCGGAAGTTCCTCTGTTTCTTCTTCTTTGGGAATGTAGTGATCAAAAATCTTTACCAGGAATTTGGAATTCAGATAAGCGATTACAGAAAATCCCATCAGGAATACCAGCATCAACAGCGTGGACTGGATTCGGAAATCCGGAATAAAGAAAATGCCAAGAGGCAGCAGGGTGATTACCAGCATCAAAAAGGTGTATGGAAGATGTCGGATCGCCATGAGGAAGGAATTGGTGAAGGTGTTTTTTAAGGAATTATAAAATTTAGCCAACACCGGATAAACATACAGCAGTAAAAGTGCATATAAGAGAGTAAAGGCGATAAATACGCAGAACAGTACTCTGGAAAGATTTCCTTCCATATTGTTGACAATGTTCAGGTCAAAGAACAAAATAACTGCGGTAACCAGCATGATCAGGTGAATAATGGTTGCCTGCTTGAAGTTTTCCTTGAAGGATTTAAAAAAGCTTCGGATAATGTAGGATTCCTCATTACGTACCATTTTCATGGTGACATAATAGGTGGCTGTAATGGCAGCACCTGCGGTAACAATGGGAAGACAACAGAGCAGACACACCAGGTTCAAGATAATCAGGTCAGCGACTCTGCCCATGAAAACAAAGAATTTGTTGTCCATGTTAAAAAAACGGTTCATATTGATTACTCCTTTATGTATACATAGTTCTTATTGAATAGTATAGCGAAAACGACCTGAAAAAGCAATGAAAAATAAATGTCCCCAAAAGAGGAAAAAAAGGGTATAATGAGTAACATATCAGAAAGAGAGGAAGAACGTATTATGAGAAAATATGAAACTGTACTGGACCTCCATACCCATACCATTGCCAGCGGACATGCCTATTGTTCCATTCGGGAAATGGCATCTGCAGCAGCAAACAAAGGGCTTTCTCTTCTGGGAATCACAGAACATGCACCCAAAATGCCGGGAACCTGCCACAATTTTTACTTCCACAATCTGAAGGTGGTTCCAAGAGAAATGTACGGAATCCGTCTGCTTCTTGGTTCTGAGGTGAACATTCTGGATACGAAGGGAACCATAGACCTGGAGGAAAAGGAACTGCGTCATATGGATGTGGTCATTGCCAGCCTTCATACCCCTTGTATGAAGCCGGGAAGTGTGGAAGAAAATACAGAGGCTCTGATTCAGGCCATGAAAAATCCATATGTAAACATCATCGGACATCCAGATGACGGACGTTATCCCACAGATTACAAGGCACTGGTACAGGCAGCAGGGGAATATCATAAGGTGCTGGAACTGAATAACCATTCTCTGGACCCCACCTGCTTCCGCCAGAACGCTCACGAAAATGACAGAAAGATGCTTGCCCTTTGCCGGGAATATAAGGTACCGGTGGTTATGTCAAGCGATGCGCACTTTGATACCTATATCGGAGAATTCCCCAATGCGATACAGCTCCTTGAAGAAATGGATTTTCCGGAAGAACTGGTGCTGAATCGGTCAGTGGAAGCCGTCCTGCCGTACGTAAATGCAGGAAAAAAATAACGGCTTGTGTGGATAAGAAGAGGAGGACTGGATATAGGATTTTGATAGGGAAATTAAATACAGATATAGGAAATAATAAAATTATCAGAACAATTTCAGATACGGTGTTTTCGTTGCGTTAGATATTACAATGGAAACGATATCTACAGATATATAAAGAGAGAGCATATAGCATACAGCAATGTTATATACTCTCTTTTTTGTTTCTGCTATTTGTTATTATTTCTGGGATAAGGCTTTTTTTCATCGGTTAATTCAGCAAGATAATCCATACTGGTATTGAGCGCGAGGGCAATTTGTCTACATTGTTCAAAAGAATAATAACGTTTTCCACGCTCAATTTTAGAATAATCACTTTGATCGATTCCTGTTAAATGCTGCATTTTAATTTGTGTATAACCGCGTTCTTTTCGTAAATCTTTAAGTCGTGACATTTGAGCACCTCATTTTTGAATGATTATGGCGTATTGACCTATTGACAATAGGGTGAAATTGACCTATTATTTTAAGTAAATACTTGTGGTTGAAAAATAAGAAAGAATTGAATTGTAGTTATTATGTATATAACAAAAGAAGTATATGCAAAAATTATTGGAGGCATCGTAGATGCTACATATGAAACAGGGGGCATTCTTGGAGAAGTTGCTGGGATTGTCTGCCATGTTGAATTGGATATGGGACTAGGGCAGCCAGGAATGAACAAATGTTATTATTCACCCGATACTCAAAAACTGAATAAATGTATTTCTATGTGGCAGAAACATAATATTAATTTTTGTGGAATTTTTCACTCTCATTTAGGAAATAATGAAACTCTTTCAGAAGGCGATTTGCGCTATATAAGAAAGATTATGCTGGCAATGCCGGAGCAAATAAAGAAATTGTATTTTCCTCTTATTGTATTGCCGCAAAATAAGATGAAATTATTTGCGGCTGTCAGATACGAACAGGAAATAAAAATTGTTGAGGACAGTTATAAAATTGTATGATTCCAAACGAAAAGAGTAAAAGAAGGGGAAAAAGAGATGAATGACAGAGGAAAATTTTTATGTGAAAAAGGAGATGCTTATTTTAATGGGGCAGGCATTGAACAAAATTACGAAGAGGCTTTTAAATATTATACTGCTGCCGCAAACCTTGGGTATGCAATGGCTATTAAAAATCTTGGTTTATGTTATGTCATGGGGAAAGGGACAGGGCAGGACGTAAATAAAGCAGTATCAATGTTTCGTATGGCGGCGGATTTAAATAATAAAGAGGCCTACCATAATTTGGGTAAATGTTACTCAGAGGGGATCGGAGTAGAGGTAAATGCACAAAAAGCATTCCAGTGGTATTTGAAAGCAGCGGAGATGAACAGTTCAGATGACCAACAAATTATTGCAATGAACTATGAAAATGGAGAGGGTGTCGGGCAGGATTACTCTGAAGCTGCAAAATGGTATAGGAGAGCGGCAGAACAGGGAAATACATATGCTCAATATAAACTGGGGTGTTTTTATAGGGATGGAAAAGGAGTTGCCACAGATATTCAGGAAGAAAGAAGATGGTTTCACTGTGCGGCTGTAAAGGGAGATATTGAAGCTCAAACAGCTCTCGGGATAGCTCTGACTCAAAGCGATGGCAAAGTTGAAGCTGATTTCAAGGAGTCTTTTGAATGGATAAGAAAAGCGGCAGAGCAGGGCGACTCATTTGCAGAATATACTTGGGGAATATACTGCCTTTATGGGATTACGGTACTGGAGGATCGACAAAAAGCCAGGGAGCTTTTGAAAAGTTGCGCTTCTAAAAATGAGGCTGCATCGGATATGGCTCGGGAGAAATTGTTGGAGTTGGATTTAGAAGATTTGCCTGAGAAAAAAGAAAGTCCAAAGAATAAAAAGGGATTTTTTAGAAAGTGATCTGGAAGAGGGAAGAATATGTTAATGAATAAGAAAGACAAGATGTTTTGGTGGTTGATAGTGATAATAATGAGTGGAGGTATGCTTGCTTTTTCTTATATTATGCTATTTCAAAATATTCCTGTTAGATTAGTTGAGATTGAAAAAGAAATCCAGCGATACGAAGGTGCTGATTTATCACTTCTTTCGGATGATGAATTAATTCTTTTCAATCCGACTGAAGATGAATCCGAGGCATTTCAACTTAGAAGTGCATATAAAAAACTTGAAGCAACAAAGAAAACGCAACAGATATGTGGAGTTTTTTTAATAGTTTCTATTCTTTTTTTGATAGGTTCCTATATAGGTATATTGCGAACAATCAATAAAATGATCTCTCGGAATCTTGAGTGATCATGCCAGCAAAACTCTGGCATTGAACTTTGAAAAGTAAATATTATTCTTGAACGAAAAAATGAACGCAAGAAATAAACATAACTGTCGCTATGTTTCAAAAAATGAGATATAATAATCTACAGGATTATGCTACATCCAAAATCATTTTTTTCAGGGTTGATTCAGGTGGCAAATCCCATGCATCCAGATGTTGTAACATCAGGATGTGATAGAGGCGGCAGTACCACATCTTAGTTGAGCGGTGTCTGCCGTCTTCTAATTTAAAATCTAATTTCTCGCGTTTGTTAGAACGCTCAGCAGAAGTTCTTGCATTGTATTCCAGTTTCCATTCCTTACTGCTTCTTGGTGGATCATTAAACAATCTTGGATTATCTTTCAGAACCAGATGGACGGTACGTCCGTATTTAGCATTTGAACAAGGGTTTTCGCATGTACAGGAGATACAGCCACCAGCGTGACTGATCTTAGGACATTTGAATTTCATTCTGCCTTTAGCAACTTCAATACCATCACGACGCATACGGCATCCAGAGGGGCAAACAGGGACTCCATCTTTGTCAATCGTAAAGTCATTTTTATAAACAGGGGGTCTTCCACCTTTTCCATTAAGGTCGATAAATGGTGTTATATTCTCGCACTTGAAGTATTGATAATAAGGCATGGCATCATGTGCAGAATCCAAAAGTACTTTTGAAACAGTGTAATCAGGAAGAAAAGATTTCATCCTGAAAAAAGCGTGCAGGAATCCATGTGAATCATGTTTTGAAGCACAGCAAAAATGAGGAAATACCGGTAAGTCACTTTGCGAATCAACAAGCATGTATAGATCATAGCCATGATAATAACAGTCGCGGGAAGAATCCCAGCCGATATCACAATCGGGCTGGGAAAAGTAGCGGTCACATTTGCAGTCAGTAATGCCATTCTCTTTGCATTTACAGATACGCTTTTTCCGTTCTCTGTGTGAAGTTACAACAGGAGTTCCATCACCGGCTAAAGCCAAAGCATCCGAATGAATAAGTCCTGTGGATACAGAAACATCAAGGAACTCTTTCTGATAGATTGCAAAGAGAGAAGAATAAGGCTGTTCGTCCAGTTTAAAGTCAGTATGTTCTAAAACAGGAAGAAGATCGGCAACAGTAACTTTTTCCACAGAATCAGCTTTCGTGCCTTTTGTTTTAGGCTTCTTAACCTTGGTTTTAAGAGGATGGATATGTGGTGACATATGGTCATCATCAGAATCCCACAAGCGGTTTATAAAATCATAAAAAGTGCCAACCCCGGGAGTATTACCAGGTTCAAATCCACTGAGGATGGCGTAAAGAGGATTCATTTTAAGCTGGGCAGCCCACTCCGTTAATGAAGTAACCTTAAAGTCAATGGAAAGAAGGTAAGAACGTTGCATGCAAGAAGGAGTTCGTGGGGCTGGTCCGAATTTTGAATATTTATCAGTCATAAAAGTATCGGTAAAAGATAAATCGAGATTCCAAAACCGCTCAATGATATCCCAGGTGGAACGAGCAAGAGCATTTGGATTAGGATAATATTTACGAAGATTAGTAACAACAAAGTTTTGGTAGTCTGCATGACTGCCACAATTAACAGGTAACATAAAAATCGCCTCCAATCGAAAAATATCTGCCGCCGCGAGCGACGCATTTTTCGATGGATTTGTCAAGTGTTTTTGGCAAAAAAAGTGGGGGATTTTAATAAAAAAGGAATCTGAAAGCCTTATATTTACTGGCTTAGAGATTCCGAGAGATTATTAAAAAATAAAGGGGGAAATTATGGGGAAATATTACAAAGATGGAGAAAGAATACAGGGAACAGATGGCAAGAGTGGTTATGATTTAGGAGATTATGTAGTTTTTGATGGGAAAATTTATTACCAACAAGGCGATAGTTGGTATTGCCCAAGTGATGGAAAAACATATCATCGAGAAGGGGATATTATCTATTGCCCGGAAGATGGGAATAGAGGATATATAGATGGAGATTCCTTATATTTCAATGAAGAAAAGTAAGCGCTTAAATCTTGGGTAGCTTTACTGTCTACGTTTTTAAACTCATAA
>SAMEA3387494__coassemble_2886_pt1 | contig 12596 bp, 11 predicted proteins | sample SAMEA3387494__metabat2_low_PE_043 | metagenome-assembled genome bin SAMEA3387494 (sample SAMEA3387494) | Felis catus | biome: Faeces | place: United Kingdom | collected 2012
ATCTTATTGAACAGCCCATGGCATTTTTGAAAACAAAAGAGTTGTGGCCATTATCTCTGTTTTTGCCGGACATTACTATGGAGGATGCAGGCATTGCCTTCGCAGCCTCAGTGATGGTTCTCATTCCTGCGCTTCTGGCATTTCTGGCCGGGCAGGATTATCTGGAACAGGGAATTGTTTCCACAGCAATAAAAGAATAAAGGAGAACGCTTATGAATCGTAAAAAACTGCTTCAATGGTTTGTCCTGTTTTTTGCAGCCATGTTTTTACTTACTTTTCTGTCAAGGGCAGTAGATTCTGTGAGTGTGGCAAAAGTAAAAGTAAATAGTATCCAGAATCAGATGATTACACATGGGGTGTCTGGAACAGGAAAGATAGAAGGAACCAAAGAACTGGCAATTTTTGCAAAGGAAGGACAGAGAATCAGTGAAATCCATATACAGGAGGGGCAAAATGTAAAAAAGGGAGATGTTTTATTTCAATTATCCATAGAGACATTAGAAGAAAGCATCGAAGAGAAAAAGGGCGAAATCCTGGAGCTGAAAGGAAAAATAAAAGATCTTTCCAGTGAGAAGGAACTTGCAGAAGAAAAAAAGGCACAGGAACAGCTTCGGGCAGAGGAAAACTATGAAACAGCAGTAAAAAATGGAGAAATCAATATGGCCAATGCCCAGATGGAAGTGGATGTGGCCAGACAAAAGCTTCAGAACTATCTGAACAAGATAAGCAGATATCCACAAAAAGCAGATCCATCTCAGGAACAGGCGCTCAGGGATGATGCGCGGGCAAGGGAAGAGGCTCAGAATCAGGTTATTATGTCAAGAAATCAGGAAGTGAAGGAGGCAGAACGGGCTCTGGAGGATTCCAGGATGGAAACCGCATCAGACAGCACCCTGGAAATCACGAAGCAGCAGCTGGAAGGGAAGAAAAAAGAGCTGAATTCTTTAAAAAAACTGAAAAAGAAAAAGGGAATCTTCAAGGCTCCATCAGACGGAGTGGTAAAAAGTATTTCTGTTTCCACAGGATCTCAGACTACGCAGGAGGCGGCAGTAATTCTTTATCAGACAGAAGGAGAACTGAAAATGACCGGTACTATTTCCAGAGAGGATTTAAAATATGTGGAAAAAGGAGCGAAAGTACAGTTGGAGGGAAGCAATGGAGCAAAGGTCTCAGACGCCAGTCTTTTATCGGTTTCCCAGTCAGAAGAAGGGGGAGAAACACGGCAGATCACGGTGATGGTTCCAGAAGGAAAGTTTTCCATTGGAGAAACCGTGGAATTTGAGATCCAAAAAGATGCCGGTCCATATAAATGCTGTGTGCCTGTGTCTGCCTTATATGGAGCAGAAGGCCAGGAATATGTATACGTTCTGGATACGGAAAAGACGGTACTGGGAGAGGTGCAGGTGGCAAGAAAGGTCAGCGTAAACATAAAAGAAAGAAATGAAACAACCGCAGCTTTGCAGGAGGGAATTTTGTCCACTTCACAGAAAGTCATTGTAGAGAGTGACCGGGCCATTGAGGAGGGCAGCCGGGTGCGGCTGCAGGAATCATGAAGGGAAAGGGCAGTCCGGAGTTTTTTGCATTTGCCAAAAAAGGGATTCTGTGGCTGTTGATATTGATTTTTTATTTTTTGGGACTGCTGTCCTATGGAAGGATTCAAAATTCAGAGTCAGTTCCGGTATATTTTTCTTCTTACCCAGATGGGAACAGAGTCAGGGAAATTTTGGAAAGAGAGAAGGAAGGAAAAAATCCAAGAGGACTGTGTTTCTACTGGGATGGAGGAAGTACAGAGCTTTTGGACCCCTTGCAGGGAAGAAAGGCAGAGGCGCTTTTAGGAGGTGTTTGTGGAGATGCCATGTGGTATGATGTGCGCTCCAACGGATTTTCTGAGGCAGACAGCAAAGGATGTCTGATCGATGAAGAAACGGCAGCTGCTCTTTTTGGGGGAGCAGAGCCCGTTGGAAGAACGGTGGAGCTTCAGGGAAATACTTATCAGGTACGCAGAGTGATTCCGTGGAAGGAACGTCTGGTTCTCATCCCTGGTCCATCGGGAAAAACGGTATATACGAAGGTGTTCTTACAGATTCGGGAGGGAGAAAGCAAAACCAATGCAATTTCCGCATTCCTGATGGCATATGGCTTAGGGGGAAGAAGTGCAGAGGAGGGAAGTCTTTATCTGGGAGCTTTCCTGTTTCTGCTTCTTTTTCCTGGGGCAATTTTGCTTAAGCTGTTTCTGGTGGCACTTAGAGAGCGAAGAAACAGCCGGGAATGGAAGCAACGATGGAGCTGGAATCTGCTCCTTCTGCTGTTGGCTGGGACACTTCTGTATTTACTATGGGAAAAAGTGGAACTTCCCAGAGACTGGATACCTGGAAAATGGTCGGATTTTCAGTTCTTTCCAGATAAATGGAAGGAAGGAAAAGAAAATCTTCGCCTGTTTCTTATGATGCCTAAAACCATGGAACAGGCAGAAAATCTTCTGTGGATGGGAAAATCTATGTGGTACAGCCTCCTCTCTTTTTTCCTTTTTTGCTATTCCTGTGTTGACAGTAGACAGTACGGGGCATATGATGGAAACAGATGGAGGTGTCAAAATGACATATACAATAAGAAAAATAAAAACGAAAGATGAGATTACCAGCTGTGAAAAATTTCTGGTAAATCATTATCAGTGGGTTGAAGGACCTACACCGGTAACTTATGGATATGCCGGATATCTGGAAGGACAGGGCCTGTATGTGAAGATGACTTGTGAAGAGGCAGATCCCCGCAGAGTAGCACAGGAACCAGAGGGAAGGAGCTGTAAAGAGAAAGGGAAAAGAGTCTGTGATGACAGTTCTATGGAAATCTTCCTGGGATTCCCGGAGGAAGATGGAAGTATTTCAGACAATTCTCTGTATGTAAATTTTGAAATCAATCCCAATGGAGTTATGTATGCCACATATGGTTTTGGCAGAAAAGACAGACAATTCATTTCTGATGAGGTTTATGCCAAGGCAGCGGTGAAAACCGTATTGGAAAAAGATGCATGGTCTCTGGAAGTGTTGTTCCCAGAGACATTTCTGGAAGAAATCAGTAAGAAAAAGAGTGGTGAATCCGGAATGATGCTTTACTGTAACTTTTATAAAATATCAGAAACACCGGAAATAGAGCACTATGGAAGCTGGAATCCCATCAACAGTGATACGCCAAACTTTCACCTGCCATCCAGTTTTGGCCAGGCTGTGGTGGAATAGAAGAAAGAATAAAAAAAGATAGTAGAATACTGGTGAGTTGTGGTATAATAAATCAAATAAACAGATTAAGCATACAGGAGGATAAGAATTATGGTATCATTTGATTATGTAATTAAGGACGAGCTTGGAATTCATGCAAGACCGGCGGGACTTCTGGTGAAAACAGCAGGGGGACTTACCAGTAAGATCACTCTTGTGAAGGGAGAAAAACAGGGCGACGCAAAAAAAATCTTTGCAGTTATGGGACTTGCTGTAAAATGCGGCGATGAGGTCACTGTGAATGTGGAAGGCGATCAGGAAGCAGCAGATGCAGAAGTTGTTAAGAAATTCTTTGAAGAAAACCTGTAAGCATAAAGGAGAACGAATTTTATGAGAGTTTTAGAAGGAAAATCTGTATTTTCCGGGATTGCCATTGGTAAGATTTCTATTCTTCAGAAGGTGGATACAAGTGTAAAGCGTATTCATATGGACGATCCGGAAGCTGAAGTAGTTCGTGTGGACGAAGCCAAGAGTAAGGCGGCGATGCAGCTTCAGAAGCTGTATGATAAGGCAGTTCTGGAAGTCGGAGAATCTGGCGCAGCGATCTTTGAAGTTCATCAGATGATGCTGGATGATGAGGATTACCTGGATTCTATCCGGAATATTATCCGTACAGAGAGTGTAAATGCAGAGTATGCAGTAGCCACCACAGGAGACAATTTTTCTGCCATGTTTGCACAGATGGACGACGATTATATGAAGGCAAGAGCAGCAGACGTGAAGGATATTTCTGATCGTCTGATCCGGGTTCTGGCCGGCTGTGGAGACGGAGATCTGGAAGCCTCTGAACCGGTAATCGTAGTGGCAGAGGACCTGGCGCCCAGTGAGACAGTACAGATGGATAAAAGCAAGGTGCTTGCTTTTGTAACCAGAAAGGGCTCTTCCAATTCCCATACAGCAATCCTTGCAAGAACCATGAACATACCGGCTCTTATCAACATCGAATATGATGACAGTATGAACGGCAAGATGGCTGTGGTAGATGGCAGGGCAGGAACCCTTTTGGTGGATCCGGATGCAGAGACTCTGAAAAAATATGAGAATCTGCGGGATGAGGAGCTCCGCCAGAGAGCGATGCTTAAGGAATTAAAGGGCAAGAGCACAGAGACTAAGAGCGGTCATAAGCTGCACCTTTATGCAAACATTGGAAGCCTTTCAGATGTTGCGAATGTACTTGCAAATGATGCCGAAGGCATTGGACTGTTCCGAAGTGAATTTATTTATCTGGAGAAGGACAGCTATCCCACAGAGGAAGAGCAGTTCCAGATTTATAAGACAGTAGCGCAGAACATGGCAGGCAAAAAGGTTATTATCCGTACTTTGGATATTGGGGCAGACAAACAGATCGATTACTTCCAGATGGATCATGAAGAGAACCCGGCTATGGGATATCGCGCCATCCGTATTTGTCTGGATCGACCGGAGGTGTTTAAGACACAGCTTCGTGCATTGTTCCGTGCCAGTGTATTCGGTAATATTTCCATTATGTACCCTATGATCATTTCTGTAACAGAAGTAAAACAGATCAAGGCGATTGTGGAAGAGGTAAAGGCAGAACTCACAGAGCAGGGAATTCCCTTTAAGGCAGATGTGGAGCAGGGTGTCATGATTGAGACACCTGCAGCAGTTATGATCAGTGACCTTCTTGCAAAGGAAGTGGATTTCTTCAGTATTGGAACCAATGATCTGACACAGTATACCCTTGCCATTGACCGTCAGAATGCCAAACTGGATCATATCTATGATTCCCATCATGAAGCTGTACTGCGTATGATTCAGAGGGTTGTGGATAATGCTCACAAAGAAGGAATCTGGGCAGGTATCTGTGGAGAACTTGGCGCAGATACCACATTGACAGAGCGTTTTGTAAAAATGGGTCTGGATGAATTATCTGTATCTCCAACCTTCGTTCTTCCTGTACGTAAAGTGATCCGTGAAATAGACTGAGTTAAAATTCCCAAAAAAAGAGGGAACAACACGTCCCCTCTTTTTGGGTAATAGGAGAGCGCAGCATAAGCTGCGCTCTTTGCCTGCTGGAAAATTAAAATCCCAGCTTCTCTCCGCAGAGAACAATCTGGATTCTTCCTGGAATTCGGGAGTATCTGGTGACCAGGATCTGGGCACAGATACAGGATGGGCTTAAGCAATTGGAGCATACTCCTGTTTTTGCACAGGGAGTGTCCGCACCTACTCGAATTGCATTGGGAGGACAGGCAAATGTCCGAATGCGCTGGATGGCATCCTGGACGGAAGCACACATTTTGTCCATGCTGGCCAGTACAATAACTTTGGATGGGCCATGGGCAATGCAGGCAACCCGGTTGCTGGCTCCGTCAATGTTGACAAGTTCTCCCTCTTTAGTGAAGGCGTTGGTACTGGTAAGAAAAACATCGGCACATACCATTTTTCCATAAAGTGCGCGGGTTTCCTCCGGGGTTTTTGCGTCTTTGCGGTCAATGACCTGATAATCTCCCTGACAAACAGCATCCAGAACCCCTGCTTCCCTCATGGATTCCGTACCTCCCCAGGTGACAGAAGCGCCTTTGGGTATCATGGAAAGGACTTTCTGGCAGGCTTCTTCTTTGGTGCTGCAATAGCAGGCTTCCATATTATGGCGGGCAAAAGCCTTTTCCAGTGTTTGAGCTGTGAGGAGATTGCTCTCTGATCGATAAGACATAAAGATTCCTCCTTTGTAATAAATTGAGACAATGAATATGGGAATAAAAACATTGCGTAACAATTATAGCATGGGAGATTTTTATTTTCAATTGAGGTGTCGGGGAAAATATGATACACTATACATAACGTCTTGTACACCGAGGCTATATAAAAAAGAAAAGTCTGTTGTTTGCAGATCTGCTTTTGGGATATAGGGAAGATCTGAAACAGTGGGAACATGTATTATGAAAGAAAAAGGAGAAATTATATGGGTAAAATTGCCATTGTGACAGACAGTAACAGCGGCATAACGCAGGAACAGGGAAGAGAACTGGGCATTTCTGTTCTTCCGATGCCTTTTTACATTAATGAAAAAATGTACCTGGAAGGTGTGACCCTGAGTCAGGACGAGTTTTATGAGCGTCTGAAAAAGGACGAGCCGATTTCCACTTCACAGCCCAGCCCGGCAGAAGTATGCGGATTATGGGACAATCTTCTTCGGGAATACGATGAAATCGTGCATATCCCCATGTCCAGCGGGTTGAGCGCATCCTGTGAGACAGCGATGGGACTTGCCAGAGAATACGAAGGGAAGATTCAGGTTGTGGACAACCAGCGGATTTCCGTTACTCAGAAGCAATCTGTTCTGAATGCCCTTGCCCTGGTAAAGGCAGGTAAGAGTGCAGCAGAAATCCGGGAAATCCTGGAAGCTGAAAAAATGGAATCCAGTATTTATATTACCCTGGAGACTTTGAAATATCTGAAAAAGGGAGGAAGGATCACGCCGGCAGCCGCAGCCATTGGTACGGTTCTGAACCTGAAGCCTGTTTTGCAGATTCAGGGAGAAAAACTGGATGCTTATTCCAAGGTACGTGGGAAAAAGCAGGCCAAGCGTACCATGCTTAAGGCAATGCAGGAAGATCTGGAAACACGTTTTGGGGAATATGTGAAGCGGGGAGAAATGTGTCTTCAGGCAGCTTACACCGGAAATCGTGAAGAAGCCGAAGAATTTAAGAAAGAGATCGAAGAAATGTTCCCAGGCTATGAAGTGTGTATGGATCCCCTGTCACTTAGTGTGGCCTGTCACATCGGCCACGGAGCGCTGGCAATCGCATGTGCCAAAAAAGTGACAGTTTAATACACCATGCAGAAGCAAATTAGAAAAAATGAAATATGAGGAGCCAACAGAGATATGAAAAAACTTATGGAACAGATGGCAGAAGAGCTTTCTGCCGCATTTGAAAAAGCAGGTTATGATCCTGCCTATGGAAAGGTGACTGTTTCCAACAGACCGGATTTATGTGAATTTCAGTGTAACGGAGCTATGGCAGGCGCCAAGGCATATAAAAAAGCTCCATTTATGATTGCAGATGAGGTTGTGGAGAACCTTGCAGACAGTTCTGTATTTTCCATGGCAGAGGTGGTAAAACCAGGTTTTATCAACTTGAAGGTAAAAGAAGAATTTTTGGCAGACTATCTGAAAAAGATGGATGCAGACGAGACACTTTCTGTTACCAGAGCAGAACAGCCTAAGACCATCATCATCGACTACGGCGGACCGAATGTAGCCAAGCCTCTTCATGTGGGACATCTTCGTTCTGCAATCATTGGAGAGAGCATCAAACGGATTGGAAGATATATGGGGCATAAGATGATCGGAGATGTGCATCTGGGAGACTGGGGTCTGCAGATGGGACTGATTATCACAGAACTGAAGCACAGACAACCGGAACTGGTGTATTTTGACGACAGCTATACGGGAGAATATCCGAAGGAAGCTCCATTTACCATCAGTGAACTGGAAGAAATTTATCCCTGTGCCAGTGGAAAATCCAAAGAAGATGAGGCATACCGCAATGAGGCTCTGGAAGCGACACACCTTCTGCAGCAGGGCAAACCAGGGTATAAAGCTCTCTGGAACCACATTCTGAACGTATCCGTTTCAGACTTGAAGCGAAATTACGAAAATCTGAATGTATCCTTTGACCTCTGGAAAAAAGAATCCGATGCGCAGCCATATATTCCGGCTATGATCGAAGAAATGAAAGAAAAAGGCTTTGCCTACGAAGATCAGGGCGCTCTTGTGGTAGATGTGAAGGAAGAGACAGATACGAAGGAGATTCCTCCATGTATGCTCTTAAAATCAGATGGCGCATCTCTTTATACCACCACAGATCTTGCTACGATTGTAGAAAGAAGAAAACTTTTTGATCCAGATGAAATTCTCTATGTGGTAGACAAGCGTCAGGAACTGCATTTTATCCAGGTATTCCGTTGTGCAAGAAAGACAGGTCTGGTAAAGGAAGACACCAAACTTTCTTTCCTGGGCTTTGGTACAATGAATGGAAAGGACGGCAAACCATTTAAGACCAGAGACGGCGGAGTGATGCGTCTGGAAAACCTTATCGCAGATATCAACGAAGAAATGTACCACAAAATTGTGGAAAACCGCAGCGTAAAAGAAAAGGATGCTACTGAAACAGCCAAAGTTGTGGGAATGTCTGCGATTAAATACGGAGATCTTTCCAATCAGGCGACAAAAGATTACATCTTTGATGTGGACAGATTCACTTCTTTTGAGGGAAATACCGGTCCTTATATCCTGTATACCATCGTTAGAATCAAATCCATCCTGAATCGCTATGAGGAAGCTGGCGGTGATCTTCAGGCGGGAGAACTTCTTCCGGCAGTCAACGAAAGCCAGAAGAATCTGATGCTGGAACTGACAAAGTTCGGCGCAACTGTAGAAACAGCATTTGAAGAAAAAGCGCCTCATAAAATCTGTGCATATATTTATGAGGTATCCAACGCATTTAACAGCTTCTATCACGAAACCAAGATTTTGAGTGAGGAAGACCAGGCGCAGAAGGAATCCTTCCTGAAGCTTCTTAAGCTTACACAGAAGGTACTGGAAACCAGTATTGATCTTCTCGGATTTTCTGCACCAGATCGGATGTAATACCGATTCCTCTTTTCCATACAGGAATCTCTTTGGGAGTGTACCTCCCTGGAGGTTCCTGTTTTTCTTCTGCAGGAATCTTTTATAAAAAGTTAAGAAACAGAAGAATCAAACTGTGTTATAATCAGAGAACAGAGAAACAAAATTCTTTTACATCTATCTTTTACTGGTGTTCTGCCAGTGAAATTTCCCAACGGATATTGATTATTGGATACCAGACCAGAAGGAAGGTGATGGGATCAGTCTTACTGGAATTATATTAAAGAAGAGATATTGTATTCTGGAACAGATAAGCCAGGGGGGAGGAGGCAGACTGTATCTGGCCAGAGATCTGGAACTGGGAAGCCTTTGGGCTGTGAAGGAGATTCCCCTTTCAGGAAAAAAAGAAGCCAAGCTCCAGCTCCTTCTGCATCATCCCTCCCTTCCCAATATGGTGGACTATGTGGAACTTGGTTACCTGGTGATGGAATATATCCGGGGAAAATCCCTCTCTCAATGGATGGAAGAAGGGAGAAGTTTTTCTTTAGAGGAACTTTTGGGGATTGCCGGGGATGTGGCAGAGGTTTTGGACTATCTCCATAAGCGTAAGCCTCCGGTTTATTATGGAGATCTGAAACCGGAGAATCTGATGCTGACCCAGGAGGGGAAGCTGTATCTGGTAGACTTGGGAAGTGCAGTACAGGGATATCGGGACCTGCAGCAGGTTTGCCTGGGAACCAGGGGGTATGCGGCGCCGGAACAATATCAGGGACGAATGAATGCGGCCAGTGATGTGTACGCCTTTGGTAAGACATTGTGGGCGCTTATGGGCAGAAAAAAATGGAACTATCTCCTGAGACAGCCGGGAATCCTTCTTCTGGTGGCAAGGTGCTGCCGAAAAAAAGAAAAAAACAGGATTTCCAATATGGAAACCATCAAAAAGAAATGCGCTGCATTGTCCAGGGTGGGAAGAGGACTGGGAGCTTTTCGTCTGCTTTTTTTTATCCTGCTCTTTATGGGCGCAGGACTGGTTGCCGCCGGAATTCTTTTTCTGGGTCATACATCCGGGAAACCACAGGAAAAATCCTTTCCGGAGACGCTGACAGAAGTAACACAGAGATATTACGAGTCAGACTTTCAAAAGGGCTCCCCGGATAAAAGGAAGGATATCTGCAAGAAGACAGAAAAAAAATTACAGGAGGCTTTGAAACGCTATTCTGGATCAGAGGAACAGAAGCGCCTTCTCTTACTGTTGGCATTAAATGCAGAACTGGCAGAAAACGAGAAACATACCAGACAGTATTATGAACAGCTGTTGCTTTATCATCCGGATTGTGAAGAGGGATATGAGGAATATGGCAGTTATTTATGGAGAATCGGGAAATGGGAAGAAAGCCTCAAATGTTACCAGGCATTTGAAAAAGCAAAAAAACAGGGGCTGATCGGGGAGGGGCACAGTCCCAACTGGAAGCTCTGGGAAGAAAGAATTCATGGGTATCTGAATCGAAAAGAAGAGAAGGAGGGAGATACATGAAGCAAAAACGATCACTAATCATAAAATTGGGAATCCTGGTGTTGTTATGTGGGGCGCTGGGAAGAACCAGCTATGCTATGGATCTGGGGGGATTTGAGGTACAGATGGGAACAGGAGAAGCAGCTTTTCCACTGGAAGAATGGGAGGGAGCGCCGCAGGTTCCCATAGAGCCGGAGGGGAGTTTTCAGGAAGAAACCAGAGGGGAAGTGGAACTTCCCGGGGAGTTTCCTGTTTCAGATGGGGCAGGAGAAATTCCGGAAATGGTTCCCTATCCGGAAATCCTTCCTGTGCCGGAGAATGTTCCCTATCCGGAAGTGATGGAGGAGCCGGTAATTCAGGAATTTCCACCAATGAGTGTTCCAAACCAAAGCGAAAAGCTTCCGAAGAGTACACCTGTTCCCACAGAATCCCCTACAGAATCCCCCACAAAATCCCCTACAGAATCTCCAACAGTATCGCCAACACCTTCCCCAACACGGATTCCCTCTCTGGTTCCCACAGCAACAATAGCGCCAACTGACCGCTCCACTCCCATTCTGGAAGAGAAAAAAGAAGAATTGGAAGTACAGTACAAAAGTCATCGTTTTTTAAAAGGCCAGGCCGTTGCCCTTTCTCTTCCTTCTTCTGGAACAATCCATGTGCTTTCCTGCCGGGTCAATGGGCAGGAAAAGCCTTTCCAGTGGAAGGGAAACACTTTGCTGGTTCCTTATGAAGAAAAGGAAGATGCGCATCTGGAAATGTTACTTCTTTGTGAATCACATAGACGCTTTTGAGAAAAAATGGTACAATAACAGAGAAATGCTGGAAAGCTTTCCAGCAAATAATCATACCCAGGAGGAGTTTAGGTTTATGTATCGTGCGATTTTATTCGATTTGGATGGAACATTGACAGAATCCGGGGAGGGAATCACGAAATCAGTACAGTATGCACTGGAGAAAATGGGACGTCCCCAGCCGGACCGTTCCAGTCTGCTGGTTTTTGTGGGACCGCCTCTTTTGGAACAGTTTATGAAATATGCAGACCTGACAGAGGAAGAAGGAAGAAAGGCTGTGGAATATTACCGGGAAAGATATTCAGTAACTGGTATCTACGAAAACAAACCCTATCCTTATGTACGGGAAATGCTGGAAGAGCTTCGCAGAAAGGGATATCTTCTGGCAGTGGCATCTTCCAAGCCAGAGCATTTTGTACGAAAAATACTGGATTATTTCCAGCTGACCGAATATTTCCAGGAAATTGTGGGAAGTGAAATGAATGGCACCCGTACCAGAAAATCTCAGGTAATTGAAGAAGCGCTGAAACGGATGAAGATGGAAGATCAGAGAGAAAAGGTATTGATGGTGGGAGATAAAGAGCATGATGTTCTTGGCGCAAGAGAAGCGGGACTGGAGTGCGTGGCAGTTTCCTATGGATATGGGACCATGGAAGAGCTTACTGCTGCCAGACCTTTACAGATCGTGAATTCTCCAAAGGAACTTCTTGATTTTTTCGACTGACCCCTCTGCGCAGGCAATCCCACTTTTTATTGGTGTGGAGGGTTCTTAGTCCCCTGCTTTTGTGGTTTCTTGTAACTCAGCTTGCAGGAAGTGCTTTGCTGTTCCTTTTCCAACAGAAATATGGTACGGGAATACAGGTTTATTATGATCATATCCTTGTGATCACCGGGATTTGCAATGTGATTCTCACAGCAGCGGCGTTGTTTTGCTACAAAAAGGATAGCATAAGAAGAGCCGCCGGAGGTCTGGTTCAGGGAAAGATTCCTGTGAAATGGCAGGAGGGTGTCTGGCTGCTTTTCATAGGTGCAGGAGTGAGCCATATGATGAATCTGGTCATGGCGGTGCTTCAGCTGTTTCTGCAGGACACTACCTATCAGGAAAATATGGGAAGAATTACAGAAGGGAAGAGCTTTTTTACCCTGGTTCTGGTTATGGGAATCATTGGACCTCTGGCGGAGGAACTGATTTTCCGGTGGCTGTTGTACCTGAGACTTCGGGATCATCTGGGCCTTTGGATTTCTGCAGGAATTTCTGGTTTGCTCTTTGGCATTTATCATGGAAATCTGTTTCAGGGAATCTATGCTACTATTCTTGGGATGGGTTTTGCATGGATTTTTGAATGCACAGGAAATCTCTGGAGCAGCGTTCTCCTTCACATAGGGGCGAATGTATGGTCTCTTGTTTTTCCAAAAAT
>SAMEA3387494__coassemble_2928_pt1 | contig 12225 bp, 9 predicted proteins | sample SAMEA3387494__metabat2_low_PE_043 | metagenome-assembled genome bin SAMEA3387494 (sample SAMEA3387494) | Felis catus | biome: Faeces | place: United Kingdom | collected 2012
GTTATTAGTCGAATCGATCTCGTCATAATACTCCAGATTTTTCGCCATCCATTTTGTCTCCAGACAGCTTTTTATCGCATCCGCGGTAATCCGATCCGGAATATCCACAATGCGATAACCTTTGTTTCTCACGGCTTCAATCTCATAGCCTTCTTCTTTTAACTGATTGATTGCTTTCCACACAGCAGTCCTGGACACCTGAAAGTGGTCACAGAGCTGCTGCCCCGACAGATACCCATCGCTCTGCCGGAGCATCTTTAATATCTCCGCTTTCATGCTTATTATTCGTTCTCTCCTAAAGTTGCAACCATAACTGCCTTGATTGTATGCAGACGGTTCTCAGCTTCATCAAATACTCTTGACTGTGGTCCTTCAAATACTTCTTCGGTAACTTCTTTTTCTTTGATCGCCGGCAGGCAGTGTGAGAAGATTGTAGTATCTTTTCCTGTACGTTCCATCAGAGCTGCATTTACCTGATATGGCTTTCCGAGACGCTCTCTTTCCTGCTCTTTCTTTTCTTCACCCATGGAAATCCATACGTCTGTGTAAATGACATCTGCTCCCTTTACACCATCAAGGTCATCGGTGATCTCGATAGTTGCTCCGGATTCTTTTGCATATTCGTCACATCTTTTCCACAGAGATTCCGAAGTCCAGAGTGGCTTCGGTGCAACGATTGTTACATCTACTCCGATTTTGGCGCATCCTACCAGAAGGCTGTTCGCAACGTTGTTGCGTCCATCTCCAAGGTATGCAACCTTCAGACCTTTCAGGTGTCCGAATTCTTCTTTCATGGTAAGGAGCATAGCCAGACATTGTGTCGGATGTGTAGTATCTGTCAGACCATTCCATACCGGAACTCCTGCATGAGTTGCCAACTCTTCCACGATTTCCTGTCCAAAGCCTCTGTATTCGATTCCATCATACATTCTTCCCAGAACTCTGGCTGTATCTGCAATGCTCTCCTTCTTGCCGATCTGAGAACCCTTCGGGTCCAGATAGGTACTTCCCATACCAAGATCATGGGCTGCCACTTCAAAAGCACAGCGTGTTCTGGTACTGGTTTTTTCAAAAATAAGGGCAATATTCTTTCCTTTGTAATATTCGTGCAATTCTCCTGCTTTCTTTTTGTTCTTCAGGTCTGCTGCCAGATCCAGAAGATACAGAATCTCCTCCGGTGTAAAGTCCTTCAGTGTCAGAAAATTCCTTCCTTTTAAGTTCATAATAATTCCTCCTCGCTAGCTGTTTAAAATCATTTCTGCAAACTGAGGCAGTTTTTCTCCTGGTTCCATATGGAATCCATTTTCTTTTACTGCGATCTGCAGTCCTTCCACTGTATAAATTTTATATTTTGGCACATGAACCAATCTGGCTGCTGCCTCCAGCATCGTAAGATACAACTCTGTATAGTCCCACTCTGTTCCCAGCTTCAATTCTGCCGCAATCTTCGGCAGAACCTTCTCCATATGCCATCTGAGGCCTTGCCCTTCCTGTTTCATGGAGGCCAGCTTATTCATAAAAAAGGCTTCCTCATGTTCCTGGTCAATATAATAACTCTTTCCTTCCAGGCCATAGATCATCCGCATGGTATCGAAGTAACCGATTGCCATATTTTTTCTGCTTTTCTCCGGATCAAAATCCATAATGGTTCCCAAATCCACTCTGGGCTGAACAGACAGAAGATTGATTTCCTCTGCGGTTCTCACTGGACGCACAAATCCAATCCCAAAGATCCGGATTACAATAATATCCTGATAACCTTCTTCCAGCAGCGCATGAATGGGAACATTATCTCCCAGTCCGCCGTCCAGGTATCTGTTTCCATGGAGTTTTTCTGTCTTAAACACAGGAAACATATAGGCGCTCGCCAGAAGCATATCCTTGATCATATCCGGTTCCAATTCCTTCATATTAATATGAAGTTCCTGCATGGAATCCACATGGAAGGTCCGTACAAAAAAATCCATGGGAGAATTCCTGATTTTTTCCGGGTCTACTGCTTCTGAAATCAGTTGTTTCAGCGGTGTTACATCAATGCCGCCGTCACGGACATATTTCAATCCCAGTTCCAGGAAATCCCGTACCTTCAGCTTGTTTTTTAAAAGCTCATCCATTACCTTATCATCCACATCCATAATTTTGGAATAGGAGATATTTTCCCAGATTTCTTCTGCTTTTTTCAGGTCTCCCATACACATAAGGGCACCATTCAGTGCCCCTACGCTTGTTCCGGAAATTCCCTTTATCTTCACTCCGGCTTCCTGAAGAGCTTTCCATGCGCCAATCTGATAAGCGCCCTTGGCTCCTCCGCCTTCTAATACGATCCCGTATTCCTTCTCCAGATCAATTACTGGCTTCATTTTTTTCCTCCGGTTTCTTATTCAGGCTTTTTGTCTACCATCACTTCCTTCAAAGATGCTGCCAGACCGGCAATGCCCTGAATATCGGATGGAATGATAATCTTCGTAGCCTTGCCGTCTGCTGCCTTGGCAAATGCTTCCAGGCTCTTCAGCGTAAGCACAGCATCATCTGCCCCAGCCTCCTTAATCATACGAAGACCTTCTGCGGTAGCATTCTGTACCTTCAGCACAGCTTCTGCCTGACCTTCTGCCTCTTTGATCATACGTTCCTTCTGAGCCTCAGCGCGAAGGATCGCTGCCTGTTTTTCAGCCTCTGCATCCAGAATGGCAGATTCTTTCTTACCTTCTGCAACCAGGATGGTGGATTTCTTTTCTCCTTCTGCACGAAGGATTGCTTCACGTCGTTCACGTTCTGCTTTCATCTGTTTCTCCATCGCTTCCTGAATGGCTGCCGGAGGAATGATATTTTTAAGTTCCACACGATTTACCTTAATTCCCCATGGGTCTGTGGCCACATCCAGGGAAGCCCGCATTCTGGTGTTGATTACTTCACGGGAGGTCAGAGTCTCATCCAGTTCCATATCTCCAATGATGTTACGAAGTGTGGTGGCAGACAGATTCTCAATAGCCATAATGGGGTTTTCCACACCATAGGCAAACAGCTTGGGATCTGTAATCTGGAAGAATACAACCGTGTCAATCTGCATGGTTACATTATCCTTTGTGATTACCGGCTGTGGCGGGAAATCCACAACCTGTTCTTTCAAATTAACCTTTCTTGCAACACGTTCAATAAACGGCCATTTCAGATGAATGCCCGTATTCCATGTTGCCCGGTATGCGCCAAGTCTTTCCAGAACAATGGCATATGCCTGGGGAACGATACGAATACAGGATGCCAGGACCAACAGTACCAGAATTCCGATTATAATCAAGAAAACAATTCCAAATGTCATAAACTAGTCCTCCTTAACCTCTTCTACGATGAGTTTTACTCCCTGTACCTTGCGGACAATCACCACAGCATCTTTGGGAATCGTAAGATTCTCCTGCTCTGCCCGCGCCATCCATTCAATATCATTGATCCTTACCAGTCCTGTCTGCGCAAGATCATTCACTTCCTGCAGCACCACCGCTTTCTTTCCGATGAGACTGTTTACATTTGTTTTTTCCACACCCTGATTCATATATCGAATTGCAAGAGGCCTGGTAAAAAAAAGCAGGATCAGTGATACGGCAAGAAACAGAACCAGCTGCACGATAATACTTGCTCCGAAGTACGAAGCGATTGCTGATATCAGTGCACCTCCGGCAAACCAGATTGTGGTCAGCCCTGCTGTCAGCGCTTCAATTGCAAGAAGTACAGCAAGAATAATCAGCCAGATAATTGGTTCCATAACACTCCCTCCCTTCTGGGTTGTTACCTACGTTGACGTGCCGCCTCATACATGAGTATTCCTGCTGCCATTGCAGCATTCAAAGATTCCACCTGCCCGCACATGGGGATCCGGATCAGACAGTCTGCTGCTTCTGCCGCTTCCTCTGTCAGTCCATTTCCTTCATTTCCGATAAAAAACGCAGTTCCGCCAGTATAGGATTCTCCGTCGTAATTACTTTTACCCTTCAAATGAGCCGCGTAAGAGCGAATGTGTTTTTCTCTGAATTTGTCCTTTAATAATAACACATTTTCCACGTATACGAAAGGCATTCTGTAAATTGATCCCATAGTGGAACGAATTACTTTTGGATTGGTAATATCCACACTGGTTTTTGTCAATATGACACCGCTTATGCCAGCTCCTTCTCCTGTCCTAAGAATGGTTCCGGCATTTCCCGGGTCCTGAAGATCCTCCAGAACCATGAGAAGGGGATGTTCTCCTTCTAAGAGATCCTCCAGCTGATAGGAGGGTTTTTTCAGCAGAGTAAGGATTCCCTGAGGTGTCTGAGTATCGCTCATCTGCCGGAACACGGAATCCGACACAATTTCGTGAGGAAGCCTTTGAACCTGTTCCATAAGCTCTGCCTCCGACTGAAGGTTCTCCGACACATATACCTTTTCAATCCAGTCCTTGGGGGCTTCCCAAAACATCTTTTTCCCTTCAGCAACAAAAAGCCCTTGTTCTCTTCGGGCTTTTGTCTTCTGGTTCAACTGTATTATTTTTTTTATTTGTCCGTTATTTGCACTGGTTATCATAGGCTCATCCTCAACTCTCGGAAACTCTGTTAAGATATTTGTTTTTTCCAATGGCGATCAGTGTGGAATCTGCCGGGAGAGGAGCATCTGGATTCAATTCCACCTGCACATCCTCTCCTACCATAATTCCAATAATATTTACTTTATATTTTTCCCGGATGGCAAGCTCAGAAAGGCTTTTTCCCACCCAGGTATCTGGAATCAGAAACTCCGCCATACTGAAATCAGAGGAAAGTTCAAAAACATCTACAAAACCACTGGACATCAGATTCTTAGCCACACGAAGTCCCATGGACTGTTCCGGATAGATTACCTCGTCTGCGCCAATCTTATCCAGGATTCTGCCATGAAGCCCATTGATCGCTTTCGCCATCACAAAAGGAACACCTAACTCCTTAGCCTGCATGGTAGCTGTAATGCTGGCCTCCATATTTTCGGAAATTGCAATCACAGCCACATCCACATTCTGTACTCCAAGAGACTTCAGAACATCTGGCTCCCGCACGTCTGCGCGTACCGCATAAGCAACCTTTTCTGCAATTTCCTGTACATTTTCTTCCCTTACATCAATCGCCAACACATCAAAGTTTGATTCCGCCAAGGTCAAAGCCAGAGTCATTCCAAACTGTCCAAGACCGATCACGGCAAAGGATTTATCTTTCATACATTCCTCCATGTCATACATGCTTCTTTATTTAACCAATCATAATATCTTCTTCTGCAAGATGGGTGTTCTCCGGACGTTTCTGACTCTTTAAGACCACTGCCGTTCCCAGTGTAATCGGACCAATTCTTCCCAGATACATAGTCAGAATGATGATCCATTTTCCTGCCAGATTCAGAGACGGCGTAAGCCCTCTGCTCAGTCCCACAGTTGCAATGGCAGAGGTTGTCTCATACATCACGTCCTCCACCGGCACCTTGGGCATCGCTGCCGCCAGAAGCAGGGTCATAAGAAGTAGCACCATAAATCCAATTCCTGTCACCACAACCGTAGAACGAAGATAATTCTCCTTAATCTTTCTGTTATGGGATTCCACATCTCTTTTTCCCCGAAGATTAGCTGTTATGGTAAGAACCATAAGCGCCAGAGAGGTGGTTTTTACACCGCCTGCGGTTCCCATGGGAGAACCACCGATAAACATCAGAAACAGACAGAGAATCAGCGTTGCATTGGAAAACAGCGACTGATCAATGGTAAAAAAGCCTGCAGTTCTTGTAGTCACTGACTGAAACGCAGACGCCATCACCTTCGTTCCCACAGGCATGTCTGCCATTGTCTTCGGATTGTTATATTCAAACAGAAAAATCAAAAGCGTACCTCCCAGTACCAGCGCTGCAGTTGTTACCAGCACCAGCTTACTGTGAAGACGCAGGCTCTTAAAAAGTCTTCCCGGAGAAAGTTTTTTTGAAAATACTTTTTTCAAATTTTCTGCTATGTCCCACCATACCACAAATCCAAGTCCAGCCATAATAATCAGAACCATGGTGGTGATATTCACCAGCGGATGATCCACATAGGCTGCCAGGCTGGTTTCTCCCAGGATATCCACACCTGCATTACAAAATGCAGAAATTGAAGTAAAGACAGACTGCGCCAGTCCCTTCCATAACCCGAATTCCGGAACAAAGCAAAAAGAATAAAAAACTGCACCCAAAGCCTCTGCGCCCACTACGCAAAGAATAACCTTACGCACCAGCTTCACCATTCCAGACATATGGTCCAGATTATAAGATTCCTGGATCATCCTTCGATTTCGTAGCGAAATCCGTCTGTGAAAACTGATAAATACCAGACTGGTAAGGGTAATTACTCCGATTCCTCCAATCTGGATCAGCAGCAAAATCACAATCTTGCCAATAATCGTCCAATGAGCGGCTGTCACCACCGTCACCAAACCGGTAACACAAATACAGGTAGTCGCCGTAAACATGGCATCTGTAAAGCTGGTTCTTTCTCCCGGAACCGTACAAAACGGCATCCAGAGAATAATTCCGCCTAGAAAAATCACCCCCGCAAAACCGAGGGTAATTATCTGTGACGTATTCATTTTATGAAGACAGTAAATAATTTTACTTTTTAATGATTTCATTATTTTTTAGCCGGTCTTCCATTCTTGTCATAATTATGAGAAAGAGAATTACATATCTCCCACTGGTATTCTGATACGTTTTTCTTCATAGCCAGCGCTTCGTTGATATCGAAATCCACATATTCTCCGTGACGGTATCCTACTACACGGCAGCTCTTTCCCTGAACAAGAAGATCCACTGCCATTGCACCCATCATAGATGCATATACACGGTCCTTACAGGTAGGACTTCCTCCTCGCTGCATGTGACCAAGAATAGTTGCACGAGTCTCAATACCAGTGGCAGCTTCGATTCGTTTCGCCATTGCCTCAGAATGTCCGATGCCTTCTGCATTGATAATAATATGATGCTTCTTGCCCAATTTACGGTTAGCAATGATATTGTTGATAATCTTCTGTTCATCGTAATCATATTTTTCCGGAAGAAGTACGTCCTCTGCTCCGTTGGCAATACCACACCACAGCGCCAGATAACCGGCATTACGTCCCATAACCTCGATGATGCTGCAGCGCTCATGAGAAGTGGATGTATCACGAACCTTGTCAATTGCTTCCATAGCAGTGTTAACTGCTGTATCAAAACCAATGGTATATTCTGTACATGCAATATCCAGGTCAATAGTTCCAGGAACACCAATGGTGTTGATTCCCAGGTTCGCCAGTTTCTGTGCGCCTGCAAAGGAACCGTCTCCACCAATTACTACCAGACCTTCAATTCCATGCTTCTTACATACCTCAGCTCCTCGCTGCTGTCCTTCCGGTGTACGGAATTCTGAACAACGGGCTGTATAAAGAATGGTACCGCCTCTTTCGATCGTGTCAGACACGTCTCTGGCAGTCATATCAATGATCTCTTCGTTCAAAAGTCCGTTGTAACCCTTGTAAATACCTTTTACATTCAAACCACTGCTCAAACCTCTTCTGACCACGGCGCGGATGGCGGCATTCATTCCAGGTGCGTCTCCACCACTAGTTAAAACACCAATGGTTTTTATCTTCTTTTCTGTCATATTTTTTTCCTCCATCTTCAGAGTATGTCCGGTCTCTGCCTGACATAAATCTGTTGCTCTGTTTGGACAGCCAGTAAAAAGATAACTGACAGCCATTTTCTTCTATACATATTCGGTTATAGTTTATAGCATTTTTGAAAGTTTTTCAATACTCAAAACAGCAATTTGTTACAGGCTGTTCCTTGCTCTTTCCGTCACTTTGACGTTAGATACACCATATTTCTTCTGAAATTCCTCCAACATGATATCCGAAATTCCCACATGATACCCTGCAGGAAGTTTTTTCATGGCTTTTACGTCCCTTAAATAGATTACTACTGCATCTTTACCTGGAACCCTTAAAAGGTCGCGAAGGAGTTCCTGCTCTTTTTTGCTGTATTCTTCCTTATCTTTAAACTGTATCCACAATTCCCTGGGAATATCCTCAAAAGCGCAAACCTTTTCCAGGATCAGCTTGCTGGCCTTGTCATCCTCAGCAGCTACCCTTCCTTGAATGAACACTCTGGCATCTTCTTCAAGTTTGGTCTGCCATTTCTCATAATCCCTTGGAAATACCACGATTTCCACAGTTCCCACCAGATCCTCTATGGTCAGAAAGGCCATGATTTTGTTCTGCTTGGTGTATTTAATGGTACGTTCTGTAATCATTCCTCCCACGATTACCTTCTGTCCGTCATAAACATGGGGAATTCCTGTTTCTTCATCCTGCTGAAAGTCTGTCGTTTTTGCAGAAATGGTTTTTTCCATCATGGAACGATAACGTTCCAGAGGATGCCCGCTCAGATAAATGCCAAGAACCTCTTTTTCAAAAGCCAGCACCATTTCCTTATCATATTCCGGTACTTCCGGCATACGAATCTCAAACTCTTTTTTCTCTTCCTCACTCACCAGGTCAAACAGACTCATCTGCCCTGCCAGACTGTGCTTCTTCTCCTGATTCACACTGTCTGTAATCTGCGCATAAATGAGCATTTTCTGTCTCCGGTTTCCATCCAGACAATCCAGAGCGCCTGATTTGATAAAGTTTTCAATGGCCCGCTTATTTACAGTTCCCGAAAGTCTCTCAATAAAATCGTTTAAAGAACGATACGTTCCCTTTTCTTTTCTTTCTTTTACCAGTCCCTCAATGACTGGGCGGCCCACACTCTTTATGGCAGAAAGGCCATAACGGATAGCCCCATGATCCACAGAAAATCCGTATTCGCCACAATTCACATCCGGCGGCAGAATCTGGATTCCCATCTGACGGCACACCTGAATGTATTCAGATACCTTATTCGGCATTTCAATTACAGATGTCATCAGGGCAGCCATAAACTCCACAGGATAATAGTATTTCAAAAAAGCGGTCTGATATGCCACCACCGCGTAAGCCGCTGCGTGAGACTTGTTAAAAGCATATTTGGCGAAGTCAATCATATCATCATAAATTTTATTCGCCGTCTTTTCGGGGATTCCATTGGAAATACATCCCGGTACCCCTTCCTCCTCATTTCCATAAACAAAGTTCTGCCGTTCTTTTTCCATAACAGAAGCTTTCTTCTTGGACATGGCGCGACGCACCAGGTCACTTCGTCCCAGGGTATATCCTGCCAGTTTCCGCACAATCTGCATAACCTGTTCCTGATATACAATACATCCGTAGGTAGGCGCCAGGATCGACTCCAGCTGCGGACAGTCATAATGAATGGTATCCGGACGGTTTTTTCCCCTGATATACTGGGGAATAAAGTCCATGGGACCTGGGCGATACAGAGAAATACCTGCAATGATATCTTCAAAGTTCTGAGGCTTCAATTCCTTCATAAAGTTTTTCATTCCTGAACTTTCCAGCTGGAACACGCCGTCAGAACGTCCGGTACCCAGAGAAGCCAATACCTTTTTGTCATCGTAATCTATGTGATCCATGTCCAAATGAACCCCGGTATCCTGCTCAATAAGCCGAACCGCATTCTGAATTACGGTCAGAGTACGAAGACCCAGAAAATCCATTTTCAGAAGTCCCAGTTCTTCCAAAGTGGTCATGGTAAACTGTGTGGTAATAGAACCATCCTGCGCCCTTGACAAAGGTACATACTCATCTACGTCCTTCTGGCTGATCACCACCCCTGCCGCATGCATGGAAGTATGACGGGGCAGGCCCTCCAGACGTTTCGCCGCATCGATCAGATAATGAATGTCTTCCTGTTCCTCGTAAGCCTTACGAAGCTCCGGATTCATATCCAGGGCTTTGTTGATGGTAATATTCAGTTCCTGGGGAATCATTTTGGCGATTACATCCACCTGGGCATAAGGCATATCCAGTACACGGCCCACATCACGAATCACACCACGGGCTGCCAGCGTACCAAAGGTTACAATCTGTACCACCCGGTCTTTTCCGTATTTACGTACCACGTAATCAATGACTTCCTGTCTCCGTTCAAAGCAGAAGTCAATATCAATATCCGGCATGGACACTCGTTCCGGATTCAGAAAACGTTCAAACAGAAGATCGTATTTGATAGGGTCCAGCTTGGTAATTCCAAGGGTGTAAGCCACCAGACTTCCCGCTGCAGAACCACGCCCCGGCCCTACCATAATGTCATGATCTCTGGCATACTTGATAAAATCCCATACAATCAGAAAGTAATCCACATACCCCATATTTTTGATGGTAGAAAGCTCATAGTTCAATCGCTCCCTAAGTTCCTCTGTTACCGGCTGGTATCGTTGGGAAAGTCCTTCAAAACAAAGCTTATTCAGATATTCCCAGGAGGTGTACCCCTCAGGAACATCATATTTGGGAAGCTTGGTCACTCCAAATTCGATTTCCACATGACATCTTTCTGCTATTTTATGGGTATTTTCCAACGCTTCTCTCGCATAAGGAAACAGCATTTCCATTTCCTTTGGAGACTTCACATAATACTGGCCGCCCTCATACCGCATACGGTCTTTGTCTGCCAGCTTTTTCCCTGTCTGAAGACAAAGAAGAATGTCATGGGGTTCTGCATCCTCTGCCATTGTATAATGCACGTCATTGGTGGCAACCAGATCGATTCCTGTTTCCTGATGCATCCGAAGAAGCTGCTGATTCACCATCTGCTGTTCCGGAATGCCATGATCCTGAAGCTCCAGAAAGAAGTTCCCTTTGCCAAAAATATCCTGATAACGAAGAGCTGCCGCTTTGGCATCCTCGTACATTCCCCTTGAAAGATACCGGGAAACCTCACCGGCCAGGCAGGCGCTTAACGCAATGATTCCCTCATGATATTCCTCCAGAAGAGCAAGATCCACCCTTGGTTTATAATAAAAGCCTTCTACAAAGCCTTTGGAAACGATTTTCATCAGATTGCTGTAACCCTGATTATTCTCTGCAAGAAGCACCAGATGATAATAACGGTTCTCTCCACTTCCAACTTCCTTATCAAAACGGGAGCCTGGAGCCACATAAACCTCGCAGCCCAAGATGGGATTGATCCCGGCCTCTCTGGCCGCACGATAAAAATCAATCACTCCGTACATAACCCCATGATCTGTAATGGCTGCGCTGTCCATACCAAGCTCTTTGACTTTTGCCACATATTCTTTTATTTTATTGGAACCGTCCAGCAGACTGTATTCTGTATGAACATGAAGGTGTGTAAACTCCATGACTTCTCTCCTGTTCTTTCATTTCCTGTTTGTTTTTATTTATGGATTGCATAAATCCGTTTTTCTTTAATTTCGATTTTTCCCTCTTTCAGCAAATGGCCCACCGCGCGTTTAAAAGCATTTTTGCTGAGTCCGAATTCTCTCTTGATTACCTCCGGAGAAACCTTATCATCAAAAGGAAGGACTCCCGCAAACTCATCGATCACGCCCATGACCATCTTTGCATCCTCATCAATCTGTAAGTATGCCTTCTGGCGGTCACTTACATTCATTTTTCCATCTTCCTTTACTTCAGTAACACGAAGATCCAGAATCTGTCCCGGACGATACTTTCCCTTGGCCTCCCTTGCAGGAATCAGCGCAGAATACTTATCGTCCACTGCCACAAACACACCGAAACGGTCGCTGATTTCATATACGCGGCCCTTTACCTGATCTCCTACAATATAGGGTGTCCGTTTGGAGAGGTAATGATAAACCTTCATGGTTGCACAGAGACGGCTGCTCTTATCCACATATAATGCCACAAGGCAGTTCTCTCCTTCCCGTACCCTAAGTGTCTGCTCATGATACGGCAAAAGCAGATCCTTCTCCAGACCCCAGTCCAGAAAAGCGCCAATCCGGGTCACCTGCTGCACAGGAAGCACTCCCACTTCTCCCACCTGCAGCTTCGGCTCTCTGGTAGTCGCAATGAGACGGTCACTGGAATCCTTATAGATAAAGACCTCCAGCGTATCTCCCTCTTTGGTTCCCTCTGGAACCTGTTTCGCCGGAAGCAACACTCTATCCTTCGCCTCTGCATTTTTATCTTCTGCCAGATATATACCGAATTCCACTTTCTTGACTACCGTCAAGGTTTGTTTCCTTCCCAATAAAATCATCTTTATATCCATTCCTTTCGCTTCGCTCAGGCACAAAACGTTATGAAAATG
>SAMEA3387494__coassemble_2989_pt1 | contig 11844 bp, 14 predicted proteins | sample SAMEA3387494__metabat2_low_PE_043 | metagenome-assembled genome bin SAMEA3387494 (sample SAMEA3387494) | Felis catus | biome: Faeces | place: United Kingdom | collected 2012
GAAAATTCTGCAGCAGACGTGGGCGCTGCGCCGGCTGTAATCAGCGTAACTGATAATAATAGAGCAATCCATTTCTTTTTCATAATAAATACCTCTCTTTCTTCAATTTTGTAAAGTCGACTTTACAAAATAATATTTTTCTTTATCATAACGTATCACGACACATGATGTTTCCGTGGTGGGAAAATCTCTTTCCAAAACGACATTTTCTTTCATGTGTCTTATATCCGCATAGATGAATCTTTACAAAGATTATATAACTTACGAATGGTTTCCATGATCATATCCCATTTCAAATTAGAAGCATAAGAAAATTTTTTTCGATATGACTCCCATAGTTTTTGCATAATTGGATTATTTTCCACCTCGTTAAAAACTTCTTCAGCCTGATTAAGATACTTCTCAGATTCTCGTTTATGAGCAGTTGCCAAGAGAGCATCATGCAAAATCTTCGGGTTCAGCGTAGTTCCATGCAGCTGCTCTAAAATGTAAATATCGTAGAAATCTCTCATACGGGTATTGGTTGTGGCTCTGGTAATAATGGTTTCCAGTTTTTCTGCCAACACCGTTTCTAAATTATAGGCCCAAATATCAATCGAACGATTTTCCAACATTAGTTTAAATGAATACTTAACTTCTCCTGGAGTAATTGCATCCCCCGTAGAAATGTCGATTTTCAAAGGCGTTACTACACCGTCGAATGTTGTGTTCATGCTGACACGAATTCCCGGATACTCTGCTTCATCCATAATCTCCGAAATGCTTCTCAACTGAAATTTAACACCATCATCAATGGGAACACTTACGATTAATGAAATTAAATTCTCAATGTCTTCTACATTGACATTGATTCCTTTTACGGTTGCGTCCAAATCCATCGTAGAACGAGCATCCAATCCTACCATAGCTGCGACCAACATACCTCCCTTTAAGATAAACTTATCACGATATTCAGATAGAGAAATGCGCTCCAAAAAACGTTCCATCATGTAATTTCTCATTAAAATCTGAGCGTCTGCGGATCTTTCTCTGGAAAGGTTCCGTATTAAATCTTTAAGTTGTTTTGCAGTTTTTATCATAAAAGTACCTCCAAATACTGCCGTAAAATTTTTTCCACCTTGAACATCCCCGCATATTGTATTAAAGTTCGCAAATTCTTATCTTTTCTACGAACATATGCTTTTAATGCTCCCTGAAGGGTCTGAATTTCAATTCTGCTGCGGCTTCTGAGCAAATCACAAATCGTTCGCTCCATATCATAAGCCGGTACGGTATGTCCAAATGGAGTTTGAGCTGTCGTAAGTCCTATATCATGCAACTCTGCCTTAATTGTAAAAACTTGAATATTTTCTGCTTTCATTTTACTTGGATTGCATCCTGTTTTAACAGTAACCGCATACTCCGTTGGCTCACGGTCTGTCAGATCGTGAAAAAATAATGCTGTTTCATGTGAAAATACTGCCTGTTCAAATCGCAAATGAAGCAAATACATAGCATCCACCCAAGAATCTTTGGACAGATAAATCCCGTGTGCGACTCTGTCCAAATCCCGTGTGCGCACATAATCATAAAATACCGGCTTTGAAATTCCAGCAGATACAACTTGTGATGTTAACAGCAATCCTTCATGCGTATTCAGCATCTGATCCAGTTTTTCAAATTGTTTCACCTTGCCACTTCCTTTCATACTAATATTATATGTGGCATTAGTATAAAAGTAAAGTTTTCCGTATCAAAATATGAGAACTTTTTTCGCTTAATTCTTATTTTGTAAAGTCGACTTTACAAAATATCTGATTCTCTCAAATAATGAATGGAGAAATGTTCGTCATATTATATACGTATACAAAAGATCATAGTCTTCATAGGAAGGAGGCGTTCAGAGATGAAACATATACTATGTAGAATAGCCAGTATACTATGTACAATAGCCAGTATATTTTGGAGAATAGTCAAAATCTGGGCAGAGATTTTATGGATATTGTTAGGGATATTTTTACTTTTAAATCTACTATTTTTGATTTTTATAAACGGCATATATGTAGCGATGGATTTTATTTGAGGATAGCATATGCCGCCCTCTTTTCATACAGATATATATTTTGCATATTATCATAAATATATAACGAAGGGAGAAATCCATTATGAAAATGAAGGAAAAAACAAAAGAAACTTTACGCAAGGTGAACATAAGTTGTCAGATTGTGGTGTTTTTGACAATACCTTCTTTTATTTCGTACATGTTCCATTATCCAGAATTTAACAAAGAAGGAGTTACATTGATCAGCTTAATCTTGTTAACATTATTGGTGTATGTAACACCCCTTAGAATTAAGAGGTTCAAACCCAATATTAATCTCTTGATTACATATCTTGCCACAATCAGTGTATTAGGGGTGTTATTAATTGTTAATATGACATCACCTACAATTGTGTATACTATAGGCATGATACCGTTCGCCGTTGCTGCAATCGTCACTTTTACCATATCTTTTTGGGATTTGGTTACTGATGACATTAATATTTCTTAATGAAGAAGCCGAAAGGCTTCTTTTTTATATGAATCAAAATATAAAAATGGCAGACGTTACGCCTGCCATCCATTTTCACCTATCTTGCATACTTCCAAAAGTATTCATCCAAAAGAGTCTCCGGATGTGCCGTGGTTGCATATGCCTCTTCCAAAAGTCTACGAAGCTTTCTGGGGGCTACACCCCGCTTGATCAGATTCCTGTTTAATCGGAACAGTTGCGTCTGCTTTATACCAGCAATCTCATCTAATCGTTCTTTTATGGCATTTAATTCCTTGTTAAGATCGCCGTTGCTGGTGTCCCACCACTCAGGCATCGAACAGGACTTTTCTTTCCTATTGTTATCTGTTTCGCAGATCCGTTTTTTAATCTGTTCCGATATGCCATTGGGATGGATCACAAGATTTTCCTTTAATTTCCTCTGATTTTCCGCGCACTGCCCTATACCGGTGCAATACTTTGCAAGTATACATTCTTTACATGTCATGACTGATTTCCCCTTTCGTTTTTGTAATCAGAAATAACATGAACAGACAAATATAAATGTGAAAAACAAATTTTGTAAAGCCGACTTTACAAAAAGTGGGCAGCCTTTTAGCTGCCCTGTTACGGTTGTGGTTGTAAATACTATTTTGTGACTTTGGACAATTCTTCTCGGGCAACTCTTTCTGCCATAGCAAGAACTTCTTCCGATTCCTCAAGGGCTTCTACAATCTCTGCCATAGTTTTTCCTTTTGATTTTTTCGAAATAACAAGTTTCCCAAGAGTTATCAGGGATCCTTTTTCCATACTTGCTTCTTCTAATTTTTTAATGGCTTCACACACAACAAGCCCTCCCTTCTCATTTTTAGACTTTTCCAATGCCCTTTGGAATTCCTGACTGGAGGTCAGAGATCCAATGACATCTGCGGTTTCTTTCTCCCATATGGAATCCCGGAGTTCTTCCCATCGCGACTGATAAACGAGAGGCAAATCCCTCATAAGACTAATCACACTTCTTTCCATAAAGGGAAATGGTTTTTCACAATGGGCGATATCAACCAGAAGGATTTCGTAATCCTGGAAATACGGACGAAATCTTTCTGGGATATTGACAAGGTCAGACAGCCTCCTTGGACCATCCCAAGGTGTTTCTCCATAATATAGCACAATACGGAAAGAAAAACTCAGTTTGTCTCCCTTTCTCATCCCAGACAAAAATTCTTCCGGGTCAAAGAGATTTTGAGCAGCAATGTGTTCTTTCCGCAATGCCCTCGCTTCCGCCAAGAAATCAAGATCATCATACAACCGATCCCGTAACGGCATTCCATAATGAATAAGACCTTGGTTTTCAATCCCAAGTATAGATAATTCCATACCATCATAATACTTGGTTACGTCCTCATATTTTTTGACATGTTCCATCTTCTTTCCGATGGAAACCGAAGCCGAAACATCCGAATTCCGTTCCTTGAGAAGATCAGGGTCAATAACCTTTTCTCCTTCAAACAAAACTGCATTGAACAAATCTGCAAAACGTCTGTTGTCTTTCCAGAAGTTCTTTGCAGCAATATCCTTACTTTTCATGCATAATTCTCCCTTCTGGAACCAACAACTTATAGGAGTATCATATACTTTTTTCCCACAACCGTCAAGTTAAGCACACTCCTTTCGTTATTAATTCCATAGTAAATATGACTGTTTGCCTGAAAAAAAGACACCCACGGTTAATTTCGAGTTCCGTGAGTGTCCAAAACGAAAGGATTGTACAAATGAGGAGGTCTTTTCCTCATGTCTATAAGATACTATATTTTCAGTTTTTCTGTTCCCCAGATGGGAAAAACTGTTCGCCAATACCCAATCCGTCTTATTATTTCTTCTTTTGATAGACCAGATACAGCAACATCCCTACAAAAAGAATCATCATTGGAAGATATTTGAACATATATTTGATAATAGGATTTATTTCTTTTTCTTCTTCCTTTGTTTCTTCCTTTTCCTTGTCAAAATGCTTAACCTTGATGTCAGCTTCACCTTCTCCAACAGTTTCCTCCCCGGAAGCAGGCATACCAGAACCAGAAATTTCTCCAGTACCATTGTTCTTTTCTGTATCACTTGCACCTTCCGCAGCGTCAGGAACTGGTTTAACATCACTTGGGGAAGGATCATCCTGCTTGATGACATCAGCCCCAACAGGTGTATACTTTTCTTTTTCTTCTCTCATTAATGCTTCTGCTTTGTCTGTATACTGAAGATTTTCATCGACCAACCCCTGTTTTTCCAATTGTTCTGTGTAACGCTGTTTTGCTTCCGGGTCATCTTCAAACATGGAAGGATCTTTTAATACTGCCTGTGGATTTTCGTTCGTGAACATGACACCAACCGGAGTAGAAGAATTATCATAGACAGAATCTGCCTTCTCCTGTTTATAAACTGCTTCTTTTCCAATCTTTTCCGTAAGATCTTTAACTGCCTGCTCACCGATGGCCAGGGACAGTCTGGTCATTTCATTTCCCTGTACACGAAATTCTGCATTAGATGCAACCGGAGTGTTTTTGATATCAGAATTTTCATTTTGATTCGCTCCCACATAATTGATCCCTATGATCTGATATGTACCATCTTCCGCATATCCGTTCATTCCTAAGGAAGCATCCAGCCGTATGTGTTTTTTTTCACCGGTCTGGGATTCATAAGTAATACAAAATGAATCACCCGGAAGCGGCTGAAATTTCCCGCTGTATGTGGCTTTCACTTCCACATTAGGAACCAGGTCTACCCCACATGCTTCATAGCCTTCACTGGCCTGAACAAAAGGTGCAGTAGGTGTATAACAGGAAAGCAGACCGTAGGTACACATAATGCACAATCCTTTTATGAATTTTTTTCTCATACAAACTCCCTTCTGCAACAAATGTTACTGTTTCCTCTTATTCCACCAAAGACAAACCAAAATGACAATAACAGCAAGTACATACGGAACATATTTGACAAGCATAACTCCAAATGGGGGAAGGCTGTCTTCATCTGTTTTTTCCTCTTTATTGTCAAAATAAATAGCTTTTACTTCGTCGGCGCTTCCTTCCTGATACTCTTCCCCGCCTGTCTGTTCCGGAGGCAGTTCATCTTTCTGAACTTCTTCGGTATTTATGTTGCTATCTGACACGGAACCTTCTTTATTTAAAGTGTCCGGGGAAGAAACCTCCAATCCATCCGTATTATCTTCAAATAAGGAGAAGGCTTTATCCGTATAAACATACTTTTCGTTTACCAGGCCCTCCTCCTCCAGATAATCCAGGTAGCGCTGCTTCGCATCTTCGTTATTGCCAAATTGGTTAAGATCCGAAAATACGGTACGCTCTTCTGGTTCCTGGAGCGCAAGGATTGTATCGCCCGGCTTATACTCGGACTCCCCATTTTTTTGGTAATACACATCCTTCCAGTCCTGCTTCAGTTTTTTTACCGCCTGTTCCCCGATGGCAAGCGGTATCGTGACCGGTTCGTCATTATAAACACGGATCACTGACTTTGTAGCAACAGGCGTTGTCTTCAGAAGATCATTATTTCCATAATACGTAATCCCGATCACATCGAACCATCCGGAATCCATGCATCCACGGATACCTGTTTTTGCATTTACCTCAATATGCCTGATATCCGGTCTTTCAGGGTCTTCGTTCACATTTAGCTGCCTTTGGACGGTAATGCAGTAATCGTCATTCTCGGATGGCGTGATGCCATTGCTGTAGATTGCTTTTACCTCTACATTAATCTTTTTATAATTATCCGTAAAGGTCGAAGCAATCCCTGGCCCTGACGCCGAAACAGGCTGGACCGCTACAAATGGTATAGAAAGCAGTACCGAAAGCGTTGTAGAAATAGCCCAAAATTTTCGAAGCATAGTTATCCCCTCCCATCATCTTTTTGTTACATGGATATGATCGTCAATGGAACTTCTGGCAGTTCTTTTTTCACCTTTTAGAAGATTCATGGAATTGATACCGTAGGATTCTTTTACCTGTTCTTCAATGTCGCTTGTAAGAATCTCCTCCACTTCCTTCTCTCCATAAAGTTCTTCTTCCTGATCCAGTTCACGTCCTACTTCTGCGCGTATTTCAGATAAATTATAATTGGCAGGATAAACAGAAAAGCCCTCTAATGGGAAGACAACCTGCAGCAGTGTCGGAGCATTAGAAAAATCCGAATATCCCCTGACACAGATCAACGGGCAATCAAACGATAATACATATCTTGCGCGATCATGCAAACTCGCTGCCTGCATAAAAAAACCATACTCATGACCGTCTTTGGGCATATGATGGAACTCTTTAACTAATTCGCAGAAGGACTGTAAGTAAGTATTACTCTTTACTCTGAATTCCATCTGCACCATAACAAAATCCCCGGGGAATCCGATATCAGACATAAAAACATTATGTAAAACAAGCTGTTTTATGACTTCGGGTTCTCTTTCTTCTTCGTCAAATAATTCTGCAATCCCAATGTACAATACTGTCTTTGTATCCCCCTCCCGGTCAAGACCGACAAATTCATTCACTATATCGTCTATTGTAACCGTGTCTGGATCATCAAAATTAATATTTTTCCTATTTGTATCCATTTTTTTCCTCCTCGCGTCAATGGAATTTTAATTAACCATCTGCAAAAGCTTCTCCGACAAAAGGATCGGATTATCGTCATCCTTCTGCCTATATACAGCTATACCACCGGCTTCCTTCACAAAAAGGTCATAATACCGAATGGCAACAGTCAGAGGTATATCATATTCAGGTCCTTTAAACGTAACAACCTCTTCATCAGAAAAAATGATCTCCAATTTCCACATAAAAACCCCCTTGTATAAAATATACAAATATGGCAGACATCCGTACCATCTCGACAAAATGTCTGCCATATATCAACACCTTCTCAAAATACAACGACTATCTATTGCCGGCTACTTCATTTGGTTTCGTTGTCATCGCCTTATAAAGTTTGGTATCTTTCGGAAAATTGTCTACAAAAGGAATGATGTCAGTACCATTATATATCAGTCCCTGTCCGCTTGCGCTTGAGGTGACATATTCCATTTCTGTATCGCTGATCTCAAACATCTGTTGAAGCTGGGAACGCCCAAAGCTGTCCAAATCGAGCATAACGACAAAATCTGACGTATTAATGATTGCACGTGCTTCTTCCGATTTGAGCATATCCTCAAGCTGCTGTGTGATCCCGGTAGGGATACCATTCCACTTACGGGCACGTTTCCAGATCTGTCTGGTATATCTGGCAGCAGTCGGTGTTTCAACGAGGATATGGAACTCGTCTACATACAGCCATGTCCGTTTTCCTTTACGGAAGTTTGCAATCATACGGTTCCAGATGTTATCCAGTGCAATCTGCAGTCCAAGGGATTTCAAACCTTCACCAATATCCTTCACATCATAGACCAGGAAACGGTTTTCAACATCAATGTTTGTTTTGTGAGCAAAAACATTTTGCGTACCTGTAGTAAATCTTTCCAGAGCCAGGGACAGGTTTCTTGCCTCCGGCTCATCCTGCCCCTTCAATTCATTATAAAGATCGATAAGGGTAGGCACCAATTCAGAATCAAAATTCCTTCCTTCAGAACGAAGCACCTTCACATAGTTATCATAAACATTCAAAACACATCGGTCAATGATGGACTTCTGCCCTGGTGACAGCGGATAACGGGAACTGGATGCTGCCTCACAAATGCTGGCAATAAAATCTGCTTTCAGTGTCAATGGATCATCTTCGTCTGCATACGCGATATCCAGATCCATTGGATTTATATGGACATCGGATCCCGGAGCAATACGGATGACAGTCCCGTAAAACATTTCAGCCAGTGCCTTAAATTCGGACTCGGGGTCAATAACAATAAAGTCATCATCCGGAAAATTCAGGAGCCCAAAGATAAGTTCTTCTTTCGCTTTAAATGATTTTCCAGAACCAGGTTTACCAAGAATACAGCCATTGCCATTGTTTGCAGATAAACGGTTATAAAGGATAAGCTGTTTTGATACTGCATCACTCTTATCAGTATTACTATAATCAGTATAATTAGAGTCGGTTTTTCCGAATTCCAGACTTCTGGTTTTCCGAATTCCAGACTTCTGGTTTTCCGAACTCTGGCTTCTGTTTTTTCCGAGTTCCAGACTTCGATTTTTCCGAACTCTGTTTTCCGTTTTTTCCGAAGTCACATTTCCGCATATGTCACCTTCCAAGTGGTCTTCATTAACATCACCTTCTGCACAGGATGTGTCATCTATGAAATCATCTTCTTTTTCCTTAACTGGATCTTTGATCATAAAATTTTTCACATAAATAATCGTCGGTTTTCCAAGACCTCTTTTGACACGCTCAATCAAACCGATTCCTTTTTTGCTGTCCAATTCCGCAAGCAACTTAACCCCCTTGTCTTTTCCACAATTCATGTAATCCATAACTTCCTGTAAAGTAAAAATAATATATACTCTGTTACAGTCGTCAATCCAATTATTTTTTTTAGATAACGACATTCTATCCAACATCAGCCCATATAATATTTTTGCATCACTTGAAAGATCCTTAAAGTAAGAATTCGTAAACAATACCTTAGGAATCCTGTAAAATGTAAACTGCTCTGATTCATCTCCTTGATAAAAATTAAAATCGACCATATTGTACACACCCTTCGCCTTGTAACTTGTTCTAATTTATTTTTTATAATATGACAAAAACAGAATTCATGCTTTTCCATTGAGTAAAAACAAAATCATCACAAAAATAGTCTCTGTTGTTTCACAGAGACTGTAAATATACTCAGAAAACATATGGATGAAGTTTATCGTTGACAATCTCATATGTTATGCCACAGCATTCAAACAGAAAATAATTCCAATCCGATGAAAAGTACAAAGGAAATCTGTCTATCTTGCCAACTTCCCGAAGTTGTCCGTGTCTGTTCACCTGATATACAGGCTTCGAACAAAGTATCTTAATCCAGTCGAAAGAAAAGCCAAAATTGGAACTTATGATTTTCTTTGCTATGGTTTCATCCATGCCAACACAATTACATTTTCTACATGAATCTGCCAATTCCATATAATCTTTATCGGGAAACAATCCGTCATCATAATCCTTCCATTCCTGTTCTCTTTCCAACAAATTGTTCAAATTCACAATCTTCTGATTTAACAGAGAAACTTGCTTCTGGAGAAAATGTCTGTTCCTTTGTTCTTCCTGATAAGAATCGTACCTGTATTTCATATATCGGTCAAAAATTTTTTTCGCTACAAAGTCCTTGTCCTTCGAAAAGTTTGAACAAAACTCATCCTCATCAAGTCCGGATTCCATATAAGCAAGTTCGATGAACCTGTAATAATCCTCTGTTACGTAGCATTTTGTTCTTTCCTCAAATTTTGTCTTCATCATATAAAGAACCTCCCTTCGCAGCAGGTTCCCTCCATAACAGATGCCTTCCTGTTATTCATGTTTTCTTTTAACATATATATTTCTCCTTTCATTTTTGATTTACATTAAAATGAAAAATTATTTTGGAATTAAAAAAAACCAGCACATAGAGTGCCGGCTTGACCATCACTACTCTCTCAAAAAATCATCCACGATTTCACAGATTTTTTCAGAATCAATCCATGATTCGGAAGTTTCGTATAACCTTTTTGCAAGTTTTTCTTTTTGATCGTCGTTGATTAGTCTGCCAGATTCGAGGGCACGATACGCAACTTCTTCCTCACAAAATTTTTGCAATGCTGTCTTCATAGGCTTCTCCTTTCATTTTTTCTTCAAAATAATATGAATATTTTCCGGCAATTAAAAAAAGAGTCCATGACTGCCTGATTACAACAAAAACACCATCATTGTTCACCTGTCAATAAAAATTTTGTAAAGTCGACTTTACAGAATTTTTAACAGAGGGAAAGCCCACTGTTTTAACTGTGCGAGGGTGAAAAAAGACACCTCGGTCGATCGTACTCCCCGTAGGTGTCCAAAACGAAAGGATTATATAAATGAGGATGTATCTTCCTCATGTTCATAAAATACCATATTTTTAGTTTTTTTGTTTCTCAGATGGGAAATCTAATTTTTCTTTCAACATTTCATAAAATTTACTTTTCTTCATTTTATATACATCAAAATAAAAAGAAAAGGAGAAAACAATATGATTTCAGTTCTTTACAGCATAAACCGGCACATCAACCAGTTATTTACTAACTGGTTAAAAAAAGCGAACCTTTATGATCCTGATAATGAACTTAATAAAGAATGTTCAAAAGAAGAATTTGTGAAAGGATTACTTGTTACAGCTATTTTTATCATTATGATGTTGTTTATTTCTTGGATTGAATGAGTGTGCAACATAGCAGTAGGAAATTTCCCGCTGCTTTTTTTATTAATAAAAGCTGCCCAAAGGCAGCTCAGATAAAATCAGAAATTGACATTCCAGGTGCGTTCCATGGACAACCAGGGCTGTAATCACCAGCAGTCGCAGAAGTATCTCTGTCCTCGCTGAAATCATCTTCTTTAAGATATTCTGCATCCTCATTGGGTAGATAAGTTGTAGCCAGTTCTCTTTCCGCTTCCGGATCAAAGCCCGAATCACATGTAGCAGCACGATATTCTTCCTGCCAGCACCCAAGAAGATATTCCAACCCTTTTCTTGACCCATCTCTTTCTATCCAATCCTGGATATCTTTATCTGTCCAGCATTCGACGATTATATCGCCTCCCTTACCATAGTTCTTCATGGCAAACTGTTTAACCTCATCTAATGATAATTTTCTGCTCATAAATTTTCTCCTTTCATTTTCAGATGTCATTAATATGTTTTTTTTGACTTCTTTTAAAAACAGCCCCCCCGGTCAATCAATTTAAGAGCAGGAATCTCCCGACTTTAGGACAGGAGTAGTTGGCGAGGTCTACTTTTTTTGCATGAAAACCTGCTAACAAAAGTCAAGACTTTTTAACAGGTTTTTTAATAAATTTTTGGTATGAATTTCTCCCACGACAATTAGACCGGTGGAAAATCCGGTCTGCCGTATCCTCTGTTTTAGTTCTTTTTAGTTCTGGTATACTTCCATCACACGTGCATAATAAATCCTAAGAAATTTATTTAATCCCGCTATTTTTGCTGCACGTTTTGATTTCCCTTCTTTTTCTTTCTTCAAAATAAATCTATATACTGCTGCGTCTTCTGGTTCTTTATGGGTTTTTAGGCATCTCATCACTTCATATCCGATCTTACGCAGACTGGAAGATCCTCTCTTAGATATTTTTCTCTCTGTTCCAATGAACTGCCCTGATTCGG
>SAMEA3387494__coassemble_3036_pt1 | contig 11601 bp, 12 predicted proteins | sample SAMEA3387494__metabat2_low_PE_043 | metagenome-assembled genome bin SAMEA3387494 (sample SAMEA3387494) | Felis catus | biome: Faeces | place: United Kingdom | collected 2012
GGACTGTATCATCATTACGGCCTCCAGAAAAAGCCGTTAAAAGAAAAAATGTTCGGTCTGTTCTGGCACAAGGTGATGAATCGTAAGATTCCTCTGGTAAGAGGCTTCGATGATGTGTTTCTGGCGCCCCATTCCAGACATACCGAGGTTCCCATTGAGGAAATTCATGCCTGCAGAGAACTTACTGTCCTGGCAGAGTCTGAAGAAGCAGGTCTGTTTCTGGCCATGGCAGACGGTGGCCGAAAGATCTTTGTCATGGGTCATCCGGAATATGACCGGGTTACGCTGGATGGAGAATATAAGCGAGACATGAGCAAAGGACTGGATATTCATGTTCCGGAAAATTACTACAGAGAAGATAATCCGGAGAACAGACCCCTTCTGATGTGGAGAGCCCATGCCAATAATCTCTATACCAACTGGTTGAATTATTATGTTTACCAGAGTACGCCGTATGATTTGATGGGAACACCGTTTTAAATGGAATTAAAAAACAATTGCTTTTTCCATGTGGTTCTGTTATAGTGTCTTTTGGTGAGCAAAATAACAGGCGAGGAAACAGTCTTTGCCGTTGGTATTAGTTTTTCCTGACAGGGGGTCGGGGAGAACGGAAAGAAGAGGAATTCATTGCGTAAAAAATCACATATATTACTGGCACGGTACCTTGCAGATCAGATGACAGCAGCAGAAAGCCTGCAGTCCCATAGAAAAGCATTTTGTCTGGGAAATATCCTTCCAGATATCCGTCCCTCCTTCCTGACCAAGAAACATGAGTTTTTTGGAACATTTGAAGAAATTCAGGAGAAGATCCGGGTTCTTGTTGAGAACCATCCTGAAGAATATAAAGAGAGAGTGTACTGGAGACAGTTGGGAGAAGTCATGCATTATATGGCCGATTATTTTACCTTTCCACATAACCGCACCTACACCGGTTCCCTTCTGGAGCATGGACAGTATGAGAAAGCGCTGAAAAACCATCTCAGATCCTTCATCAAAAGTGGAGAAGCCGGAAACTGTACAGGAGAAGCCCTTCGTTTCGATCACCTTTCTCAGCTGATCGATTATGTGAAGGAAAGTCATGCCTGCTATCTGGCAAAGGAACGGAACATTGCAGAAGACATTCAGTATATCTTAAATGTATGTTTCCAGGTGGTACAGGGAATGTTCCAGCTCTGCACCCAGGATGTAATGTCTGTACCTGTTCTTGCGGTATCATAGAATTGTAACAGAAAGATATAAAAATGAAATTTTTATGAAATCAGCCGGAGATTTTTCTCCGGCTGTTGATTTTAAAAAAACCTTATGCTAAAATAAAACGAGTAATATGTAAGTGAAGTGATTTGTGTAACATACCTTTTATCAGGGGAATAAAGGGATGTTCAGGAAAGAAGGGAGCATCTTTAATATATGAAAAACAAGTATCTGACAAAATGTTTGTGCGTAACGTTGTTGTCTGCTATGGTATTATCCAGCCCTGCTTCTGTGTATGCTGCTGCAGAATTGGGACAGGGGGATACATTTGTGTCAGATGATAGCTTTAGTGATGGTTCCGGAGATGGAAGTGATTTTACACCAACCCCGGAGCCAGTAGACCCGACACCGATTCCGCAGCCGGAGCCGCCGACTCCGGAACCGGAACCTCCTATACCAACCCCGGGGCCGGAAACTCCCACTCCGACTCCTGACCCGGAGAACCCGGATGTGAGTCCCACACCTTCTCCGGAAGTGACCCCGACTCCTGATCCGGAGAATCCCAATGTGACGCCTACCCCATCACCGGAGGTAAGTCCCACACCTGTACCGGAAGAAGCTCTTACGGTGGAGGAAATTGTGAAGAGACTGAACCTTCTTAATGAGAAAGAAAGCATCACCCTGGAGGATGAGAAGGAAATCGAAACCCTTCGCAAGGCGTATGACCTTCTCACACTGGAAGAGCAGGTTTCCATGCAGAAGGCCTATATGCTTCTGGTACAGTTTGAGCAGAAGATTAAGGAACTGAAGGAGCCAACTGTAACACCAGGACCGGATTTTGATGATAATTCCAAGGGAAGTATTGATGTTCTGACCGGGACACCTGTTTACTATACAAACATGGTGTCTAATCTTCATGCAGGAAAAGACTTTTATCTGGACAGCCTGAAGAACAATTATCAGTTGAGTTTTTCTGAGGATTTTGCCTCTGTTATGAATCAGATTGAAACAGAGTATAAGGCGAAGAATAAACTTAGTGATGTGAGTGACAGAAGAACAGATGGGGTGACCACTTCTTCCGATACTCTTCTGGTAAGAAACTGGCAGGATATTCTGGCCGTATATGTATATGAGAAAAGTCAGGAGGGAATGAAATCCTTTACCCTGGATGCCTCCTGTAAAGAAGATCTTGCTGCAATCTTTGCAGAAATGAACCCCGTTGTCCGGGATAAACAGAATATCACGAAGGTGACATACGGAAACCGGCATATCAACTACTATATTAAGAAACATAAAATCCCCAAAAAGGACAGAGCTGTTTTGAAGAAATATGTAGAGACCGACTGTAAGCTCCTTTGTGCGACAGTAACAGCAGCCAAGGGCTTTGTTCGCCAGAGTGTGGGCGATGAGGTCTCAGAAGAACGTGTGAATGTAATTTCTGCCGCTTATTCTCTGGTAGGCAAGGTGGGCTATTTCTGGGGCGGTAAATCAACAGTCCTGGGAGAAGACCCCAGCTGGGGAACAGCCGCTAAGGTATCTGCAGCGGGAAGCAACAGTACAGGAACCCTTCGCGCTTACGGACTGGACTGCAGCGGGTTTGTTACCTGGGCTGTGATCAACGGTTATCAGAATCCGGCTATGCAGACTTCTGTAGGGGACGGAACCTCAGATCAGTGGACGAAGGCCAATGTGGTCAGTGAAGCAGAGGCACAGCCAGGAGATCTGGTATTCCAGAGAGGACCGGAAGCAGGCAGCGATAACCATGTGGGCATTATCTGCGGAAAAACAGACGCAGGGGACTGGATTGCGGTACATTGTTCCTCTGGGCAGAATGGAGTTACTGTGGGAGAGGCATACAGCGCAAGTTTCCGTTATATCCGTCAGCCATCCTTCTACCCAACCAGGGAAGAAGCCGCGCAGATGGCAGCCTCCGGAAGCGGAGCAGCAGTCACCGAAACGGTTACGGAATCTTCTGGAAGCATGGTGACATCCAGCAGTCTTCAGGATGTGATCCAGTCAAATTCCTTTACTTCCAAGAACCAGGAGAGTTTATTAAACAATCAGCCGCTTTTGGTGGATGACAACGATATTGTTGTCTTTGTACAGCAATAACCAGCAGTTTTTTCAGTAAAAAAGATAAGAAAAAAGGATATTCATACCAGCTCTTTGTCCGGATATGGATATCCTTTTCTGTTTTTTTGAGGCAGTATTTAACGATGAATGCCAGACAGGACTTCTTCAATCCACTTGTCTGTGTCATAATTGTCATCAAACAGCTTTACAATGACGCCATAGGGCTCCGCATCACTGGAAAAGGCGTTGGCTTCATCAGTATCCACATGCATGGCAAGCCGGAAATCCCTGTGAACACGGACAACTACGTCAGCGTAGATCAGACTTCTTCCATAGCTTTTGGTAAGGACAAAGACCTGATCGTTATCCCGGACACGAAGACTTAAGGCTTCATCCGGAGTCATATGGATATGGCGTTTGGCTACGATAACACCTCTGTTAAGTTCCAGTTCCCCTTTAGGGCCGCAAAGGATACAGCCAGGGGTTTCTCTGATATCTCCAGACTGGCGGATTACGCCGGGGATTCCCAGCTTTCTGGTATCTGTAAGAGACAATTCAATCTGGGTTTCCTTACGGAAGGGCCCCAGGATGGCCATGTTTTCAAAAGACCCTCTGGGTCCTTTGACTGTGAGACGTTCCCGGCAAAGATACTGGCCAGGCTGACTTAGTTCTTTGACATAGTGGAGTTCTTCTCCTTTGCCGAATAATGTTTCAAAGTCCTCCCGGGAGACATGAATATGGCGGGCGGACGTTTCAATGGGAATTTTAATACTCATTTTTCTGCCTTTCTTATTTTTCTTTTGGGGATTTTTTTAGTTTACCCCCTGAGGAAAAAAATAGCAACTGCTTTTATATAAAAGGGAATTCATTGCATAAGAAGAAAAGATAGAGTATAATCTAAGAAGTATTTCTGGATGAATGGAGAATAGAATGAAGAAAAAACGATTCCTATGGCTTCTGTGTCTGCTGTTTGTGGCGGCAGGAATCTTCGGAATAGGAAGAGCAGGGTTGCTGTCCGATTTGTTCCAGGAGAAATGGAAGATGGAAGATATCCTGGATCAGGCGGGGGCGCTTTTAAAAAAAGAGCCCAGGGAAGTGCAGGAACTGAGAAAGAAAGAGGTGCCCATGAAAGAGGAAGGGCATCTGGAATATTATTTTCAGCTTCTGGCACCGGAAGAAAAGAGGGGATACCGGGAACTTCTGGATGGAGTCCGCAAGAGAGAAGAGGAGATTTATCTTACCATTTCAGAGGACAGCCAGGTGGACCGGGTATATCATGCACTGTTGAAGGACCATCCAGAACTGTTCTGGATACATAATCGAAAAAAAGTATATAAGACCACATTTTCCGGTTCGGATTACTGCACCTTTACACCAGGGTACAGTTATTCCGAAGAGGAGACAACAGAAATCCTTTCCGCTATGGAACGGGCGTATCAGGAAGTGTGCAGTCTTCTTCCGGCAGATGCGTCTGAATATGAGAAGGTAAAGACCGTTTATGGATATCTCATCGATCTTGCTCAGTATCAGGCATCGGAGCACGACCAGAGCATTGCCGGAATTTTCTGGAAAAAAGAGGCAGTCTGTGCCGGGTATGCCGGAGCCACCCAGTACCTTCTGGAACGCATGGGTGTGGAATGTATTTATGTAGATGGCAGCGCCAAAGGAAGTACCCAGGGGCATGCCTGGAATGTGGTAAAGATAGATGGTCAGTATTATTATGTGGATACCACCAACGGAGACCAGCCGGAATTTCTGGAAGGAGATGCGGCGCAGATGGTGGAGCATAAGACTACATTGTACGATTATCTTTGTCCCTTCCCATTGGAATATGAAACGTATTACACTCCTTCGGAGGAATTTGCAGTTCCTGCCTGCAATGGAGTGGATAAAAACTTTTATGTGTTGAATCAGGCGTGTTTTTCTTCCTATAACTGGCAGGAAATTTATGATTTCTGCAGGATGCGCCTGGATAACGGAGCCGCAGTAATCCGCTTCAAGTTCAGTACCCAGGAGGCGTTTGACGCTGCCTATAAGGAGTGGATTCTGGGGGAAGAAATCCGCTCAGCTGCCAGATACTATATGGATCTGTACGGCCTGGGAGAAGTGGAATATCACTATGGTGTTCTGGAAAATTTAAAAACCATGTATTTTATGTTCTGACAACATAGGATAGACAGATTCCCGGAACCATTCGGGAGAAAGGAAAAGGAATGGAGGTTCCTGGAAGGAACTGTCCAATCAAAGGTGGAAGCGTATGAGCGAAATTTTGATGCGGATCATGGGGATTGCAGAACGTGCCCGGACAATGGCCGAATTATCTATGGCAGGAACCGTTGCTTTTGGAATCCTTCTGGTTTTTGGCGTAATCAACTGTCTTTTGGGTTACCGGCTTCTTCGGTTCTGGATGATGCTGGGAGGCTTCTTTCTTGGGGCTGGCGCAGGATTTGCAGGCGCCTATACCATGGGGCTTTCCGATAAAATGCAGTATCTGATGGTCATGCTGATTGCCGAAATCCTTTTGGCTGTGGTGGCGTTTCTGATTTATCGGGTGGGTATTTTTGTACTGGGAGCAGCCATTGGGTTGTTTTTGAGTATTTATATCCTCCATCCCACCACCTCGGCTGTGTTTTTTGTCTGCATTCTGGCAGGTGTGGGCCTTGGAACCCTGGCCATGCGGTATGCAAAAGAAGTGATCATTGTGGGAACTTCCCTGATCGGCGGTGTGATGGCTGGTCTTTCTCTGGCAAGACTTGGAGGTATGGATGGATTTCCCATAGGAATTTTGATGAGCGTGGGCTTTGCCCTTCTTGGAATCCTTATTCAGTTTGTGACAAATAAGGACAGTGACGAGGAAGAGGAGGACGAATTGGAAACAGATGCTTCTCTTCTGGAGGATGACGATGATTTTTATGGGGATTGGGAAGAGGAAAAAACAGACAGCGAGGTAAAAAGGCATGGCAAAAGAAGCAAAAACTAATGCAATGAGAATACTGGAGAGACAGAAGGTACCGTATGAGGCCTTTCCTTATGAGTGTGATGAGTTTATTGATGGGATACACAGCGCAGACCTGATTGGCGCGCCTTATGAACAGTCCTTTAAGACTTTGGTTATGGAAGGAAAAAGCGGCGCTTTTTATGTGTTTGTGGTTCCCATTGAGAAGGAAGTGGATCGTAAAGCGGCGGCCAGAGCAGTAGGAGAAAAAGCTGTGGATATGATTCATGTGAAGGATATCCTGAAAATTACCGGCTATGTGCGGGGTGGATGCAGTCCTCTTGGCATGAAGAAACCGTTTCCCACTGTATTCGATGCATCCGCGGGAAATTTTTCAGAGATTTATGTGAGTGGAGGCCGGATTGGACTGACCTTAAAAGTTCCCTTGGAAGGACTTTTGAAGGTGACAGGAGGAAGTCTGGCAGAGATTACCATGGGAGAGGTCTCTGGTGTGCAGTGACATCTGATGTCTGAAGACATTTGATGATAAAGCCCCTGGGAGGGCAAAAACAGAAGGAGGTTTTGTATTATGAGGAAACAGAGATTTTTCAAACGGCTGGGCGCGTGTTTATTGGCAGGGGTTATGCTTCTTAGCGCGGCAGTTCCGGCAGGAGCGGCAACTTCTTACAAAAAAGGCCAGTCCAAGCTGATTACGGCAGGACAAAGCTACCATTTGATGAACAACAACATCAGCCAGAATAAGATTACCAGTTATGCGATTGCAGTAATTCCCCAGGAACCTGGAACCAGATATGATATGGCAGTGGCTCTTAACGGTAAGGAAGAACTTATGAGAAACGGCACCAAGGCAGTCACAGCCACAAACAGAAGCGCAACCTATGTAAAAAGCAGCTCTTCCAGCAATTACGGCATGTTGGCGTGTATCCGAGTACATAAGGGCAGCGTTCTTTTGAAGGTACAGTATCAGACAAAGAACAAAGGAGCAGCTTTGTACTATAAGAAACAGGCAGCTTCTCACCAGACACTGAAATCTGTGAAGGTTCCGAAAAATAAGAAGGTTTACTTCCAGCAGCAGGGAAGCAACATTGGCAGTCTGTCTGTGATTATGGGAGCAGCGGGAACCGGCTCTGTTTCCAGACGAAGCCTGGGAAGCGACAGCAGAACCTACGAAACCTATGCTTTTAATTCTAATTCCCTGAATCAAAAATACTACAAAAAGGGAATTCTAAAGAACAATATCAATGTTAAGTATGACACCAGATATGGAAGTTCCCGTTATGTGCAGTTCCGTGTTCCGTCAAGAGCATCGGGATGGATGACCACCAAGAAGGGAACCGTAACCTTTTTCTACCCCAGCGATTATGTGAAGATTAAAGTGGCAAGAGGATAACCATAAAGAAAGGCCGGACAGCCAAAAGCTGTCCGGTCTGATTTTTTTGGAAAATTTTATTAGTTGTCCTGAGCGTCTTCCTCGTTGACCTGGAAAACATGACGTTTCTTCGCCATTTCATCGCTGGCAAGGTATTCGTCATAGGTGGTAATCTTATCAATGAGAGTACCGTTAGGAAGGATTTCCATAATGCGGTTGGCAGTTGTTTGCACAAACTGATGGTCGTGGGAGGTGAACAGGATCACGCCTGGGAATTTAATCAGTCCGTTGTTCAGAGCAGTGATGGATTCCATATCCAGGTGGTTGGTAGGCTCATCTAGAAGAAGGATGTTGGCTCCGGAAATCATCATTTTGGAAAGAAGGCAGCGTACCTTCTCACCACCGGAAAGGACACGTACACGTTTTACACCGTCTTCTCCAGGGAAAAGCATACGGCCTAAGAAACCGCGGACATAAGTGGCATCCTTGATCTCGGAATACTGGGTCAGCCAGTCGGTGATGGTGAGGTCGTTGTCAAACTCCTGAGTGTTATCCTTAGGGAAGTAAGCCTGAGAAGTGGTAACACCCCACTTATAGTTTCCTTCGTCCGGTTCCATCTCGCCCATGAGAATCTTAAAGAAGGTGGTGATCGCCTGCTCGTTGGCGCCTACAAAAGCAACCTTATCATCGTGACCCAGAGTAAAGCTGATGTTGTCCAGCACCTTAACGCCGTCAATGGTCTTGGAAAGGTTTTCTACCATAAGCACTTCGTTGCCAATCTCCCGATTGGGGCGGAAATCAATATATGGATATTTACGGCTGGAAGGACGCATATCATCCAGCTGGATTTTTTCCAGCGCACGTTTACGGGAGGTTGCCTGTTTGGATTTGGAAGCATTGGCGCTGAACCGGGAAATAAATTCCTGCAGCTCTTTGATCTTTTCTTCTTTTTTCTTATTGGCTTCCTTCATCTGTTTGATCAGAAGCTGGCTGGACTCAAACCAGAAGTCATAGTTTCCGGCATACAGCTGAATCTTGCCATAGTCAATATCAGCAGTATGGGTACAGACTTTATTTAAGAAGTAACGGTCGTGGGAAACCACGATTACGGTATTGTCAAAGTTAATAAGGAATTCCTCCAGCCATTCAATAGCAGGGAGGTCCAGATGGTTGGTGGGCTCGTCAAGAAGGAGGATGTCCGGATTGCCGAACAGCGCCTGAGCCAGGAGTACCTTCACCTTCTGGCTTCCGGTAAGGTCTGCCATCTGTGAGTAGTGAAGCTCTGTTTCAATACCAAGTCCGTTCAGAAGGGTTGCAGCATCAGATTCGGCTTCCCAACCGTTCATTTCTGCAAATTCTCCTTCCAGTTCACTGGCGCGGATTCCGTCTTCATCAGTGAAATCTTCTTTTGCGTAGATGGCTTCTTTTTCTTTCATTATTTCGTACAGTCTGGCATTTCCCATAATGACTGTGTCCAGAACTGTATAAGAATCATATTTAAAATGATCCTGCTGCAAAAAGGAGAGACGTTGACCGGGAGTGATCACAATATCGCCCTTTGTGGGCTCCAGCTGACCGGAGAGAATTTTCAAAAAGGTAGATTTTCCGGCACCGTTGGCACCAATCAGACCGTAGCAGTTTCCTTCTGTAAATTTAATATTCACATCTTCAAATAATGCTTTTTTCCCTACACGAAGGGTAATATTATTAGCTGAAATCATAATGTACCTCGTTTTCTTCCTGTTATGGTTTCTTTTATTTCCTATTATATAGCTTTTTTACATGTAGTCGCTTCTCATTGTACCGTAAATTAAGAAATTTGCAAGCCTTATTTTCAAAACAGCCGGGAAATCCTTTGATTTTTTCCATTGAAAAAAGAAAGTGACGCTGTTATAATTGGTTTTTAGATTTTAAGAGAAAGAGGGATTTCTTTGGAACATAAAAAAACAAACATTTTTCTCATAGGCTTTATGGGATCAGGAAAAAGCAGCGTGTCCCGTGTCCTTCATAAAAAATATCATATGGAACAGCTGGAAATGGATGAAGAAATTGAACGGCAGGAAAAAATGACCATTTCTGAAATCTTTGAGAAAAAAGGAGAAGCCTGTTTTCGGGATCTGGAGACAAACTTGTTAGAAGCCCTTACAGACAGGGAGAACCTGGTGGTTTCCTGCGGCGGAGGAACCGCGATGCGGGAAGAAAACGTTCAGATTATGAAAAAGCATGGGCGGATCGTACTACTGAAGGCTTCTCCGGAGACGGTTTATGAGCGGGTGAAGAACAGTCATGCCCGTCCCCTTCTGGAAGGAAACATGAACGTTTCCTATATCCGAAGTCTTCTGGAAGGAAGAATGCCGGCATATGAGGCGGCGGCTGATATCCTTGTGGAGACAGATGGAAAAAAAATAGAGGAAATCTGCAGAGAAATTTTGGAACAGCTTTGAGAATAAGGAATAGGAGGATGATAAATCATGAATGAAACAATACAGTTGCTTACAGAGTTAATGTCAGATCATGTGTGGCTTGCGCCCCTTCTCAGTCTGGCCGCAGGTCTTGTGACTTCCTTTACACCCTGTTCTCTGGCCTCAGTCCCCATGCTTCTGGCCTGCGTGGGAGCGACCGGATCAGATAAAGGCAAGGCCTTTCGCCTTTCCCTGTCCATGGCAGGAGGAATGGCAGCCACCTTTGGTATTTTTGGTTCTGTGGCTTCTGCGATAGGACACAGGATGCATGAAGCAGGCCACTGGTGGACCCTTCTTATGGGAATTCTCATGGTGCTTATGGCTTTGCAGGTATTTGGTGTGATCCATTTGATTCCCCATGTGCATATGACAGAGAAAATGACAAAGAAAGGATATGCAGGAGCTTTTCTGACAGGAGCGCTGGGGGGCTTGTTTGCTTCCCACTGTGCCATTCCAGTCATGGTAGCTCTTCTGGCCCTTGTGGCAGAAGCGGAGATGGGCATGAGCTGGGGAATCCTTCTCATGGTGTTGTATGCTCTGGGACACAGTGTTCTTCTCCTTGTGGCAGGCGTAGGGTATGGCTATGTGGAACGTATGATAGAAAATCCCAGATATGCAGCAGCGGGAGTCTGGCTTCGGAGAATCCTTGGCATTGTAATCCTGGCAGTGGGAATCCTGATGATATTTGGAGAAAAATAGAAAATCATGGAAAAAAATTCATACCTTTTCTGGATGGGTGTGGAAAAATTCGTCTAAACGCCTTGTTTTTTTGTGCATATTTTGTTATAATAATAAACCAATGGGTGATTTGTCATATTTATCCACTAGGCACTTCTGAGACAAGTATGAGTAGCAGACAGGATATTACAATGAGACTGATAAAAGAGAGGGTAGACTATGTTTATTACGAGAGAATGCGATTATGCAGTACGAGTGATTCGGGCATTGGGAGGAGAAGTACGCCTGAGTGTGGGAGAAATCTGTGAAAGAGAGTCCATCACTGCTCCTTTTGCCTATAAAATTTTGAAAAAACTTCAGAAGGCAGGAATCGTAAAAGGATATCGTGGAGTTCATGGCGGTTATTCCATGGCCAAGGGACTGAGCGAACTGACCTTGTATGAAATTTACCATGCCATTGATCCGGAGCTTTTTATTATTGAATGTATCAACCCACAATATAATTGTGTTCGGAATCCAGGTGATCTGCCATGTAAGGTGCACCGGGAGCTGGAAGGAATCCAGAAGGAAATCTGGAACCTCCTGAAAAGAAAAACACTGGAAGAACTTCTGGAAGAATAAAAATAAATAAGAGGTCTCTTTTTTATAAGAAGAAGGAGACACCGCTATGGGGAACCGACGGTCAGCAGAATGCGCTGATTCCATGGTTCCTTTTTTTACCGGAAAAGCAGTACATTCGGGAGATTCGTTTGGGTATTGTGTACTGAAATAGATACAAAAAAAGGCGAAACAAATTGGACATCTTGTGGATTATATGATATAATCCCGTCTTTGACAGTTAGGAAAAGCAAAAATCGCTGTATCCCTTATGG
>SAMEA3387494__coassemble_3089_pt1 | contig 11292 bp, 9 predicted proteins | sample SAMEA3387494__metabat2_low_PE_043 | metagenome-assembled genome bin SAMEA3387494 (sample SAMEA3387494) | Felis catus | biome: Faeces | place: United Kingdom | collected 2012
GTATTCGATAAGGTAATAGTACTGTCTAATATAGGACACTTGTTTCCCTCTCTTTCAAACAGGCATCGTGCCGATCCATTTTGATAAAGCTCATACAACCACTCTGACGTAATTTTTCTTTTACTTAAAATAGCAGAAAAACCATATGCGTAAAACTTATCGCCAACTGTAATTTGTACCTCAAAACTACTTTCTCTTTCTTTATTTTCTTCTCTATTTTTGCAAAACATTCCTACTGCTTCCATAGGAATTCCTTTACTAATACATTCCTTGAAAAAACGGAAAAATTCTACTAAATTTGTTTTACCAGCAGCATTTGCGCCATAAACTACTCCGTATTTTAATAACTGTGTGCTTTTTATTTTCAGTCTATGATCTGCATTTGTTCTAATCTTATTAGACGAGATCATCGTTAATTCTGTTACACGATCAAAAGATTTAAAGTTTTCTATACTAACTTTCACTAACATTTCTATCCACCTCCCTTCTCATTATATGCTTTCCTATCCCAAAAGTCAATTTCGCTTTATTATTTAGAGGTTTTTTCGTCAAATAATATGTTTATCTTGTATTTTTAACATTTCATTTGATTTTATTCTTTATACTCCTATCAGGCTCTGCTGCAAACTACATTTTTCCGAAACTTCCTAAAAGTTATTTTAAATTGATAAGAAGCAGAGTTCCCGATTTCTCCGGCAAACTCTGCTTCTTTTCTATAAAATTTTCTTATTTATTATTTTGCCACAAAGGTAATCATCACTTTAAACAGATCTCCATCCACAAACAGTTTAAACTCTCCTCCCTGGAGTTCTGTCAGGCTTTTGGCGATGGATAAACCAAGTCCGCTGCCTTCTGTATTTCTGGATACGTCTCCCCGGATAAAACGTTCCGTAAGTTCATCTGCGGAAAAATTTAATGGCTGTGCAGAAATATTTTTTAAGGTAAAGATCACTTTTTTCTCTTTGTTCTGTACCTCTGCATAAACTCTGGTTCCTTCCATTGCATATTTCACAACGTTGCTGAAAATATTGGAAAGCACCCGCCACATCCGCTGGCCATCCGCCCGGATTATGGAAGACTCTTCTTCAAAATGCACCAGCATGGTAAGATTCTTTTCCTGGAATTTCTCCTGAAATTCTCCCAGTACCTGTTGAAGCAGTTCCACAAAATCAAGGTCTGTCAATTCCAGATTAATGTTTCCGGAACTTGCCTTAGACGCTTCCACCACATCCTCTGTCAAGATCTTCAGTCTCTGAGATTTTTCATCCAGGATATTTAAGTAGCCCTGGATTTTGGGATCTGTGAAGTTTTCCCGTTTCAAAAGATCCACATAGTTGATAATCGAAGTCAGCGGTGTCTTAATGTCATGGGATACGTTGGTGATCAGATCAGTCTTCATCCGCTCGCTGCGCATGGCTTTTTCCACGGCTGCATCCAGGCCATCTCCGATATTGTTGATATATTCTGCCATCACCTTACGTTTTCCAATCACTTTATCCAGTGGGATCTTGTAATGGATTTCCCCTTCGCTGATCCGTTTCAGACCGTTTAACAAAATATCTTTTCCATAAATCATAGCCTTAATTCCATCTATGCCTTTTTTCAGCCATTTTTTAATTTTTTTCCATACGATATAAATCCATCGGCATAATATTCTGCACAGACTGTTTTTCCAGATGGTCTTTGCTTTCACTCTTCGTGCCAGGCTAAGCCATCCTGCAAGAAAGAAGGTCTGTGTGAAAACTGCTGCAAGCGCAGACCATCCAAACATCACTTTCAGATTTTCTTCCATGGGAAAGTTAAGGTTTATCCCCAGAATCAGCCCTGCCTGCCAGATACCTCCCACAAGAAGCGCGGCGGCTTCTGTATAAATATGATCAAACCAGTTCAGGTGAATCTCTTCATCTTCTGGTTTTCTTCCTGCCGCCAAAGTAAGCCAGAGTACCAGAACCAGCCACAAAACAATACCGATTCCTTCCAGGATAAGAAGGGGTTCCAGTTTCCCTGCATATCGGGTATATTCTTCATTTGCCGCTGCAAATTCATCTGCAACTGGATAGTCTGTATCAATCTGTAACGCAAATACATAGTTTTCTGCATCACTGACTTCCGCTGCATGATACTCCAAAGCGTTCAGAATATTGGCTTCTTCCATCTTGTCCACATTGGTGACACTCTCTTTATCAGAACGGATCTGTACATAGGACTGCTTTTCCATTTCTTTCAAGGATTTTTCCAGACTACGGTAGTCTTCATACTCCTCTTCATTGGTATAAATCTTATTTTGATCCAGATCTGCATAAAGGTAGGTTACATTTGTTTTTCCAGCTTCATAAGCAGAAATATTTCCATAACTTCCACCCACAAAACTTTCCATTTCATTGAGAGAAGCAACCACTCTATTATAAGCAAGATCCAGTTTGCTGTTCCACTCTTCATTTTCATTTAAAAAATCCAGAAGATTGTCATATCCCTTGGGGCTATATCTTTCTCCGATCTCTGTGGTGGGATTCAGAAGATATGCCGGGTAATCTCCATAAGCCGTACAGCTTACATACTCCTGTTCCTCCCCATCCTCTCTGACTCGCACCTTACCGATTTTATCGGAGTTAAACGCTGCCTGGACCAGAAACATTCTGATTTCGTCCTTGGAATGATTCCCCAGATATCCGCCGTCATCAGCCTGGTCAAAATAACTTCGGCAGTTCTCAGTTAATTCACAGCTGATGGTTCCTTCTGTCAGCCCCTGCACAAACTCTTTGTAATAAAAATAGTGATACGTTCCGTCTTCTTTTACGCATTTCAGCAGCGGCATATCATATCCGTTCAGTTCCCAGTTTTCTTCTGTTTTTGCCCACGCTTCCATCTCTTCCACGGAATACAGAAGTCCACTGTTTTCCTCATTGGAGGAGGTCACCAGGTTTGTCAGGTGTTCTTCCTGTTCAAATGCCCCCACATCCACATAAGAAGGGCCATCTGTACTTTCCATTGCTTCCTGGATCATTTCTGCTTTTAATCCATTTGTGATTCCTGCTCCATAGTCAAATACCAGATTGCGGAACTTATGGCTCCCGCTGAACTCCTCTCCACTTTCCAGGTTGATCCCTGCTTTTCCCATATGCATCATGATCACGCCGCCAAACACCGCTGCAACCAGAAGGATATAAGACAAAAGTATGGCGATCCCTTTGACCATTCCACCTCGATACCACTTTTTCTTCATTTTCATCGTCCCCTTTCATTGGAATCCTTTCCCTGTTTTGCATTTCTTCGTTTTAAATTTTTTCCATTTTGTAGCCCAGTCCCCATACGACCTTTAAATATCTTGGTTCTTTGGGGTTGATCTCGATTTTTTCCCGGATATGGCGGATATGCACAGCCACCGTGTTTTCTGCTGCAACGGCTTCCTCATTCCAGATATTTTCATAAATCTGATTGATGGAAAATACCTTCCCCTGATTTTTGATCAGGAACAGCAAAATGTTATACTCGATGGGTGTCATCTTTACCAATTCTCCGTCTACCCGCACTTCTTTTAATTCATCATTCACGCTGAGTCCGCCGGTTTCATATAGATGCGCCTGTTCCTTTTGTACCGCAGAGCCAAGTCTGGTATATCTGCGAAGCTGGGATTTCACCCTGGCCACCAGCTCCAGTGGACTGAATGGCTTGGTCACATAGTCATCCGCTCCCACATTCAACCCGAGGATTTTATCTGCATCTTCTGATTTTGCGGAAAGAATAATGATGGGAAGCGGATTTTCTTCCCTGATCTTTAAGGTTGCCCGGATTCCATCCAGCTTTGGCATCATAATATCTATGATCAGCAGATCTATGCTCTGCTCCCGTAGAATCCTCATGGCTTCCACTCCATCATAGGCTTTTCGGATCTCATATCCTTCCTGTTCCAGATAGATGGAAATCGCTTCTACAATCGCCGTATCGTCATCACACACTAAAATTGTTGCCATATTTCTCTTTCCCTCCTGCTGTCAAAACAAGGTTCTGTCTTTTATGGTTTTAGAATAACAGGGAGATTTTAATTTGAAAGGGGAAAATTCTTAAGATATTCTTAAAACCAAACAAGATGACCCCATCATACAATATAAAAGCCGGGGACGTCAAATCCTCCGGCTTTGTTTCTCTTTTTAAAAGATTTTCAGGATATCGTTATACATGACCACAACCATTAAGGCCATCAAAAGCATCAGTCCTGCGAAATGGATCATGCCTTCCACCTGTCGGTTTACTGGTTTTTTCCTGATTGCTTCCAGTAGAAGGAATACCAGACGTCCTCCATCCAATGCTGGAAGGGGAAGAAGGTTCATCACCCCTAAGTTTGCAGAAAGCAGAATTGCCATATTCAGCATATTCATCCAAACCATCAGCGTTCCTTCGCTCTTGCTGGCTTCGTAAGTTTCTCCAATGGCATCCACCACACCTACCGGGCCGCTCAGATCCTGAATGCCAAGACCGCCGGTAAAGAGTTCCTTCAAGCTCAGGAAGGTGGTTCGGATCAGATATTTCACTTCCACAGCTGCGTATTTCAGGACATCAAAACCTTCTGCCTTCACACAGCCAATGTTATAAGAAAAGCCAAGCTCCGGGGTTCGATCCTGTGCCGGGGTAATGGTGGCTTCATATTCCAGTCCATCCCTCATATAGGTAATATCAATGGGCTGATCAGAAAGAGGATTCTTTTCGATATATGCCTGATATGCCTTTCCATCTGGAAGAGAGGTTCCGTTAATGGAGGTGATCACATCTCCCGCCTTTACTCCTGCTTCCTCCAGAGGCATTCCGGGAATCAGAGATCCCACCTCCAGGGTTTCCATATCCTTTCGATTGAATCCCATCAGATAACGGATGTTGACATCTGGTTCATAAGACAGTTCCATTTCCTCTCCATCCCGTTCTATGGTAAGATGGACGGTTTCCTCTTTTGGCTGGTTCAGGAACGTATAGATATAAAGATCCTTTCCAAGATCAATGGAATATCCCTGATATTTCCGGATCATATCTCCCGGCTTCAATCCTGCCGCTTCTGCCCTGGATCCTTGTTCCACATCCATAACTTCCGGCGGTTCATATCCTACCACTCCCACAATGATCACAGCCAGAAGAAATGCCAGGATAAAGTTAAAAACAGGACCTGCAGCTACAACGGAAATCCGTCCCCAGACAGGCGCTGCATTAAAACTGCCCTTCAGATTCTCTTCCTCTGTATCTTCCCCCAGCATGGCACAGGAGCCTCCGATGGGCAAAAGTTTTATGGAATAACGTGTTCCTCCACGTACTGTGCTGACCAGTCTTGGCCCCATTCCCAGAGAAAACTCTGTGACCTCAATCCCGTTTTTCTTTGCCAGAAGGAAATGCCCCAGCTCATGAATCAGGATAATGACACTGAATATCAGAATCGCAACTATAATTTTCAATCTACCACCTGCTTTCAATCCATTGATATGTCTCTTCTTCTACTGCCAGGATTTCCTCCAGGCTCGGGTTCTCCTTACTCTGGTGTCTGCCCATAGACTGCCCGATTATTTCATAAATATCCAGGAAACCAATTTCACGATGTAAAAATTTTGCTACTGCACGTTCATTCGCCGCATTGAATACCGTAGGCATGGTGCCGCCCTTTCTGGATGCTTCTATGGCCATAGGAAGTCCCAGGAAGGTTTTCTGATCTGCCTCTTCAAAGGTAAGCATGCCCAGTTTGGCAAAGTTCAGACGTTCTCCATCCAGATATCTTCTGTGGGGATAATACAGGGCATACTGAATAGGAAGGCGCATATCCGGTGTTCCCAGCTGCGCTATGATTCCTCCATCCTTAAATTCCACCATGGAATGAATCACACTCTGAGGCTGTACCACTACCTGAATATGATCCAGAGCCATATCAAACAGCCATCTGGCTTCCATAACCTCCAGCCCCTTATTCACAAGAGTAGCCGAATCTACGGTAATCTTCTGTCCCATCACCCAGTTGGGATGCTTCAGCGTATCCTCAAGAGTTACCTTTTGAAGTTCTTCCCTTGTTTTCCCACGGAAAGGCCCGCCAGATGCTGTAATAAGAAGCTTCTCCACTTCCCTTGGCTGCTCTCCGTTCAAAGCCTGAAAAATAGCGCTGTGTTCACTGTCCACCGGAAGAATCCGTACCCCATACTCTTTTGCCATGGGCATGATCAGATGTCCGGCAGTCACCAGTGTTTCTTTATTGGCGAGAGCAATATCTTTTCCTGCCCGAATCGCTTCCATCGTAGGACGAATACCGATCATTCCCACAATTGCAGTAACAAGGATTTCCGTCTCCGGCATAGCCGCCAGTTCCAAAAGTCCTTCCATTCCGGAAACCACCTTTGTCTCTGTATCCTGTATCCGTACGGCCAATTCCTTTGCTGCTTCTTCCTTCATCACCGCAACTAATTTGGGATGAAACTCTCTCACCTGTTCCTCCAGCTTATGTACGTTGCTTCCTGCACTGATTCCCAGCACCTCCAGATCTCCATTGGCTCGCACCACGTCCAGCGTCTGTGTTCCAATGGAGCCTGTGGAACCTAAAATTGCAATTTTTTTCATGATTTGCCTCCTTTACTCCGGTTATACCCCCAGCATAAATTTTGCCAGAAAATAAATCACCGGCGCTGTAAAGATCACACTGTCAAAACGATCCAAAATTCCTCCATGCCCAGGGATTAAGGTTCCATAATCCTTGATTCCCTGATTTCTCTTAATCGCAGAGGCAGCCAGATCACCTACCATGGAAATCAATGCTCCTGCTGCGCAGATAAAAGCATATTCTGTCACAGCACCTTTGATGAGACTTGCATAAAGCACACCCAGAAGCGCTGCTCCTGCCACACCGCCTGCTGCTCCTTCTACAGATTTTTTTGGACTTAATACAGGAGCCATCTTATGCTTTCCAATAAGCATTCCCACACAATAAGCGCAGGTATCACAGCCCCAGGAACAGATAAAGATCAGCCATACCAGGTATTTTCCATCTGGAAGTCCTCTTGTCAGCATCACAAAAGAAAGCAGCACTGCTACATATACAAGACCAAAAAAGGCAGCCATTACCTGTCCTGCGTCATATCTGGGATAACAGAATACGTACACAAACATAATCAGTATCAGCCCTGCAAGTACTGCCATCATACCGTACCGCTCAAAATCCATAAAGGCAGCCGCATAATAGAGAATAGCGCTCAGGTAGCCGACTCCCTCCAGAAAGCCCGGAGACTTTTCATGCACATGCATGGCAATATACAGTTCCCGCATACCAATCAGAGAGATCAGCAGCAAGGTTCCAAACAATACATATCCGCCGGAAAAAATTGTCACAAAAGCAATGATCACCAGCAGAATTCCGCTTAAGAGTCTTGTCTTAAACATGTTCATTCCTCCTTTACTCCACCGTATCTGCGGTCTCTGGAGTTGTATTTTTCAATAGCCTTTATCAGTTCTTCCCGATTAAAATCCGGCCAGGCCACATCTGTAAAGTAAAATTCTGTGTATGCCATCTGCCACAACAGATAGTTGGAAAGGCGCAGTTCTCCGCTGGTACGGATCATCAGATCCGGGTCCGGGATTCCTGCTGTATCCAGGTAGCTTTCAAAGACGGATTCTGTAATCTCTGCCGGAGCCAGCTTTCCATCTATGGCATCCTGCGCCAGCTTTCTTACCCCACGAAGGATCTCATCCCGGCTGCCATAGTTCAGCGCAATCTGAAAATGGAGTTCTGTATAATCCTTGGAAAACTCCTCCAGCTGAATAATCCGATCCTGAATATCCTGATCAAAAGCTGTGATATCCCCGATAACCTTCACCCGCATCTTATTTCTTTCTGAAATCTTGATACACTTTTTCAGGTAATTGCGGAACAGCTTCATCAGCCCTTCCACTTCTTCCCTGGAACGTTTCCAGTTTTCTGTGGAGAAAGCATAGACCGTCAGGTACTTGATCCCAAGCTCCTTCATGTCGTCACAGATGGTTTCCAGGTTGGCACAGCCCTTTACATGTCCATAGCTTCTTGGCATTCCCTTGGCTTTTGCCCAACGTCCATTTCCATCCAGAATAATGGCTACATGATTCGGTACCTTCATATTTTGATTCATCCCTTTCTTCTTTATCACCATATGTAAAAGAATCTCTAAAAGTTCCTTTTTCCCTGCAACGCGGAAAAGAGAGCCTGCAAAACCGGCCCTCTTTTCTATTTCCTATACAGTCAGGATTTCTTTTGATTTTTTCTCTACTGCCGCATCAATTTCTTTGATGTATTTGTCTGTGGATTTCTGAATCCGGTCTTCCAAATCCTTGATCTCGTCCTCAGAAACATCCTGTTTCGCCAGCTTCTTGAATGCATCGTTTGCATCACGGCGAATATTTCTTACTGCAACCTTAGCTGCTTCTCCTTTTTTCTTTACATCTTTTACCAGATCTTTACGGCGTTCCTCTGTAAGCTCAGGCAGAACCAAACGGATTACCTTGCCGTCGTTACTTGGATTTAAGCTAAGATCAGAAGTAAGGATCGCTTTTTCGATCGCTTTGATCAGACTTCCTTCCCATGGCTGAATCTGAATCATTCTTGGCTCCGGAACTGTGATGTTGGCCACCTGCTGGATCGGTGTGGGACTTCCGTAGTAGTCTACCACCAGCTTATCAAGAATATGGGGGTTGGCACGACCTGCGCGGATAGTTGCCAGCTCTGCTTCAAATCCGTTTAAGGTTTTTGTCATTTTGTCTTCATATTTCTGAATTCTTTCATCCATTTCTAAAATCTCCCTCTCCTGTTTTTCTCTATTTTCCACGGTTCCTGTTACTTACTCTACCGTAACTCTGGTACCGGAGAATTTTCCGTGAACAGCATCCACAATACTGTTTTCGCCCTCCAGGCCAAATACCAGCATCGGCATCTTCTGTTCCATACACATGATAGAAGCTGTAAGATCCATAGCAGCCAGTTTCTTGGCTACCACTTCTTCGATACTGATTTCATCATATTTAACTGCATCTGGATTTGTCTTAGGATCACTGTCATAAATGCCATCCACTGCCTTCGCCAGGAGAATGGCCTCTGCCTCAATCTCCACTGCACGAAGTACAGTTGCGGTATCGGTGGAAAAATACGGATGACCGGTTCCACCTGCAAAGAATACCACCTTGCCCTTGGCAAAAGCTTCCTCTGCCTCATCCTTGGAATACAGCTTCGTAAACGCGCCGCATACAAATGGAGTGAAAATTTCTGTCTGAAGTCCCAGATATCTGCAGATATCTGATACATAAATACAGTTCATAACCGTTGCCAGCATACCGATCTGGTCTGCCTTACAGCGGTCGATGGTTTCACTGGTACGTCCTCTCCAGTAATTACCGCCGCCGATCACAATTCCGATTTCCATTCCTTCTTCCGCCATTGTGCGGATCTGTTTCGCAACCTGGATTACAGTTGCCTCATCAAAACCTGTTTTTTTCTCTCCTGCCAGCGCTTCTCCGCTCAGCTTCAATAACACTCGCTTCATGTTTTTACCCTGCCTTAGTTTTTTATTTTTCTGATATCCTCTTTACCATACTCCGGCTACGATCTCGTTGCCATTTTCATCCACTGTGGTGGATACAGTAAAGGTAGGATAATAGTGATATCCTGTCTTGCCGGTCTCCGGCTCGTCCTCATAATCCTGTCCTGTGGGATCGCCACAGTCTGCGATGAGTTCGCTTAAAGGCCTGCCAATATACTGTTCAGCCTGTGCCACCGGATCTGACGGTTCCTCCGGTTCTTCCGGTTCTACGGTAGGTTCCGGTGCCTGGGTGGGACTTGGTGTGGTCTGGGTTTCCCCGTTCTCATCCTTCTCCTGATCCTGTGTGGTGTCATCCTCGTCAGAAGAATCCTCCTCTTCCAGCAGGCCAAGGCGCTTCTTAACTGCGGAAAGTGTGGAAACTTCCTTCTTGCTTCCCGCAGACTTATAGGTCGCATATGGAATTCCATCCTCTCCGGTGCCATCCATACAGAGACTGATCTCCTGAATGGTCTTCAGCGGAATTTCACGGAAAAAGCATTCATTCCGTCCTTCTTCCACATAAGAGATCCGAATATCATAAAGGGAAACTTCCTTTCCATCCTCATCCTTTAAGGACTTATCCAGATAATAGATGGCCTTGTCACCATTCTTCAGGACAAATCGTTCCTGAACAAGATCCTCGCCCCACTCGTCATCGTCATTGGATTCGTTGTTAGGACGGATATAGATGGCCGCCACCTCGCCGCCGGTCTTATTGGTAAATACCACCTTTGCGGCATCTGCAGTCTTCTCTCCCATGGTATTGGAGATTTCTTCTTCCTTGCTCTGCTGCATATCTACCAGATCATCGCCTGCTGCTTCTGGTGTAGGGGTTACCGTCACGGAGAGGGCTTCCTTCTGTGCTTCCTTCTCCTTCCCACAACCGGCAGCCGCCAGACTCAAAGCAAGAACACCTGCAAGTATCACATATCTTTTCTTCATTTATATTCCTCCCAACAAATGGAATCGTTCTTCTTCTCTGTTCCTTTTTTCTATATTCCCATTATACAGAGTATCCCATTCTTGTCAACTGACAGCCAGGAGATTTCATACAAATTTTAGAGTTTCTGATACAATTCACACAGCAGAAACTGCTTTCAGATTCTTGTATTCCGGAATTCATTGGCTGAAATTCCCTCCAGTTTCTTAAACACTCTGGAAAAGTGTGCCACATCTGTAAATCCCACCATTTCTGAGATATCTGCAATGCGGTAACAGGGATTCTTTAAAAGCTCCTCCGCATGACTGATCCGGATCTGATTGAGAAGCTCCGAAAAACTTTTTTCCTGATGACGGTTCAAAAGTTTACTGAGATGCCACTGGCTCACATACGTCTTTTCTGCCACCAGACCAAGGGTGATTTTCTCCTGGTAATGCTCTTCCATGTACTGCAGCGCGTTTTTTACAATGAAACTGCCTGCCAGTTTTTCCTCCTCCAGCATCTCCTTGGAATTCTCCCGGGAAATCCCCTCTGCCATGGCTTCCACCGCCTCTTCAATCTCATCCATGTTGGAGGGTTTCAGAAGAAAGCGGGAAACTCCCAGGCGAATCGCCTCCTGACAATAATCAAAATTCCGGTAACCGGTAAGGATACTGATCTTCATATTGGGGAATTCTGTCTTTAAAGCAGCGATCATCTTCAGACCATCCAGACCAGGCATAGCAATGTCTGAAAAAATCATATCCGGTCTGATCTTCCGGATCACTTCCAGACCTTCCCGTCCATTGCCCGCTG
>SAMEA3387494__coassemble_3092_pt1 | contig 11281 bp, 8 predicted proteins | sample SAMEA3387494__metabat2_low_PE_043 | metagenome-assembled genome bin SAMEA3387494 (sample SAMEA3387494) | Felis catus | biome: Faeces | place: United Kingdom | collected 2012
TAAGGCATGGAAGCAGGAACGCAGGCTCGGTATATACTGGAAAGACCGGACAGATTACGACCGTCCGGAGTGGGAGAGAGACTGGTATCTGACCTGCGACCGGGGCGGATTTATTCTCTGTCACAGAAATTTTATCAGACGCATCGTTGGCTGCCAGGTGGAAACGGAGATTGCAGAGCATACCAGAGGAAAAGTCTATGATGTGGTGTATGAGGATATGGACGGAAAAACACGTAAATTGAAATTTTATTCTGATTTCCTTGCGTTGGAATTTCAGAATTGGTTTAAAAAACAGGCGTATAAGGAAATGGATGAAAACGAATAATCAGAAGGAGGATACGGGTATGGAAATTTTTGTAAAATAGCAGCAAGGTGTATCTTTGCTGATGGATTACGCCTTGCTGATCGGATAAAATATAAGGATTAGGAAGGGAATATCAGATGCACTGGAGAGCGTTCAGTGAACGTCCTCCAGCTTTTTAGAATCCATAGGCAATCCCTCTTTAAAATGTCACGTCCTGTTCTTTTTTACATCAAATCCAATTCTCGTTTCATAATGGTTACGGTTTTACGATAAATAAGATAAATCAAAAACATAATGAAAATCAATATCAAAGCGCAAGCAGCCATTCCCGCAAGCTCCGGTATAGAAATTCGTCCGTCATTGGCATACATAATCATGAAATACAACAGAAACATCATGGTCATGCCTACAGCTGTTGGCGTATGGTAAACACGTTTACATTGCACCTGTACTTCCCGATTCAAAAAATCCGGAGACGCGCCCAATCGTTTCAGATCATCAAAAATATAGCGGTTGTTCAGAGCGATAGTCTGGCAGCGGGTATAACAGATGACACAGGCGGTAGTAACGCATACAGTGAAAATAAAGAGGAAGGTCATCAGATATACCGCAAAAGTATTCATAAAATCGTTCATATCCAGTGAGCGAAATTTTGGCATAAAAGCCCAATAAGCACGAAAATCAGAAGAATCCGGTTGGGAAAGACTGATTTTCGTCATATCATTTGTATCCCCCCAATAAATTTCACCGCGTTCATTGGCGGCAATTTTGTATACTCGATCATAATAAGCAGGGTATTCGCACTCTGGCCCAAAGGATTTTACAAAAGTATGGAAAAATTCATTGGCAAACGGGTACATATCTTCACCGTCTGCATTGAAAAAACGTGCCATTCCCATCCATTCAGAGGAAAGATCCTGAGAAATTTCTGCATAATCCTTATCATCGAGGACATAATATGGAACTTTTCCGGTAAGCATACTGAAATAAGCCAGTCCTTCATAGGTTACAGAAAGGGTTTGCCTGGTATTCATGTTGGTAAGTATGCTGTCAGACCGTTTGGCGTACATGGCCGCATTGTCATCCTTATTTGTAATCAGGCGGAAGGTTCCGGGAAGAACGTCCAGAGTTTGTCCAGTAAGATGATTGAACGCAGATTCAGAGACATATTTCGTTTCCCCTAGAAGCTGTTGATATTCATAGTGGAAACTGTTATTTTCATCCTCAACCTGATTTTCTCCGTCCTGGGCAAGGGTGATGTAGGGGATTTCCTTCCAGTCTTTCAGCTTCATATTATGACTGGCGGCTATTTCTTCAATTTCAGCCGGGGAAGGAACTGTCTGATCCATACGGTAGTCGTACATATAATCAAATTCCCACTCGGACACGGACACAAGCGATCCTGTGGCCAGCATAGGAATGTAAAAAATGGCAAAACAGGCTCCTGCTATGAGAACAGTGCTGACCAGAAGGTTGTTTACCGTTTGCTTTCCCTGAAATTTCATCATACTCCGGGAAATGATGTTGCGGTAAGGGTCTTTTCTGTTAGAGCGCCATCCGTGAACTACTGTATGAAGCATGACCAGATAAAGACCAACAAATACCGGAGCATAAAAAAGATTAACGAAAACAGAAGGATAACGATGGAATAGCTTTAACCAGATTCCAGGAGCAGAATATCCCAGGCCTGCGCCAATAAGGATGAGCAGCAGTCCAAGTGGACCGCACCATTTTCCAAGCTGTTTAACAGGTTCATTTCGGTGCTCTTCCTGAATTACATCAATGATATTGGTACGGGAAAGGTAATAATCAGCAGTGACGCAGGAAACCACGATAACCAGAAGAATAAACAGTCCAGATAAGAATAGTGCTGTATAATCCAGATGCAGTGTCATTTCGGAACTTTCTACCAAAAGCTGGAAAGAATTCCAAAGAAGATAAATCAGTGGGATACCTGCCAGCGTACCGGAAAGAGAGGAAAGGCTGCTTAAGGTCAGCACCTCTCGAAATATTCCGGGAACCAGGGATTTTTTGGAAGCGCCAAGAGCCATAAAAATACCAATCTGTCGTGTTTTTTTGCGAAAAAACAGACTTGCGGCATAGATTGTAAATACCACACATCCGAACAATGTGAGAGCAAAAATCATGTACATCTGTCTGCGGCTGTCTCCTCCTTCCGGCAAAATAGTAAGTATGGTGGGAGATTTCATTAGCAGCGAATAAGCGGTAATGATCATCAGCGCAATAAAGTTGCAAAAAAAGTAGAGTTTTGCCTGTTTATAGCTGGCATGTCTTAATTTTTGTTCTATATCTTTCATGTTCATAGATAAGTCCTCCTGCTTAGTCATTGCTGCTCATTTCTTTAAGCACATCCAAAAGCTGACTGTGGAAAATGGAACGATCACTATGTTTTTCCAGCTGCTTATAAATACACCCGTCTTTCAAAAAAATGACCCGGTCACAGAAGGAAGCGGAAAAAGCGTCATGTGTGACCATAAAAATGGTAGCGCCCAACTGGGTTCGGGCTTCTTCAAAGGATTCAATTACATTGCGGCTGGATTTGCTGTCCAGGTTTCCAGTGGGTTCATCTGCCAATAACAGCAGCGGATTGTTAATAAGACTTCGCGCAACAGCCGTACGCTGTCGTTCTCCGCCAGATACTTCTGCCGGAAACTTATTTTGGATATGTTCAATGCCAAAAAGCCGAATCAGTTGATCTGCCAGATTTTCACCGTCTTTGTCTACTGTGCCTTTAATGATACGCGGGATTAAAATATTTTCCCGGATGGTAAGTCCATCCAAAAGCATGAAATCCTGAAAGACAAATCCCAGTTTTTCATTACGAATTTTAGCCAGAGAGGGTTCATCCATATTTCCCAGCTTTTGTCCGCCCAAAGTGATTACTCCGTTGTCGTAAGGAATGTAACAGGAAATACAGTTGAGCAGTGTGGTTTTTCCAGAACCGGATGGTCCCATGACAGCTACAAATTCTCCCTGAGCCACATAGAGGTTTACGCCTTTTAAAACAGGATACTCAGATTTACCGATGTAGTAAGATTTTTTCAGATTTTTTACATATAGCATAATGCATTCTCCTTTTCTGTTATTCGTGGGGAAATCATGTACAAAAGAAATTTACTTGTACATCATATTTTTTGTTCTGGTTTTACCTTATCACAAAAAAGGACAGTTGAATTCCAGGGTGTAAAGTTTGGAATGCATAGTGTAAAGTCTGGAAAGGTGATGAATAACATGTAAAATTATGCAGCTCTCATGTAAAGTTTGGGCAATAAAAAATATAATGACAGAGATTGTGCATGGTTAATTTTTCAAAAGACTGTTATAATAGCAGGGAAATGATGAAAGGAGACACTCATATGCTTCGTATTGCAGTTTGTGATGATGAAACAAAGGCAAGAGATGCCTTACGGTTTCAATTAGAAAAAATCATTGATGAGGAGACAGAAGAAATCGTATATGAATTTTCATCTGGCATAAATGCTGAAAAATGGCTGCGAAAATATCCCGGTCAGATTGATTTGTTATTTCTGGATGTGGAAATGGATGGGATGAATGGCATGGAAACCGCTGAGAAAATCCGTACCTTCGACGAAAATCTTTTGATTGTATTTGTCACCGGATATCAAGATTATGTGTTTGACGGATATCGGGTGGGAGCGTTGGATTATGTAATGAAACCGGTGGAACAGCAGAGACTTCGGGAAGTGTATGACAGGGCAAAACACATCCTGAAAGAAAGAATGCAGAAAACCTTTATTGTAAAAAACAGTGATGGAGTATACCGATTTCCATATGAAGACATTCTCTATTTTTACAGTGATAGAAGGCTGGTAAACCTGGTGACTGCCAGAGGGACTTATTCTTTTTATGAGAAACTGGATGTGTTGGAGGAAAAACTGGGGAATTCCTTTGTAAGGATTCATCAGCGATATCTGGTGAATGGAAAAAAAGTGTTACATATGGGTCGTACCTCTCTGGATATTTTGGGACAGGACAGGAAACTTCAGACTTTGCCAATCAGCCGGGGGCTAAAAGAAACAGCCGCTGCAAAGCTGGCAAGAATGATACTGGCAGATGAATGATTCGGGGAGGAGCAGACAATTATGATAACGGAAACAGACTTCCATATGCTTTTCCTGATATTTGAAGCAGTCTGTATGATGATAAGCGGGGGAGTACTGTATCTTACCATAGGAAAATTAATAGAAATAAAGAAACATTGGTGGGCCAAAATTTTACTCTGGATTGCGTGTACCATTGTTCCCAATATGATTATCTTTTTTTCTGACTGGGCAAATTTACCGCCCACATTTCTCCTTTTTTTGGGAACCATGTTTGTATGTTGTGAGGGAAGCAGCCTGAAAAAGCTTGCAATTGGTATCATGATTGCCAGCGCCGTGTTCTCCTTTAGTGCCCTGTTGGATGAATTTTTTACAATGCCTCTCTTAAAATATAAATCCCTGTTCCGGGCTTTTTTTGAGTTGGTATTGTATGGAACCGTATGGTTATTCCGCCCGGAACGGGACAACAAGCTTACACCAGGGATGTGGAGGCTTCTGCTGCTTTTAAATCTTACACCAATCGGGATTGTTTTGACACTTGTGCTGGGGACTGCAGATCATATGTATCATGCGCAGGAAAGACAGTATATGATATTGCTTTTACTGGCGCTGTTTTCTTTTGTGGGGCTTTTGTGGACAACAGTGGTTTTGTCACGTCAGCGTAAGCTAGAGCAGCAGAGTATGTATGCGGAAATGAACCGAAAATATTACGAATCCATGGAGCAGCAGCATTTTGAAATTCGACGGATGCGCCATGATATGGCAAATCACCTTCAGACGCTGTCAATGTTACCGGAAAAGGAAAAAGAAGAATATATACGGAACCTTTTAGACAGCGCGACAACCGTCCGTAATTTACATTATTGTGGAGATTCTACAGTAAATGCGGTACTTACAGTGAAAGCAGTTGCAATGGAAGAGTTTGGGATTAAGTTTTCTTATAAGATAGATATTCCAACAAAGCTGCCCTTGAACAAAACAGATATTTGTACCTTATTTGCCAATTCGTTGGATAATGCGATAGAAGCCTGTAAACAGCTGCCAGGAGAAACTCGAGGGATTACTCTGGAAAGTCGTATGCAAAAAGGGATGTTCGTACTTTCGGTGAAAAATCCTCTGTCAAAAGACTCCATGCTTATACAGGATAAAAGACAAAAAGGCTTGTTTGCCACTACCAAAGCAGATGTGAAAAACCATGGAATCGGATTGAAAAGTATGGAAGATGTGGTTCGGCAAAAAGATGGTAAAATGGAACTTCAGGTTTGTGATGGGGAGTTTAAATTGTTTTTGTTTGTCTATGTATGAGTGCTAACAGAATAAATGAAACTTACAGGTGAAGCAGATGATGGTAAGTTTGCTTCATCTGTTTTTATTCTGAAAATATCAGGTATTTACTTTTTTTACTAAAAAAATCCTTCCATTCTATAAATGGATAAAGTATAATGTTATTAAGAAATTATAGGATACTAAGATGGAGAAAATATATGTTATGAAATATATTATCCGTTTTTATCCATTTTTATGCTGAAATTGAGTATGGATGATCCATTTTGAATTTTGATATGAAATAAGCAGCAATGAGGTGAGAGATATTTGAAAAAAAGAGAAAAAAGAAAGTACATTTTCATTTTAATATTTGTATTGTGCGCGATGATTTTTATTGGTTTTACGTTATCCGGATTTAACAAAGAAATTCAGCAGCGTGTTTACGAGAAACAGATTGAGACGATGAAAGCGCTTTCCATGCAGGGCAGCGCGGTTGTGGAAAAGAAGCTGGAAGGCTTTATCAATACATTATTTGGCCTGGCAGAATATTTGCATGAAGAAGATATTATAGACCCTTCCAATATCGACAGACTGAAGGAGTTTATGAATAAGAAGGATATTGGCTTTCAGAGAATGGGTATTGCAGATGAGAAGGGAAATGCAAGTGTCACCAATGGACAAAGAATTAATATCAGCGACAGGGAGTATTTTCAGACCTGTATGAAGGAAAAGCGTGGCGCTTCAGAAATTCGACAGTCAGAATTGGTGGATAAACAGGTATGCATCATTGCAGTTCCTATACTGAATGATAAAAAAGAGTCCATGGGGATTCTTTACGGTGTTGTGGAAACAGAAGTTTTTAACATTTATGAAAATACGATCATGGAGAATGAGGAGCAGTATATTCAGGTTGTAGATTTAAATGGAAAGTATATTTTAAAAGAAGAATCCAGTCTGATTGGAAAAAGAGAGAATATTTTTGATGGAATTAACAGCGTAAAAAGTCAGAAAAGCGCAGAGGAGATTAGAGAACTGATTCAAAAGGAAGAACAGGTATATACGGAGATTTCAGATGGGGAAGCCCATGAGATTGCGTATTTTTCTCCTTTGAAGCTGAATGACTGGTGCGTGGTTACTGTGGTGGATTATTCAGAGGTCACAGACAATGTGAAGTATATTTTGAACAATAACGTTTATATCATGATTTTAAAAGTTAGCGGAGTGATTTTCTGTCTGTTCCTGATCATCATTTACTATTTCTGGAAAGAACAGAAACGTATCCAGATGTTTAATGAAAAGCTGATACTGGATGAGAGAATTGTGCAGATTGCCGCGGAAAAAACAGGTTTTGCGATTTTGAGTTACGGGATTAAGTCCAAACAGCTTAGATTCATTAGCAATACACTTCTGGATATGGAATTCCCAAAACAGGTAGACAATGCCCCGGTGGAATTTATGAAGTATCTGCCAGATGATGAAGAACTCAGAGAACAGGTCAGAAAAATTTTTGCCAGCATGGAGAATGACAGAGGAAAAAGAGAATTTCCAATTGAGTTTATGCGAAACGGACAAAAGATTCATTTAAATCTACAGCTTACGACCATGGAAGGACAGAATGGAGAGGTTCGGAAATGTATCGGTGTGCTGGAAGATGATGCAGAGGAACAGCAGCTTCGTGAAAAAGCAACCAGAGATCCTTTGACAGGACTTTATAACAGAAGCAGCGCCATAGAGGAAATCGAGAAATGTCTGGCATTCTCAGAACTTTCCAAAGGGGTCACCCATGCATATATGATTCTGGATGTGGATAATTTTAAGACATTGAACGATACCCTGGGACACCAGATGGGAGATAAAGCCCTTCAGGATGTGGCAGACATTCTGAGACACCATTTTAGAGAATATGATATTCTGTGCCGTTTGGGCGGCGACGAATTTCTTGTATTTGTGAAGAATATTCCGGAAAAGGCAATCGATCGGAATGTGTCAAGTCTCTTAAAGAAAATGGAGCTTACCTACGAAGGGGAAGGCCTGTCTGTGAAGATTACTGTTTCTGCAGGGATTGCGCTTGTATCAGACTTATCGATGAGCTCGGAGGAAATGTACCGAAGAGCGGATATGGCGCTTTATCAGGTAAAAAAAGAAACGAAAAACAGTTTCCATATCTATGAGGATTGGAAAGAGAAGGGTATCATACAGTGAAGTGAGGAAAAATACATAAAAAAGAGCCCATACCTTTTGTACGAGCTCTTTTTGGATACTTTTTAATGGAAAGAAAAGGGACTGATGCCGTGGCTGAAATGTACGGCTCCCACAGAACGGAGATTCATGGGATAAACATTTTCTTCTCCAACAAATTTGGAAATATAAGAGATGTAGTTTGCAGCTTCAACCTGTGGAACAATGCACATAATCACACCTGCAAATCCTCCACCGTGGATTCGGCAGACCCCTCTTCCAAGCTTTTTGAGGAACAGATCCGTAAGGGCCAAAACAAGAGAGATTTTCTGTTCCTGGGCATTGGATGTTGTGTAGCAGTTCTGCAGCAGTTCCCAGGAAGAAGAGCCGGATTCGCTGAGAAGACGAAGGAATTTTTCTCCGTCATGATTTTTGATCGCATCGGCAGCTTTTTCTACACGTTCATTCTCCTTGAAAAAGTGTATTGCCCGGAGAATTGCCCGGTCATTTTTGATTTCCGGGATATGGTTCAGAAGCTGGTCAATAGTGGTTTCGCAGAGAAGTTCTGTGCCGCAGGCAGCAGCAGCTTCTTTCATTTCTGTTGGAATTTCGGAATATTCCCGGCTCAGGTCTGCGTGTCCTTTTCCTGTATTTACAATAATAAGCTGGTGGCAGATACTATGGAAAGAAAAGTCCATTTTTTCATATTTGGGGCGTTGTCTATTTGAAAAATCAAGGAGAATCGGGCCTCCTACTGCGCAGGCAAGCTGATCCATGAGTCCGGAGCCTTTTTTCCAGTAAACATTTTCTGCGTATTGTCCGGCTTTGGCATATTCGGTGTAACTCATGGTTTCTGCATTGAAGAAGTAATTTACAATGGAGCAGATCAGCATCTCAAAAGAAGCGGAGGAACTGACTCCCGCTGCGCGGATGACATTTGTGGTCAGACAGGCGTCAAATCCTCCTGTCTTAAATCCCAGTTTTTGGATGCCTTCCATCAATCCTCCAAGGAGAGCTTCTGTACTGGATACCTTCGGAATATCCTCAAGATGGTCCAGGTCAACTACGATTTCTTTATCGTAGCCTTCGCTTGTGACACGGATGATGTTGCTGTTGTTCGTGTATGCGGCGCCAATGGTGTCCATATCAATACTTGCTGCGATAACACGGCCTCCGTTGTGGTCCGTATGATTTCCGATGATTTCCGTTCTTCCGGGAGCAGAGAAAAATTCTGCATGTTTATGGTGGTATGTAGTACGGAATTTTTCAGCAAGAGCTTCAAAACGCTGGCTGCTCTTAGTGGATTCTCCGTAAATCCTTTCTAATTCTGATGCGTTTGGCAAATTCATGTTTTTTCCTCCAAAATACGCAGCCTTTCCAAAGGGAAAGGGTTGCGGTAATAGATGTTCTTCGTAATACGTGTAAAATCTATTATAAGTGCTTCGTAAGAAAAAACCTTAATTATTCAGCGGATAAAAGGTAAAATATTGCGCTTTTGAAGGGAAAAGTGGTAAAATATAAGAACAGAAGCGTTGGGAAAGGAGAAAAAGATTTTGCAGATTGTTACCGACCAGTTTCAGAAGGAAATGAAGAAGCATGGGAGCGATGCGTTTCCCATTCTGGTGAGCCATGAACAGCTTTCCAGATACCCGTCAGGCTCTTTTTTATGGCATTGGCATCCAGAGATCGAGGTGACTTTGATTACAGAAGGACAGATGCTTTATAAGGTAAATCAGTGCACGTTCCACCTGAAAAAGGGGGAAATCCTGATGGAAAATTCCAATGTGCTCCATGCAGGCTTTATGGAAAATTTTCAGGACTGCAGGTACATCTCTGTAACCTTTGATCCAAAGTTGATCTACGGTTTTTATCAGAGTATTATTTGCAGAAAGTATGTAGATCCTGTCATTCAGAATTTTTCCCTGCCTGCCATACACATTGATTACAGTGAAGAATGGCATAAAGCATTTGCCGAAAAAATACGAAATATCATACATCTAAATGAAGAAAAAACAGAATTATATGAGCTTGATACAGTGATAGAACTACAGTCGGCATGGAGATGTCTCCTGGCAAACAAATCTAGAGAAAATACAGGGGTTTCCTATAATAAGCTGGAGCATGAGCGTATCAAAGACATTATGGATTATCTGGAAAAAAATTACAGCAATAAAATTTTGCTGGAGGATATTGCAGAGCATATCCATCTGTGCAAAAGTGAATGCAGTCGTCTTTTTAAGCGCTGCATGAACATCTCACTCTTTGCTTTTCTACAGGAATACCGAGTAGAAAGAAGCCTGGAATATCTTCTTGACCCACAGTATTCCATCACGGAAATTGCGGAAAAAGCGGGATTCACAGATTCCAATTATTATTCCAAGGTATTCTCAAAAGTGAAGGGATGCAGTCCTGTAAAATACAGAAAACAATATGTAACAGTTCAATAATCTTTTTTGCTGAATATGGAAGGTCGGGAACTATCATTCCAACAGAAACAGCATTAAAAAAGAATTATAATCAAAATGAAAAAAAGGAGGTTTCTATGAAAAAGGCAAGCAATTTGTTTCTGGTGTTGGCATTGATCCTCAGTCATGCGATGTGTGCAGTTGTAGCTTATCAATTCTGCAATATGCAGTGGTGCGTGCAGTATGGTGGCTGCAGCGCGCCAGAATGGACAGCGCTTTTCACCGGGATTCCTTTTGGAATCGGTATTGCAGTATGTATTGCGGTAGCAGTTATTTTGAGAAAAAAGATTCCCTGGTGATTTTGGCGCTGGTGGTTGTATATCTGATTGTTGGCATAATCAAAATCGGAAATAGTTGGAAAAGATGAACGGAATAACAAGGAGTATTCAGAATGAATGAAAAGATTTTGATTGTAGATGATGAAAGGGAGATTGCAGATTTGCTGGAGGTTTATCTGCAAAACGATCATTTTGAGGTTTACAAATTTTATAATGGAAGAGATGCTCTGCGGTGTGTGGAAGAAACAGAGATTGATCTGGCAATTCTGGATGTGATGCTGCCGGATATAGACGGATTTCGTATCTGCCAGAAGATTCGGGAAAAGTTTTTCTTTCCGGTAATTATGCTCACTGCCAAAATCGAGGACAGCGATAAGATCATGGGTCTGACCATTGGGGCAGATGATTATATTACAAAGCCCTTTAATCCATTGGAGGTGGTAGCGCGGGTAAAAACCCAGTTAAGGCGGTGTTCCAGATATAATGTATCCATTTCCAGCCAGCCTGCAGAACAGGCAGAGTATGATATTCGAGGGCTTGTGATTAATAAAAACAGTCACAAATGTTTTTTATTTGGCAAAGAAGTATCGTTGACGCCCATTGAGTTTTCCATCCTCTGGTATCTGTGTGAACATCAGGGCAAGGTTGTCCCCTCAGAAGAGTTATTTGAGGCGGTATGGAAGGAAAAATATCTGAACAATAACAACA
>SAMEA3387494__coassemble_3095_pt1 | contig 11261 bp, 9 predicted proteins | sample SAMEA3387494__metabat2_low_PE_043 | metagenome-assembled genome bin SAMEA3387494 (sample SAMEA3387494) | Felis catus | biome: Faeces | place: United Kingdom | collected 2012
TTCCTTGCTTTTGTATAGTTGTCTCATGTACTTTGGAAATGTGTTTATCAGAACCTGTCTGCCCATGGTCTTTCCACAGGCAGTCGTATGTATTTTCTCTTCCAGCTCCCTGCTGAAAGTTTTTTCTTCTGTAAAAAAACAGTTCTTTGGGCGCTCACAACTCCTTTCTATCTGCTCTTTTTTCCCTATGGAAATTTCCCCACGCGGCTTCTTCTGTCTTCTATTATAAGTGCCTTCCACCACAGGTACAAGTTTTTTATAAACGCATTTTTGTTTTCTCATCTGGATTCTTCCTATACTGCAATGTATAGTATATCCTGTAAATCTATTTTTGTGGTGTAGCCAAAACACTGACAGGAAGCATTAACGTAAAAGCAAGCACCAGGAGCATTCTACGTAAATTCCTTGATTTGTGTTTCCCTTTCATGATGATCTCCTTTTTTATAAATCTTCCTGTTATATTTCAGGGAGGCTGTTGATACAGCCTCCCTGGAACAATTAAGGAATTGGGGATTCCTGACTTATTTGACTTTTTTTACAGAAGAATATGGGCCGTAAATCGTTTTCTTTCCCACCTTTTTGTAGGCACGAACCTTATACTGATATGCCGTTCCTTTTTTGGCTTTTTTATCCGTAAAGCTGGTGGATTTTACTGTAGCTGCCTTGGTCCATTTTTTACCGTTTGTGGAACGTGCCACAAGATAACCAGACGCGCCTGCTGCCTTAGACCAGGTAAGACTTACCTGCCCTTTGGAGCTGCGCTTGGCTGTTTTTATTTTTGTCTTTCCAGGCGTAATGGTAAAGGAAATCGTTTTGCTTCCAGTGTAGCTTCCCTTTCCGGTAATCTTAATTTTTCCAGTTCCAATATTCTTATTGCTGCTGTAGGTTACCGTGTAATCTCTGTTTACCTTTAACTGATTTTCAAAATTACGTATTACCTTTACCTTTGGACGAATCGCCTTTCCAGTATAGGTTGCTGTCTTTGGCACTTCAAATTCACACTGAGAAATGGATACCTTTGCAGGTGTCACCGTATAGGTGATATTTTCGTAAGCCCCCTCAATGTTTCCATCAAAACTCAAATAATATACGGTATTTGGTTTTAAAGTAATAATATCGTCCTTATAAACAATGGCAGCTCCATAAGGGTCGAATTTTACATGAACTGAAACACGATCTTCCGGAATATCCGTATGCATTTTGTACTCAGTTCCTGCACCTGTTTTAAATCGGACAAGAGATGAAAACATTGGTACTCCTTCAAATGGAACGGTTTTACTTCCTTCATTCTCAATGGTCGGAAGTTCATCCGGAGACTTAATTTCAACGTCTGCAGTTAATTCAGGAGACTCTCCATCATAAACATCCACTTTAAAAACAGCTTTATAGATTCCTGGCTCAATCTTACCACTTCCGGTATATTCAATGAAATTATCAATTTTCTCTTCATTTTTTGTGAATCCGTTTGCAGGAACGATTTCTTCTGTTCCGTCAGAATAGATGATTTTTATTTTTCCATCTGAAAAAACACCTGCATATTCATTTGCTCCATGGGACTCCTCTACATTCACTCCGCTATACAGCGGTCTTACAGGCTTTTCTACCCATTCCATTGCCGCAATATACACTTCGCTCTTTAACGAAAAATGGATTGTCATTCCTGGAGTATATGAGTTTGTCATATATGAAAAATAATAAGTAGTTCCCTGTTCCAGGAAAATCTTATCATCAATCATTCCGTAATCCTCATCCATGGTTCTGTACTTAAGGAAACCCCAATCTTCCTCCTGATTGCACTCTGCTTCTGCATAATAGTATCCACTTACTTCTGGGGTAAATTGCACATAAGACCCTTGATATATTTCATTCACAGGCTGATCTGATTCAAAGGTTGCATCACCTGTTTTCTGTATTTCCGGAACGGAAGTTTCCGGACTGTCCACATAGATTTTAACAGAAGTCTCCGCATCAATATAATCATCCAATAGTTTAATTCTTACTTCATATTCTCCTGGGGAAAGCTCTTCTTCATAATCAATGTATTTATCCCCTTTGTAAATTCCACAACTGTATAAATTTTCTTCCTCTCCCGAAGTCTGTTCGCCTACGAATGTCACTGTGTCTATAAGCGTTCCATTGTTATCGTAATAATTTAAGACCATCCCATCCAGATAAATATCTTCTAATGTTTGTACCTGGAGCTTGTGTATAAAGTGTGTGCACTTGGGTTCCGATACCACTTCAAGATATTCTCTTTTATCCCGGTTTTCGGAAAGTTCTGCCTCTTCCTTTACTTCTTCCACGTTTTCTTCGGGTTCTGCCGCCTCTCCAGACTGAAACAATTCTGCTGTTTCCTCTTCCGGCGCACAGGTAAACTCTGCTCCATACACCGGGGCAAAGGATGTGGCGCACAATGCTGCTGTCAGCAGCCATGCTATACTTTTTTCTTCATCTTCTTTTCCTCCTTTATGGATTACAAAATCCAATGTTTATCTCGCTCTTATTTCAGAGATTATCAGCGTCTTTTCACTTCCTCTCCTCTATACTATTTTTCCTTATTTTTTATTATTATTTAATTATAATCATAACGTCATATAATTTCAATGATATCATTCTTTTTAATCATTAAAATATCTTTTTCTTTCTGTTTTTTTCTGAGATTTTTTGTAACTTTTTTTCTTATTTCATAAGTTGCTTGCGATCTTTTATATAAGTATTTGTTTCTTCCTGCAAAAAAATAAAAAAAGAGAAAGGAAACTCTTCTGAAATAAAAATGCTCTAAGTGATCGCTTCATTAACCATGACAAAATCATAATTAAGAAATCACTTAGAGCATAGATTACCCTTTCTCCGCTTATTTATTTTTCTTCACAAAGTTTTCGTATTTCTTCGTTGACCTGTGCGAAACAGCCTTCCTCTGTCATAAGAACAATGGTATCACTTGCCAGAAGCATGGTATTTCCTTTTGGAAGAACTTCTCCCCCCTGCCCCTTAACAGCGACAATCAGCGTATGTTCTGGCCATTGGATTTCGCCAATCGTATGCCCTTCCAGAGAGGAACCATGCATAATCACGTATTCAGTAAGGATTTTCTTTCCCGTTGGTTCTGTCTTTCCCTTTCCCTGTTTCTTCAGAATTCTTTCCAGAAGGCTTTCATAAATTGGTTCTGATTTCAAAAGCGTAGCTACCACATATGCCACAATGGAAATGGTGGACAAGGACAGTAACTGGCTTAAAGAACCTGTCATCTCAAAAATCAAAATAATTCCAGTCAGAGGCGCCCGTACAATTGCTGTGAAATAACCTGCCATAGCCAAAAGAATAAAGTTATTCACATACTCTGCCGGTAATCCAAAGACTTGTACACATCCCATACCAAAAATTCCACCGATCAGGGACCCTAATACAAGAAGAGGAAAGAAAATTCCTCCTGGTGCGCCGGAACCGAAGCTAACTGCTGAAAAAACAAATTTCGCAATCCAGAATATAACGGCTGATACCAGCACCATTTCTCCACTTGTCAAGGCTTCCACAAGACTGTCTCCACCACCTAAGATTTCCGGCATCGTATAACCAAGCACTCCCGCCAGAAGGAAGGGGATCAGCAGCTTTCCTGTGGTATTCAGCCATGTCGCTTTCTGATATATGGACTGTATCTGCAGAGTAAACCAGTTATAAAAAGCCCCCATAAATCCAAGGATCACGCCCAAAACGATCAGCATCCAATAATATCTCTGGGGAAGATTTCCAGCCACTGCGAACTGAAAAACCGGCTGAGCCCCCAGTACACCGTTTGTCAGAACATTTGCAGTAATAGATGCGGTCATCACAGAAATCAGCACAGAAACAGAAAAATTCTTATGAATTTCTTCCAGAGAAAAAAGCACTCCTGCCAGAGGCGCATTAAAAGCCGCTGCCAGACCGGCGCTGGCGCCACAGGTGAGAAGATGTTTTTCTTCTGTTTTTCCCAGATGAAAGCATTTGGAGATTCCTTTTCCTGCCATGGCTCCCAGCTGAATAGACGGGCCTTCTCTTCCAAGAGACAGACCTCCCAGAAGGGACAGAAATCCCCCCAGGAACTTGGCTGGAAGAACCTTCCACCATACCGGATCCAGCTTCCCTGCCATTTCTCCCTCCAGCTGAGGGATTCCGCTTCCCGATATCATAGGCTCCATTTTTACCAGTTTTCCCACAAGAATTGCCAGAAGAATCAGTACCAAAAACCATCCCGCCATTTTCAGAGGAGAATTTCTTGTATAATCCAGAATGGCATGAAGCCATTTTCCTGCGTGAGTCAGAAGAATCCGGTATAAGAGGACTACACCTCCAGCTACCAGTCCCACAAAAAAACCTTCCACGATCATCAGAACAGGCATTTTTGCAGCTCTGTCCATCGTATGTTTTGCATCATTTTTCATTATTTTCGCTTCTTTCTATAGCTATATGGTTATGATACGATATTTTGCAGCCAGACGCCTTTTTTCACCAACACAAATCCTATGATACATTTCACAAGATCTGCCGCCTGTACCGCAATATAAATCATCAGTACCGGAAGTCCTGTATAATGACTCAGGACAAAGGCAATGGATACGCTGACGATCCAAATAAATACACTGTCAAACAGGAACGTAATGATGGTTTTTCCTCCTGAACGCAAAGTAAAATAGCTTGCATGGAGGAACGCATTCTGAGGCATAAAGACCGCCGTCACCATAATGAACTGTTTTGCCAGTTCTCTGGCCTGATCGTTGGTGTTATAAAGCATGGGGAACAATGGCGCAAGAAACAGCATAACAACTGCCACACAAGTACAGCAGAACACAGAAAAAGCGATCATCTTATTATCCGTATCTCTTGCCTCTTTCATTTTTCCTGCTCCAAGAAGCTGTCCTACTACAATGGCAACAGAATCTCCCAGTGCGATAAACACAATATTAAATACATTGTTTACGGTATTGGAAATATTCATGCCAGCCACCACATTGAGCCCACGGATGGAATAGCACTGAGTCAGCATAGCCATTCCTGCTGCCCACAGGGTTTCGTTCAGCAAAAGGGGCGTTCCCTTGATCAAAATCTTTTTCGTCAGATTTGCAGGAACCTTCATGGTACGATATAACCCTTTTGCAAAAGGATTTTCTTCCACATGACGATGGGTCCAGGAAATTACAATCACAAGTTCCACATAACGGGAGAGAACTGTTGCAACGGCTGCACCCTGTACTCCCATTTCCGGAAAGCCCAGCTTTCCATAAATCAAAAGATAATTAAATACAAGATTTACCAGTACCGCAACCACTCCGGCCTTCATAGGCATAACCGTCTCGCCGCATTCTCTTAAGGTACTTGCATAACACTGTACCATCATAAATGCAGGAAGACCTGCCAGCATGATATAAAGGTACTGCTTGCCGTATTCCAGCGTAGATGCCAGCTCTGCGGCAGTTCCCTCTCCTTTTAAATACATCTGGATCAAAGGCTCTCCGCATGTCAGAAACAGTCCGATGGTTACCAGGGTGAGAACCACTGACATCCATACCTTGTAGCGGAAGGTCTGACGGACACCTTCATGATCTTTCTGTCCAAAATACTGTGCCGTAAAAATTCCTGCTCCGGACACTCCGCCAAAGATACAAAGATTATACACAAAGATCAACTGATTCACGATAGCGGCTCCGGACATTTGTTCTGTTCCGATCCGCCCAATCATGATATTATCCAGAAGATTCACAAAATTTGTGATTCCATTTTGGATCATAATGGGAATGGCAATGGCCAGAACCATCTTATAAAACTTTTTATCGCCTACAAATTTTCTCCAGAAACCAGTCTTTTCTGCTCTTGTTTCCACAAGTATTCCTCCTCTCTTTTTCCACTTTTGTATAAGCGCACTAAGAATAAGAATACTATAGAAATGTGGCTGTTTCAAGTTTTTCTTACAAAAAATAATCCGGAACAGACAGGTTTTCTTCCCATCTGCCCCGGATATGAAAAATAATCTCAGTTTCACTTACCTGTAAATCCCAACTTTATCCCCCTTATTTGAGAAAATCCGCGATTACTCGAAGGTTACTTCTGTATGATACAGAGATTTTTCGTCCAGATATTCCTTGTAAGTCTTTGTCTTTTTCTTTTCTTCATAGTCATCAGACCAGTAATATCCTTTGATCTCATCCATATATTCCACGTAATCACAAACATAAACATAAATCTTGGACACATCCCGATCTTTGATGGAGCAGATATTCGCGTTTCCTCCATGATTTCCGTAATCCAGAGGTTCTCCATTGGCATCCAGAACCGTATAGAAGTAATCGGGATTGGTTCCTGCTTCATTAATCTGAAGTTCAAATGGTGTTTTGGTTACAGAAGCAATTCCCAGTCCGTTTTCATCTACCAGATTGATCTCTTTTGTGGAATGATCGGAAAGATCTTTTTTCACAGGAATCGAGAAACTCCAGTCTCCTTCCAAAGTCCAGGTATTGTGTTCATTTTCACCATCTGCTGTCTCTGGATACATCTCTGTATATTTGTTCCACATTTCTGTATAAAGCTGATGTTCGATTTCTTTCTCCTCTTCTGTGAAATTCTCATAATTTGCCTCATCCAGTCCATGTTCTGCCATGGCTTTGTTGTATTCATCCTTTAATTCCTGAGGCATTTCGGGAGTGGTATCCTGATTCTGTGGAAGGTAGCCTACGATTTCTTTGAGTTTCAGATCTGCGGTAAATTCCTCCGGAACCGTAAGAGTGGTATCGTAATCAGACAGATCAGGTCCTCCCGCAGCAGCGATATCTTTTTCTGTAAAGTCTTCGATTCCAAGGATCGCTTCCACCTCTTCAAAAGAGAGGGTTCCCTCATAAAAGGCATCCACATCTACTCCTTTTTCTTCCAGCCAGGCATCCCGGTCTTTTTCATATTCTGCCCAAGCCGTATCACTCTGCGTTGTTTCCCACATTTCCACGCGGAGAACCCCTGCATAGGTATGATCGTCCACCATTTCTCCATCCAGATAGGAGTTAACAAGCTTAAAGTCAGGATTGTAGCTTAATGGCATTTCTGTAGCTGTGCCAAAGTGCAGAATCGGCATCCCATTCTGGTCTGTCATGGTTTCCGGGAAAGGTTCTTCTGTCTGAATGGTCAGCGCCACGTTCATAGCGGTATCGTTACAGTAAACCTCTGACATGGTGACCGTTACCCCATTGGAAGTCTTTGTGAATCCGCTGTTTTTTGTTTCTTCTTCTGCCTTTGGTTCCTGTACCTCTGCCTGTTCTTTATTTTCTTCCCCATCTGCAAGCTTTGTTGCATATTTCTCATAATCTCCAGCAAACCCGAGAGAGGTTCCGATTTTTTCAAATACACTGCCAATCACCGGAATCTCAGCCGCCCAGGCCGGATTGGTAATGCATATCGCGGAAAAAGCTGCGGCTGCGGCTGCCATTCCTGTCGCTGCCTTATAGATTGTTTTTACTTTTCTCTTCTGCTTTACATGTTTTGCCTGATCCTGCGCTGCTTTTGCCCGAATCTGATCAAAAGCATCTTTTTTCGCCTGCTTAACAATTTCCGGAATTTCAAATTCCTGATTTAATACCTGTTTGATTTTCTCTTCTCTTCTGCTGTTTTTCGCATTATCAAAATCTATTTTTTTCTTCATAAAATCATCCCTTCTTTTTTCCCTGACATCCCTGTGTGATTGATACAATGATTTCCAAAATACAGTTCCCCAAGATGTGCCCTGGCTCTGGAAAGTCTGGTTTTAACTGTATTTTCATTTAACTCCAGCATTTCTGCAATATCCTGAAGTTTAAAGCCATCCACATAGTAAAGGATCAGAATCACTCGGTACTTTTCGTCAATCAGTTCCAGCATTTCTTTAAATTCCACTTCTGCTATAGACATATCCTGTCTGGGGATTTCCGGCATAAATTCCGGAAGCTGGATATTTTTATAATGACGTAAAATTTTATTGCATTCGTTGATCAGAATTCTGGTCATCCAGGTTTTGAAATATTCTGCTTTTTTCAATGTGTGCAGTTTTTCAAAACAGGTAAGGATGGTATCCTGAATGGCATCTGCCACATCTTCATCATTGTTCAGAATAGCTCTGGCCACTTTATACATACTCAGTGAATTCTTTTCCATTAATTCCAGGAATGCGTCTGCATCCCCTTTCATGGCCTGGTTTACAAGGTATTTCAAAATTTCCCCTCCTTCGTCACAAACAGTCAAGTTTCTATTGTATGGTACCTTACAATTATTTTTTATCTCTTACACTTATTAGATGGGGAAAGGAGAAAAAAGGTTTCAAGGGATTTTTATATTGATGCTAATAACGGTATTTCTTCCGATTTTTTATAAGAAAAACGATGGAAAATATGACTGCCATTCCTTCCGCAACCACAATGGAAATCCATACGCCGTATATTCCCAGAAATAATGGCAAAATCAGAACTGCCGCCGTTTCAAATACCAGTGTACGCAAAAAGGAAATCAGCGCAGACGTCAGTCCGTCATTCAATGCAGTAAAAAAGCCTGAGCAAAAAATCGCAATTCCCATAAACGCAAAAGACAAAGCAAAGATCCGAAAACCTGATACTGTCAGTTTCAGAAGATCCGTGTCATACCCAACAAAACTCCTTGCCAAAGGGACTGCCAGACCTTCTGCAGTAAGCACCATGGCAATTCCCAATGATACGATCATCACCAGACTTCTTCTAAGGAGTCCTTTGGATTCCTGATCATTTTTTGCCCCATTGTGGTAACTGACCACAGGCGCCACACCAATGGAATATCCAATAAATGCCGCGGAAAAGATCATGCTCACATACATCATAACCCCATAGGCTGCAACTCCGTTCTCCCCGGCATATTTCAGAAGCTGCATATTATAAAGCATTCCTACCACATTCATGGAAACATTACTCATAAATTCTGAAGAACCATTGATACAGGCTTTCAGAATCACGCTCCACTCAAGCCTGGTTTTTCCAAGTCTGAGGATACTTTTGTTCTTTCCTGCAAAATAGAAAAGAGGAATACCCCCTCCCACAATCTGGCTCATGGCAGTCGCGATAGCAGCACCCTCCAGCTTATACTCCTGTGGCAAGGAAATCACAAGTACCCCGTCAAGAATCATATTCGTAAGACCAGCCAATATGGTTACCCCCAGTCCAAGCTGCGGTTTCTCTGCCGCCACAAAAAAGCTCTGAAATAAAAGCTGCAAAACATAAAACGGCAAAGCAATAAGAATGATTCTTGCATAATCTACACAATCTTCCAGAAGTGTTCCCTCTGCCCCCAGAAACACAGATATAGGGCGAATGAAAATAAATCCAAGAAATGAAAACAGAACTCCCAGAACAAAAGCCGTATACACAAACAGCGAAAAATACTGATTTGCGCGTTTCTTATGCCCTTCTCCTAATGTTTTGGCAACAATGGCTGTCCCACCTGTCCCAAACATAAACCCTACGGTAGCCACGATCATCAAAAAAGGGATGATCAGGTTTACTGCCGAAAAAGGTGTTTTCCCTGCAAAATTGGAAATAAAAAATCCATCTACAACTCCATAAATAGAAGTTACAACCATCATTGCAATAGATGGAATGGTAAAACGTATTAATTTTCCATATGTAAAATGATCAGAAAGCTGTATTTTCATCAATTTCTTCACCTGCTCCTTCTTGCTTTTTACAGTTTCTTCACCTGCTCCTGAAAGAGAACCGTATACTTTTCCATATATCCAATATAAGCCTTCATCTCCTCCTCTGTCCAGGATGCAAAGGCAGCTGCTTCTGCATCGAACAGACGTGCCACCGTATTCTGTACATATTCTTTTCCTTCTGCGGTAAGAACCACCTTCTTTGTCCTTCCTGAAATGTTTTCCAGATAAATAATCTGTTTCTTTTCCAGGATACGTAAGGCAGAATTTACCGTCTGCTTGCTAATTCCAGACTGCTTATAAATATCACTGAGCAAACATTCTTCCCCCTGGTCATAAATTGTATACAGCACAATACAGGCACTGTCCGAAAGACCTATTTTCAAAGATGCCTGATGATAAAGGGCATCCATTTCTGCTATCAAATAATTAATCCGATGAATTTTGCTGCAAATTTCCTGATTCATTTTGTTCCTCCAATCGTACGAATTCATACTTAGCCTCCGTATTATAGTATGATTTCATACGCTTGTCAATAAGTAAGAAATTTTGTGTTTTTTTTAATCATTGACAGTTTTTTACGCTCCTGATAAACTAAACTTACATATCTGGGAAACCATCTCGATCCTTCGGTCACCGACTCCCCATATGATGACAAAACAAAATATGGCGTAAAGGGATCCGGCAGTGTTTCCCCAATGGCAGCCATAGCCCTTTCCTTTCCGCTCTCGAAAGGAGAAGAAGCGCTATGAGAAAAACTTTAAAAGAACTGAATCTGCTGGACGATTTTCTGTTCGGGACACTACTCACTTATCCGGAACTTGGAGAGAAATTCAGCCGCGCCCTCCTGCAGACGATCTTCCAGAGGGAATTTGGCAAACTTACGGTCATCCCTCAAAAGATCTACTACGGAAGTGATACCGACCAGCATGGGACCCGCCTGGATGTTTACATGGAGGAAGAAGATGCAGCCCGGGTTCTTCTCTGTATATGATGTGGAACCGGATCAGCCCCATGGCCGTCTGAACAAAGAAACTGCACCCAGGCGTCTCCGTCTTTACCATGCCCTTATTGACAGCCAGTGTTTAAAATCCGGTGAAAGCTATCTTGCCCTGAAAAATGTGATCGTAATTATGATCACCTCTTATGACCTCTTTGGCCGGGGCCGGATGGTCTACATCATCCAGGGCGCTGCAGGAATTCAGTCCATCCAGCAGATGGTAGATGTGGTAAAGTCCGACAAGGAGGTGTCACTTGGTTATATGAAAATATTTGAACGGGAAGAAATGCTTATTAATATGGGCCGCGAAGAAGAACGGGCTAGGACAGAACAGGAACGACTCCGGGCGGATCAGGAACATCTCAGGGCAGAACAGGCTGAAGAAAAAGTACGGCAGTTAGAAGCGCTTCTGAAGGAGAACAACTAAAGCATGATAAAAGAAAGAGGGGGAAATGGCACTATTGTCATTTCCCCCTCTTTCTTTTTGGTACATCCCCACTTTGCAGGATCATTGTATCAACGAAAAAAGAACAGCCCTTCGGCTGTTCCCGCTTCTGTATCTTCAAAACTACATACATGTGACATTTCCTTGAGAAT
>SAMEA3387494__coassemble_3253_pt1 | contig 10485 bp, 7 predicted proteins | sample SAMEA3387494__metabat2_low_PE_043 | metagenome-assembled genome bin SAMEA3387494 (sample SAMEA3387494) | Felis catus | biome: Faeces | place: United Kingdom | collected 2012
TATATCGGCATTTACCAACTTATGAAAAGATAATCAGAAATTTAGTAAGTTTTTACTATAAAAAAAGAAAAAGGAGGAGCCTATGGAGCTGGAAAAATATCGCATTCACTCAAGTATGGCAAGGGGTCTGGAACCGGCAGAGCTGGTTTTTAAAAATGCCAACGTGTTTTTATCCCATACAGGAGAATTCAAAAAGGGGGATGTGGCCATTGCAGATGGAATCATCCTTGGTGTGGGCAATTACCAGGGAAAAACGGAAATCGATCTGGAAGGCAAGTATCTTTGCCCAGGATTTATTGACAGCCATCTCCATCTGGAATCCACACTGGTGACCCCGGCTGAACTGGTACGCCAGGCAGCCCAGTGCGGAACCACCACATTTATTGTGGATCCTCACGAATCAGCGAATGTATCCGGAGAGGAAGGAATCGATTATATTCTGGAACAGACAGAGGATGCGCCGGCCAATGTATATGTGATGATGCCTTCCTGTGTACCGGCGACCCATGTGGATGACAATGGATGTATCCTGACGGCTGGTAAGATGAAAAACTATCTTTCTCATCCAAGGATTCTTGGCTTGGGAGAAGTTATGGATGCCCCTTCTGTGATCCATGGAAACGTATCTATGTATGAGAAGCTGTCCCTGTTTAAGGACAGAGTCTGTGACGGTCATGCGCCTTTCCTGGAGCATGGGGATCTGAATGCTTATGCGTTGGCAGGAATTTCTACGGATCATGAATGTGTTACATATGAATATGCTATGGAAGAGTGCAGAAAGGGAATGCAGGTTCTGATTCGAGAAGGAAGCGCAGCTCATAATCTGGATGCCATTGTTTCCGGAATCGTAAAGAATCACACAGATACATCTGGTTTTTGCTTCTGTACAGACGATAAGCATATTGAAGAGATTCGCCGGGAGGGACATATCAATTATAATATCAGACGGTCAGTGGAATTGGGCCTGCCGGTGGAAAAAACCCTGAAAATGGCAACCATTCAGGCTGCCCGGTGTTATGGACTGAAGCATCTGGGCGCCATTGCGCCAGGCTGCCAGGCAGATCTTGTGGTGCTGAAGGATCTGAGCAGTCTTGCAATTGAAGACGTTTACCATAAAGGAATCCGGATCATACCAGATGAAAAAATTGAAATCAAACCATGCGCACCTCAGCTGAAGAATACGGTACATCTCCTGAACTTCAGTGAGGAACGGCTGAAACTTCCATTTAAGGCTTCCAGAGCACACATCATTCAGATGGAAGAGGGACAGATTACCACCAAAGATATTCAGGAAGAAGTTCCTTTCCTGGAAAAAGACGGAGAGAAGTGGTTTGCGCCAGATGACTGCTATCAGAAGATTGCAGTGATTGAACGTCATAAGCATACCGGAAAGGTTGGTGTGGGAATTGTTAAGGGCTTTGGACTTAGAAATGGGGCCATTGCTTCCAGTGTCTCCCACGATTCTCACAATATCATTGTAATTGGAGACAACGATGGGGATATGGCGCTGGCAGTGGAAGAACTGATTCGTACCCAGGGAGGATATACCCTGGTAGAGAAAGGTCATATTTATGGAACCCTTCCATTGCCGGTGATGGGGCTTATGAGCGACGCGGGCTATGATAAGGTCAATGAAGCCCTGGCTTATATGATTCCCAAGGCGCATGAGATGGGAATTCCAGAAGGTTTCGACCCTTTTATTACCCTTTCCTTTATGGCGCTTCCGGTGATTCCTGAGATCCGGATTACTCCAAGAGGCATTTATCTGGTTGCAGAAGATCGGATGTTGAAAACTCCTTTTGATCAATAGGGGAATGTATAAGGGGCAGATGTGACTCGTGGGAGTCACATCTGCCCCTTATTTAGAACTGTCCTTGCTTTTTTCCAGGGTAAAAATAAATTCTGTACCGATTCCTTCGGTGCTGATAACATTGATGTTCTGATCATGGGCATTGATGATTTCTTTTACAATTGCAAGCCCAAGTCCGGTTCCCTTGCGGTCCTTTCCACGGGACGCGTCGCTTTTATAAAAACGTTCCCATATCTTGGAAAGATTTTCTCTGGGGATGCCGCAGCCGTGATCCTTGACAGAGACAAAAATCTTTCCATTTTTTTCTGTGGTTTCCAGAATGATAGAGGAACCGTTGCCGCTGAATTTGATGGCATTATCCAGAAGATTATACAAAACCTGCTGAATCTGTTCCTCATCTGCATTGACGTACAGTTCTTTGCCGGAGAGAATCAGTTCCAGAAGGATTTTTTTCTGTGTACAGATTCCTTCAAAGGTGGCTGCTGTCTGTTTGATCATTTCATTAATATCGAATACCTGAATGTGCATCATTCTTTTTTGTACATCCAGTTCATTTAATGTCAACAGGCTTCGGGTGAGCTTTTCCAGGCGGCTGGATTCGTAGGCAATGATCTTTAAATATTTCTCCTGCATTTCCATAGGAATGGTTCCGTCCAGCATGGCTTCCACATATCCCTTAATAGAAGTCAGAGGAGAGCGGAAATCGTGGGAAACGTCAGAGATAAACTTTCTCTGGTAATTTCCGTTTTTGTTGAGCCGTTCCGCCATGTAGTTCAGAGTATGGGCAAGGTAGCCCATCTCATCTTCGGAAGAAACCGGGATGTGATAGGATAAATTTCCATTGGCATACTCAGCTGCTCCAAGGCTGATCTGTCGCAAAGGCGTCTGTACCATTTTGTGATAAAACAGTATGAGAAAGAACATGGAAAGATAAAGTACCAGACATAAAAGCTGCAGGATGATCAGGAGCGATGCCCGAATCTGATAGAGATTACTCATGAGATAGTGAATGGTCACATATCCCTTGGTGATCATGTCTGAAGTAATGGGTACAATCACACTGAGGTAATCTTCATGAAAATATCCATAAAAATTTCCAATATGATAGTAACTCCCCTTCAGGGAGGTGGGATCAAACTGTCGGATGTTAATGGGCGTATCCGGGGAAATATCTTTCCGGGTGCTTACTACGATTTCTCCTTTGTTGTTCAGAAGCCAGATCAGGGAATTCTGAAATTTGGCCATGGAGATAAGCGCTTCCTGTACAGAACCCAGGTTAGAGGAGGAAATGTTGTGCTTAATGGTATCATTTTCTGCAATGGAGCAGGCTTCTGCATAAAGTTTTTCGCTGATGGTGTCTTCCAGATACCGTTCAACCAGAAAAGAACCTCCTGCAGTGACCAGAAAGAAGCAAAATATTCCGATAAAGGCATAGCAGGTCAGCAGCTTTGAGTACAGGGACTGTTTCATTCTCCTTTTACCTCAAATTTGTACCCGATTCCCCATACCGTAGCCAGGGTCCAACGGGGATGATCCTTGATTTTCTCACGAAGGCGTTTAATATGTACATCTACCGTTCTGGTATCGCCAATATACTCATAGCCCCAGATATGATCCAGAAGCTGCTCTCTGGTAAATACCTGATTGGGAGAGGAGGCAAGAAAATACAAAAGCTCCAGTTCCTTGGGGGGCATATCAATCTGACGCCCCATATACGTAACGGAGTAATTGGTCAGATTAATCGTGAGATCCGGATAAGAAACACATTTTTCGTTGGAGGAAACGGTGGGCTGCTTCACCTGGAAACGGCGGAGAACAGCGCGGACACGGGCTACCAGTTCCTTGGAATCAAAGGGTTTGATAATGTAATCGTCAGCGCCAAGCTCCAGGCCAAGAACCTTATCAAAGGTTTCTCCCTTGGCAGAGAGCATAATAATGGGAATATTGGAAAGATGGCGGATTTCCCGGCATACCTGATAACCGTCGATCCCTGGCAGCATCAGATCCAGGAGAATCAGATCCGGATGGAACTGCTGAAACTCTTGGAGCGCCTGTTCCCCATCGTTGACGATCTTTGTCTCAAAGCATTCCTTAGTCAGATACAAAGAAATAAGCTCTGCAATATTATTGTCATCGTCAACAATTAAAATTTTCTGTTTTGAAACCATATCAAGTTCTCCTGTTATTTTTTAAATTCTACAATGGTTACTCCAGCATCGCCTTCTCCGAATTCTCCAAGACGGAAAGAATCTACATGTTTCTGGCGGCGGAGATAGTTATGTACTCCTTTTCTAAGGGCGCCGGTACCTTTTCCATGAACCACACGCACACTCTTTAAATGAGCCAGATAGGCATCATCCAGATACTTATCCAGTTCTGCCACAGCTTCATCTACTGTTTTTCCCAGAAGATTGATTTCCGGAGAAATGGTGGCAGATTTGGACATACGGATCTTGCCGGCTCCTGTTTTCTGGAGACGGGTATTGGTGATCACCGGTTCATCCACCAATTCCAGATCAGAAATATGCACCTTGGAACGGATGATTCCCATCTGGACAAAGAGATATCCCTTGGAATCCGGATGACTGCTTACGGTACCGTTCAGATTCATACTAAGAACACGAACAGATTCTCCAAGGCGAAGGTCTTTGGGATTTAACTGTTTTTCAGGTTTTTTGGTGCCTGGCTTCAGAACAAGACCGCTTTCCGCTTTGCTCATTTTTTTGCGAAGATTCTGCCGTTCACGTTCTACGGCAGCTGTATCCACATGATCCTTCTGGAATTTATGGAACAGCTTCATTGTCTGATCGGCATATTCTTTGGCTTCCCGCAGGATGGAATGGGCTTCTTCATTGGCCTGTCGGAGAATGCGCTCTTTTTGTTCCTCCAGCTTCTCCTGACGGGCTTCCAGTTTCTCCTTGAGAGACTGAATTTCCGTTTTGTACTGCTGGATTTCCTGTCGTTCATTCTCAATGGTCACACGGCTTTCTTCCAGAGAGGTGAGAACATCCTCAAAGGATTCATCCTGTTCGCTGATCTGCTCCTTGGCCTTCTTGATGATAGCATCCGGCAGTCCCAGTTTGGAAGAAATAGCAAATGCATTACTCTTTCCCGGAACACCAATGAGAAGGCGGTAGGTGGGACGCAGGGTCTCCACATCAAATTCACAGCAGGCATTTTCCACTCCTTTGGTGGAAAGGGCATAAACCTTCAGCTCGCTGTAATGGGTGGTTGCCATGGTTCGGATTCCCTGCTCATGAAGATGGGAGAGGATGGAAATGGCAAGGGCTGCACCCTCAGTGGGGTCAGTGCCGGCGCCAAGCTCATCAAAAAGAACCAGGGAATGGCGATCGGCTTTGTTCAAGAAGGACACTACATTGGTCATGTGAGAAGAGAAGGTACTTAAAGATTGTTCAATACTCTGCTCATCACCGATATCTGCATAGACTTCCTGAAACAGGGCAAGTTCTGAGCGGTCCAGAGCCGGAATATGAAGACCGGACTGTCCCATAAGGGTCAGAAGCCCTACGGTTTTCAGAGAGACGGTCTTACCGCCGGTATTGGGACCCGTGACTACCAGAAGGTCAAATTCCTGTCCCAGACGGATGTCAATGGGAACTACTTTTTTCTTGTCGATGAGAGGATGACGGGCTTTTTTCAGGTGAATGCGTCCTTCCTCATTAAATATCGGTTCGCTGGCATTCATGTCCATCGCGAGAGAAGCGCGGGCAAAAATAAAATCCAGATCAACCATAATCTGAAGGTCAATGCGGATGGCTTCTCGGTCCAGGGCAATCTGTTCACTTAAAGAAGCAAGGATCACTTCAATTTCTTTTTGCTCCTGAAGTTCCAGTTCCCGGATATCATTGTTTAGCTTTACAATGGCCATGGGTTCAATAAAAAGTGTGGCGCCTGTGGCAGACTGATCGTGGATCATGCCAGGTACCTGTCCTTTGTATTCTGCCTTCACCGGGATACAATAGCGTCCGTTTCGCATGGTGATGACTGCATCCTGAAGATAATTGCGGGCGCTGCCGTTTACCAGGCTTCCAAGCTGGGTATGAATCCGGTCATTGGCCTGCTTCATGCTGCGGCGAATCTGACGAAGGGTACTGCTGGCATCATCGCTGATCTCATCTTCGGACAAAATACAACGGCGGATTTCGCTGCTCAGTGGTGTAAGTGGTTCCAAACTCTGAAACATGCCGTCCAGAGAATCAGGAATGCCATCACTTCGGTCATTTCTTGCATAAGCCTTTACACGGTTGGTATTTTCCAGAAGACTGCAGATGGCGAGAATCTCGGAAATACCAAGGGTACTGCCGATCTCCAGACGTTTCAGAGAACCACGTACGTCCTTTACACTTCCGAAGGAAATACTTCCTTTTTGGAAAAGGCGGGTCAGGGCATCCTTCGTCTGAGCCTGCATAATACGGATTTCTTCTATATTGGTCAGGGGAACCAGATTCCGGCAAAGCTCCTTCCCCATAGCGGAGGATGCCTTGTCAGTCAACTGCTGAATGATTTTTGGATATTCTAACGCTCTTAATGCTTTTTGATTCATAATAACTCCTGTTTTTGTTAGTGATGCCGCATAAATCCGGCAATTATGGTATGTCTTCTCATTTATATAGTGGGATTCAAATTCATTTTACATGATTTTAGGGTCATTGAAAAGGAAAATGTCCAATTTATTCATAAAAAGTTCATAAATTCTTGCTAAAATAAATCAAGATTATCAGTTTCGGGAGAATACCATGAAAGATTCAATGGATAAGAAGTCAGAACCAGACAACTATCATTTCATTAAGGAAACCATAAAAGAGGAGCGAAAGGACAGGAAACATCTTTTAAAAAAAATAATTGGGATATCCGGAGGCGGATTGTTATTTGGCGCCTGTGCAGCAGCGGGATTTGCGGTTTTCGCACCCTTTACCATGGATCAGCTTTATTCCAGATTTGGAGAACAGGCAGAAATCAGTCTGACGGAAGAGGTTTCTTTTTCTGAAAACACGGCAGAATCAGGAAACGAGAAGACGGAAGAACAGACAGAAACCACTTTGTCCCAGGGAGAGAAAACTGTTGGCAGTTCCACCTTTCTTCTGGAAAGCTATGAAGAAACTTATGACGAGGTGCTTCGCGTTTCTGAAGAACCCAGAAAAGCATTGGTGCGCGTCTGTGGTATTGGGAATGATGAAGACCTTCTGGATAATACGTTTGTCAGCTATGGTGACGAGCAGGGAATCATTTTCTACGAAAGCAAAAAAGATTATTATATCCTCACAGGGAGTAAAGGGCTTGGAGCAACGGTACAGCAGAGAGTGACATTTTGTAATGGTTCCTCTGTGGACGCAGAACTGTGTGGAATAGATCGGGAATTGAATCTGGCAGTGATCCGTGTTGCCAAGACAGAGGTGAAAAAAGAAACCAGAGAAGAAATTTCTGTGGTTGCTCTGGGGGATGCCCATGACAGCCTTCAGGCGAAACCAGTGATCGCCATTGGAAGTCCTTCCGGAGATCCGGATGCAGTCATTTATGGAATGGTTACTTCTGTATCAGGGAAACTTAATGTATCTGATTGGGAGTTTGATCTTCTTGCAACGGATATGAAGGGATGTCCTGACGGAAGCGGCGTGCTGCTTGATACATCAGGAAAACTGATTGGTGTGATCGTACATGTGGAGGGAGAGACCACCAATATTGTACGGGCAGTATCCCTGACTCAGCTTCGTCCTTTAATTGAAATATTATCCAATAAGGGCGGAATCCGGTATCTTGGAATTGATGGAAGCAGCTTTTCCAAGATACAGAAAGCCAATATGGATGTACCGGATGGAATTTATGTGAATGGTGTAAAAAGCAATTCCCCTGCAATGACAGCGGGAGTGAAAAGTGGCGATATCATCAGTGTAGTAGGTGATGTGAAGGTTCAGAATATGCAGGAATATACCAGGGCACTTCAGGAAATGGAAAAGGGACAGGGAGTGACGCTAGTGTTGTACCGAAGCAGTGCCGATGGCAGATATGTGGAAATGGAAATCAAAATGACAATCGAAGAAAGATAGAAAGGCAGAAACAGACATGCGTTTTTTAAACGAGTTACACGAAGGAGACAGAATCAACGGTATTTACTTATGTAAGCAAAGACAATCAGCAGTGACCAAAAACGGAAAACCCTACGACAGTATTATCCTCCAGGATAAAACAGGAACTATGGATGGGAAAATCTGGGATCCCAATTCTCTTGGCATCGATGAATTTGATGCGTTGGATTACATTGAAGTAATGGGAGATGTTACCAGTTTTGCAGGAGCCATGCAGCTGAACATCAAAAGGGTACGCAAAGCGGCAGAAGGAGAATACCATCCGGCCGATTACCTTCCAGTAAGTGAAAACAGTACGGAAGTGATGTATACGCAGCTTTGTTCCATGATAAACAGCATAAAAAATACATATCTTTCCGCTCTTCTGAAAAAACTTTTTGTAGAGGATTCGGAATTTATCAAAGCATTTGAAGAACATTCTGCAGCCAAGACTGTGCATCACGGATTTGTAGGCGGACTGATGGAGCACACGTTAAGTGTGGCGCGTCTCTGTGAATATATGGCAGGCGCTTACCCCATTCTGAAACGGGATCTTCTGATCACTGCAGCGCTTCTTCATGATGTGGGAAAAACAAGAGAACTTTCTTCATTTCCTATGAACGATTATACAGATGAGGGACAGCTTTTGGGACATATTGTGATCGGAGCTCAGATGATTCATGACCTGGCCAGAGAAATTCCGGATTTTCCGGAAAAACTGGAACATCAGCTGGTACATTGTATTTTGGCACACCATGGGGAACTGGAATACGGATCTCCGAAAAAACCGGCATTGGTAGAAGCTGTAGCGTTGAATCTGGCAGACAATACGGATGCCAGAATGGAAACCCTGACAGAAATTTTTGCGGCAGACAAAGGCAAAAAAGAATGGCTGGGCTTTAACCGTATTTTTGAATCCAATTTAAGAAGAACAGGAGATTTGTAATCTTTATGGAATATCGTAAGAATGATCTGGTTACGTTAAAAATAGAAGATTGCGGAATTGACGGTGAAGGTATCGGAAAAGCCGATGGCTTCACCGTCTTTGTGAAAGATGCTGTAATCGGCGATACTGTAACCGCAAAAATTATCAAAGCAAAGAAAAATTATGGATATGGAAGGCTGATGGAGGTGCAAAAACCTTCTCCTTACCGGGTGGAACCAAAATGCGCCTTTGCCAGACAGTGCGGCGGATGCCAGCTTCAGGCACTTTCCTACGAGCAGCAGCTGGTGTTTAAAGAAAACAAAGTCCGTGGCCATCTGGAACGAATTGGCGGGTTTAATGATATTCCCATGGAACCCATCATTGGAATGGATGAATTGTATCATTATCGGAATAAAGCGCAGTTTCCTGTGGGACGTAACAAAGAAGGAAAGATTATCACCGGATTTTATGCAGGAAGAACGCATACCATCATTGAAAACAGAGACTGTGCCCTTGGCGTTCCAGTTAATAAAGAAATTCTGGATAAGGTAATTTCTTATATGGAAGAAAATCATGTAGAGCCATATGAGGAAACCACCGGAAAAGGTCTGGTGCGCCATGTACTGATCCGCTATGGATTTTTTACCGGGGAAGTAATGGTCTGTCTGATCGTCAATGGCAAAAAGCTGCCGAGAGAAGAACGTCTGGTAAAAAGCCTCACAGAAATTCCAGGCATGAAGAGCATTACCCTGAATGTGAACACCAAGAGAAACAATGTGATTCTTGGAGAAACCTTGCGCCTTCTCTGGGGACAGATGTATATCACAGATAAGATTGGAGAAATTTCTTACCAGATTTCCCCGTTATCCTTCTATCAGGTAAATCCATACCAGACCCAGAAGTTGTATGTCAAAGCTCTGGAATATGCAGGACTTACCGGAGAAGAAACCGTCTGGGATCTGTATTGCGGCATTGGAACCATTTCTCTTTTCCTGGCACAGAAGGCCAAGTTTGTCCGGGGTGTGGAAATTGTGCCTCAGGCGATAGAAGATGCAAGACGAAATGCAACGGCAAATGGCATCAAGAATGCAGAGTTTTTCGTGGGAAAAGCCGAGGAAGTACTTCCGCAGGAGTATGAAAAGAATGGCGTTTATGCCGATGTGATCGTGGTAGATCCGCCAAGAAAGGGCTGTGATGAAAAACTCCTGGACACAATCCTGAAAATGCAGCCGAAAAAAGTGGTTTACGTCAGCTGCGACAGCGCCACCCTGGCCCGGGATCTGAAATATCTCTGTAAGGAAGGATATCAGTTGGAAAATGTCTGTCCTGTTGATCAGTTTGGGATGACGGTGCATGTGGAGACTTGTGTGTTGCTACAAAGACGAACTATGTAGAAATCCTTAATTTTAGGCACTTTTTCAAGCATATCGTCTTTACAAGCGAGGGCGATAAAATCAGAAATAAAGAGATAAAAAACTATATCAATGTTTCGGTAGTTGTTGATATAGAGTGTGGGAACACAATAAATTAAATATTGAATTTGAGGGGTACTTGTAAAAAAGTATCCCTTTTCAATGTAAGACGTTCAGAAATGAGCGTCTATTTTTTTACCAATAGGTAATTGCGAAACAGTTTTGCAGGCTTGATTCCAGCAAGGTCAAGATCCG
>SAMEA3387494__coassemble_3279_pt1 | contig 10410 bp, 7 predicted proteins | sample SAMEA3387494__metabat2_low_PE_043 | metagenome-assembled genome bin SAMEA3387494 (sample SAMEA3387494) | Felis catus | biome: Faeces | place: United Kingdom | collected 2012
TAGACCCCACACACAGAATTTAACCTTTCAACTTAACTAACTGACATTGATTCAGAAAAACAAGGAAGAAGTGAAGGGAAATATCGCAGAAGCAGTGGAGACAGCCAATGCAGCTATTGGGTTTTTAACGAAGAAAGTTAAATATGCGTATTGGATTGCTGGAGGTTCAGTGGGGCTTGCAATTGTTGAATTGATTTTACTTTTTATGAGGTGATCTAATGAACAGATACGGACAGGCACTAATCAATAATGCAACTAAGTTAGATGCGGCCACTGATTCTTGTGGGAAAATAGCTAAATTAGCAGCTATGATTGTTGAGGATAACAGTAAATCAGCTACAATTGCACTTCTTAGAAAAATTTCGGAGGCAGTTGCAAATCCTAAATACGGTCTTGAGGTTAAAAGGGCTGCACAGATTGTTAATTCCAAGTTGATTGAATTTTACGGCTGTTCAACGATACAAGAGATTTGTAAACCAATAGAAGAAGCAGAAGAAGATACACGAACACTTCAAGAGTTATTAGATGAGTTAAATTCGCTTGTAGGTTTAGAAAAAGTAAAGAATAAAGTTCAAGACTTAATTGTGTATCAGAAGGTTCAAAAAATGCGTCGGGAAAAAAATCTTTATTCAGCAAAAAATACATTACATCTTGCATTTACCGGAAATCCGGGAACAGGCAAAACAACGGTGGCTCGTATTGTGGGTAGGATTTATAAACGCATTGGACTGCTTTCAAAAGGACATTTTGTTGAGGTTTCGAGAACTGACTTGATTGCGGGATATCAAGGACAGACAGCACTTAAAGTGAAAAAGGTTATTGAGCAAGCCAAAGGTGGAGTTCTGTTTATAGATGAAGCTTATAGCATTACGGAAAATGATCATTCTGATTCTTATGGCAGAGAATGTTTAACAGAGTTGACTAAGGCATTGGAGGACTATAGAGAAGATCTGGTTGTGATTGTTGCAGGATATACGGAGCCTATGAATAAGTTTTTTGAATCAAATCCGGGCTTGAAATCTAGATTTAATACATTTATAGAATTTGATGATTATAATTCGAATGAGTTAGATAAAATATTGATCTCCATGTGTAGGAATAATGATTATACTTTGGATAAAAAAGCAATGGAAAAAATTCACTTATATTTCGAGCAACAGATTGCAGTGAAGGATGAGAACTTCGCAAATGGTAGGTTGGTAAGAAATCTGTATGATGACTTGGTTATGAATCATGCAAGGCGAGTGATAAATATTACGAATCCCAAAAAAGATGAGTTGTCCACAATCAAAGCAGAGGATTTATTTTAGTAAAATTAAAATTGGATAAAACTGTACTAATAATTTTACAAATAATGGATTTTCGTGTAAAACTATCAAAATTTAGAAAAAAACATACGTCCTCATTCCATATTTCTGGGTAGATTTATTTAAATCACCACAGGAAGATTTACCAGAGTTTTTTCAATATGCGGGCTTAGAGACAGCTAGTGTACGGTAGAGGAAAAGTTTTATGAAGTTAAGGAAAGATGTGGAAGGTGAAACATCACACACCATAACCATGAAAAAAGAAGGCAGAAATGTCTTCTTTTTTTCGTGGTTGAAATCAAAAAACAGGAGGTGTTTTTTGAAAAAAGTGACAAATACCGTCATTGCCACTAAGTATAATTATGGCAACAAAAAGGAAAGGATAAATGGTATTTGGTATGAAAAACGATTATCTTATTTTGGCAAAAATGCAAAAACGGCTTAGAGCATTGTTGGAGTTGGCTGTTATGACGATTGGATTAGCGTGTGCATTGTTTGTAATTGCACAGGGACTTACATTTTTCTCTAATGTGTATTCGGAATATAGCGAATTGGAAATTCCGGGAATGATTGTTCTTGTTTTGGTCGCTGTAGCAAGGCTTGGAATACTTCCATTCGTGATCATTTTGGACTTTTTAAGCATCGCAATTCAGCAGAAAACAGGAGGGCATGATAAAAGATATGCGATTAAGTATTTGCTGGTGATGTTTTCTAAAACGATTCTTGAATTGGTGATCTGTATGCACCTTGGAAGTGATGCAATGGAAAGTCCAGTTTGGCTGGCAATGGTGGGATATATGTCCTGGGATACATTTATCAGCTTTTTTTATCAAACTATCCTGATATTTGTTTTGGTCATTGGTTTGGAGTTGTATTCATCTAAATATGAAGAAAAAGTAAATCTATCTGAATCAAGGGGAAAGGAATATTATATCAATCTAATCTTTCTGGTACTGAATCTTAAAAAGGCTGAGGATATAGGGCAGAGGGAGATGTTTGACACAGAAAAGCCTCAGATGCAGAAACTGTCTTTACGGGAGATGTTTGCTCCTGTGGGCGTTGCATTTGGCATATTTGTGATTATTCTTGTCTTGCCGGATGTGGATTTGGGGGATCGCTTAGACGATGGCGGTATAAGGGAAGGAATTTTTTCTTTATACGATACGGAAACAGATGGGGTGGAGGCAAATTTTGAGGAAGAAAATAGAAACGATATGGATTTTCAGTCGGATTATTCGGATCAGGCAGATTCTGTACAAGAAGAATCAGGAGAGAGTTACACCATTACAGATGTTTCCAGTATCACAGGCAGTTATATCAGTACCAGTGGAGGTTCAGAAAAAGCGATAGGTCTGGAAATATCTGAGACAGGAGATGGGAGTGTAGATTTGACGTTTCAATCGTTTACCCATAACGGGACTGTTTCTGTAAATGGCGTATTGACTGGAAAGAATACTGTGGAAGCAGAGATGGAATTTGGCAGTGAAACAGCAGATTTTCTTCTGACATGGACAGAGGGAGGAATGGTTACGGTTGTCAGAACCGGTTCTACCGGATATGAGGATATTGATGAGTATACGGCAAATGAAATATTCATAAACAATGCTTATTATCAGGTTGGATGAGTCTGTGATACATAATCAGAAGAAACATGGAAATGGAGACAAATTTGAAGGTAAGATTTAAGAAATATACAGCTACCGTGAAACGTAAATATTATAGCATTCTCGTGCCGGAAGGGATAGAAAGTTTGAAAACCGATGGCTTTTCAAATGAATATGGTGGATATATGCAAGTGGATCGAAAAGGCGTGGAAGCTCTTCTGGCAGCTGCTTATCTTTTGGGGGAAGGAAAGCGAGTTTTGGTTTATATACCCAATCGAAAGAATGAGGACATTCCTATATATCTTTACGATACGTATTCACAGAGTGAAGCTTTGAGGGCTGTTTTGCAGGCAAAAAAATGGACGGAACAAAGAAATCTGATATTTGGAAATCATGATCTGCAGTTTCCGATTGGATGTTGGAAAGATGCACAGCGGCAGATTGTGAAGCAGAAACCGGAAATAATAACGTGCAAATGTAACCTGGACAAAGTGTTTCAGGATTTTGAACGGAAACGATTAAGATGGGAAAAGACGTCCGCATTTTATAAGCAGTATTCTGAAAGACGGACAATGAATACGGAAGCTTTTTTCATATGGTCGAAAGCAAAGTTCTGGGAGTGGTTTATGATTCTAAAAGAATATTGGGACGAAGATCTGGAGGCGAGTATGAAGGGCACATTTGAGTATGGATATATTTCAGATAGTAACTGCTGTTCCATTCCGTTGCAGAATACAAATCAGGGGCGGCTTGTCCTGGAATTTTTTGACCGGGAGATCTATTGGAAGTATGCGATCGTGGAATATGCTGGAAAATCAACGCCCCAGTATCAGAATTGGAGAGGGTAGGAGATGCATAAGGATGTTTTAGAATTTATCGATTCCCCGGATATTCGGGCATTTCACAGAAAGACGGTGTTCACCCCGGCACAAGGGGCGATTCTGGTTATGCGGTCAGGGAAAAAGACAGTAGATGAAAAAATAGAGATACTGGAATATCTGATGAATACATATGGGGAGGAAGAATTTAACGATGGAAGTGTGGTGTGTAACTATGTATGCGATACCGACATTTCTTTTTATGAAAATATGAAAGATACTGTGCAGATATGGAAGGATTTACTTTGTGACAGGTTTGAGGATAAGGGATATCTATATGCGGCAAATTTGATGGAGCGAGATATTTTTCCGGAACGGGAGCCATATCGGTATTTTTCCAGTTATGAAAAAGCGTATGAATATCTGATGAAGGAAAAAAACAGTTATCTTATGAGTGAATATCTGAAGGATATACCAACGGTAGGGCTTATTTTGGGAATAAAACTGGACACAGAGAATCAATGGGATCATGATGAGTATTGGTTTGACAGTGACATGAACCTGATAGAACTTTTGGGGAGAAATGAACGCTATCAAATCTGTAAAAACAAAACGGTACAGCCCATATTTTCTTATGCGTTTCATCTGGAACTGCCGTTTCATGTAGGAGATATTGTGAAAGCAGAATCCTTTCAGAGACCACCTTTATGGGGCGTTATTTATTATGAATGGGAGAAACCGGAAAAGCCGGAATTTTGTACGATGAATATGTGGCTGGATGTTTATGACGATAAAAGAGAAACGTATGATTTTGTAGATGATGAGGAGATTCTTACCCTTACGTTTGCAAAAGAAGAAGAAATTCCAGAGGAAGAACGGTATAAATTGAAGATGCTTAGTAAAGCCAGGAAAGGAGAACTGGATTTTTATGAGCTTCTGCTGAATCGTGGGATTCCATGATAAGAAAAATGCAGTCATGAGAATTGGAACGGCTTGCTATTACCGGGGCAAAATGTTACCATGAAGAGAGAGAATCATGGCAATGAGCTTGTAATGGGGGTGTGAAACGTATGAAAGAGATTTATGTACCTGTAGGGACGTCAGATTTTAGAGAGATAAGGGAAGAAGAATATTACTATATAGACAAAACTGGATTGATCAAAGAACTTTTAAATACAAAGGGGACAAAAGTGACACTGTTTACCCGTCCGCGGCGTTTTGGGAAAACATTGGGAATGAGTATGCTTGCACACTTTTTTGATATTAGAGAGGATAGCAGCAGGCTGTTTGACGGCTTAAAAATAGCGGATGATAAAGAACTGTGCGGGAATTGGATGAATCAGTATCCTACCATATTTGTTTCATTTAAGGACATTAACGGACTGGAATTTTCAGTTGCATATGAGCGTTTGCAGGGAATGTTGGTTGAATTATTCAAAAAATACGAATATCTCTTAAAAAGCGATGAGATATATGACGATGACAAAAGAATATTTAGATTGATCAAATCAGAGGAAGCAAGCTTTGGTCATATCAGCCGTTCCCTTCTTGTTTTAACGCATATGTTACAGGATTACTATAAAAAGCCCGTGATTTTATTGATCGATGAATACGATGTACCTGTGGCAAAAGCAAGTGAGAACGGATATTATAGAGAAATGTTGGATGTGATCCGGAATATTCTCAGCACGGTATTAAAAGATAATACGGCTCTTAAATTTGCTGTAGTGACAGGTTGTTTGAGGATTACGAAAGAAAGTATTTTCACAGGTGTGAATAATTTTACAACAGATACGATTTCAGACAGACGCTATGATGAATATTTTGGTTTTACTCATGAAGAAGTAGAACAACTTCTGAAGGATGCAGAACTGGAAAAGCAATTTGAACTGGTGCAGCAATGGTATGATGGCTATCATTTTGGAGATATGGATATCTATTGCCCATGGGATGTGCTAAATTATGTGAATAAGGCAATGATACAAGGAACGATGAAACCGGAGAACTTTTGGGAAAACACAAGTGGAAATACGATCATCAGACAGTTTCTTGAAAGAACAGAATATGATGTAACAGAGAAATTTGAAATTCTTTTGGATGGTGGTTATATAAAAGAAGAAATCAGCGAGACTCTGACATATGACGTTATTTATTCCTCAGAGAAAAACCTTTGGAGCCTTCTTTATATGACAGGCTATCTTACAAAGGCGGAACCGGAGAAGTTGTTGTCAGAAGAAAAACCAGAGCTTCCGAAGATGTTTCTTCAGATACCAAATGCAGAGGTCATGGATATTTTTCGTAAGAGTGTTGTGGAATGGTTTTATGACAAATCCATTAACAGCGACAGACGGGAGCTTTTTGAAATTTTATGGAATGGGGATGCAACAAAGCTGACAGAGTTGTTATCAGATTTACTGTTTGACACGATCAGCTATCACGACTATGCAGAGAGCTTCTATCATGCGTTTATCACAGGGCTTGTGTCCAGTGCTGGATATATTGTGGAGTCTAACTATGAAAATGGACTTGGAAGATCTGACATTGTGATTAAAGATCGTCGAAACCGCAGGGCTGTTGTGATCGAGGCGAAAATTGCTTCTTCAGAAGACAAGCTGGAGACAGAATGTCAAAATGCGATAAATCAGATCGAAGAAAATCAGTATGCAAGGAAGATTGAGCGGAGTGGATTCCGAAAGGTAGTCCGGTATGGAATCGCATTTTATAAAAAAGAATGTCTGGTAAAGTCAGTGGATGAATAGTGCAATAAAAAATAAAAAAGGGAGGAAACAGATATGAGAAATGAAAAAACTGGATTTTTCACAAAAGCAGTCAAAAAAATTATGGTACTGATGCTGGCACTAACTCTTACATTGAGTGGAACTTTACAGTATAATGTGGAAAATGTGCAGGCTGCATCAGCAGAAACAAAGGCAAAAAATGCATATGCAACGTTTTTATCAAAAAAAATTAAATGGGATGGATCGGAGTATCGTAATCCATCAGAGTTGAAGTTTGGCTTGATTGATATTGACAATAACAAAGTTCCAGAATTGTATTTGTATACAAAGAAATGGAGTTATGGATGCCCTTATAAATTATACAGTTATATAGGCGGAAAGGTAAAATGTATTTATTCAGTTAATCACAGAGATTATAAGATGATGAAAGTTTTTCCGGCTAAAAAAACATTTTATGTCGGAGGAGATGCGTTAAAGTACGGAAGTTCTTTTCGCATGATTCTCGAATTTAGAAATGGCAGAGTGTATGAGCGTGGAAGTTTCCTGAAATCAGGGCTTACAGGACAGTCTACATATTACAATGCAAAGGGACAGACAATCAGCAAATCTGCATACGATAAGATTTCCAGGAAATATATCAGTGGAGTATCTTCCAAAAAGCCACCTGTTTTGTATGATAATACATCATCGAATCGTGATACAAAGCTGAGGGGAAAAAAACCAGCGGTATCCCCTGTGAAATTCAAAAAGACCAATTTGTGGGCTTTCTCTAATGGTGGTTTCTATCTGAAAATTACCAGTGTCAGTGGAAGAAAGATGAAGGTTTCCATTCATATGCCAGAGAATGACAAGAGCGGCATTTCAGCAACCATTGATTCTACAGGCAAGAAAGCAACTGCACAATATACTTGCGAGAATGGAGAAAAACATAAGTTGAAATTCTGGATTTCTGGAAATGGAATTAAAGTGACAGAAACAACAGCGTGTGAGGATAAATTGCTTGGGTGGAGAGAGGAAGACAGATTTGTATCATCTCTTACACATGGATTTTACCCCCAATCACATTTTTATTAATGAAAGTCTTTGGGTTTAAAGGAAATTATCTTTTTGAGCAATGATGCACGTATCAAAAAAATATTTTTACAGGGAGAAGGCAGGAATGTCTTCTCCTTTTTTGAAGAAGAACGGTGTAAATAGAAGATGCTTAGTAAAGCCAGAAATGTCTGGTAAAGACAGTAGACGAATAGTGCAATAAAAAATGGATTGGGACAAAATCTCAATCCATTTTTACGTATCATAACTGTATAACCGAAGTTCGTGCAAGATAATCTGTTTTTTTATTATGAACTTTTGTCGAAAATAAATTTACTGAAAATAGGAGGGAATAACTTGTCATTACATATGCAAAATGATAACATAGAAAAAGATAAAATGTTTCGGAAGGAGAGAGTGGAGTATGAATAAAATGAATCTTCCGGTGGGAATTTCTAATTTTAAGAAAATTAGAGAAGATGGATACTATTACATTGATAAAACAAATTTAATCCAGAAACTTCTAGTGCCTAAGCCGGCAGAGGTGACATTATTTACCCGCCCTCGCCGTTTCGGAAAAACACTAGGAATGAATATGCTGGCACATTTCTTTGATATTCGAGAGGATAGCAGGGAACTCTTTCAGGGATTAAAGATAAGTGAAAATCGCGAACTGTGCGAAATTTGGATGAATCAGTATCCGGTGGTGCTGCTGTCTTTTAAGAATGTGGACGGCTTGGAGTTTGAAACCGCATATGGAAAACTGGAATCGGTAATAGCGGAATTATATAAAAGTCATTATTATCTCAAAGACAGTGAAAAACTGAATGAATTTGATAAGGACATTTTTTGCAGAATAGCCGCAAAAAAGGCAGATACGGAAGAAGTGATGAACAGTTTATTTAAACTTACCCATATGCTGAATCTTTATTATGGAAAGCCAGTAATCCTTCTTTTAGATGAATACGATGTTCCCGCTGCCAAGGCAAATGTCAATGGCTACTATGAGCAGATGCTTGATATGATAAGGGGAATTCTGGGAGCTGCTCTGAAAGACAATACATTTCTTAAATTTGCGATTGTAACCGGATGCCTTTGGATTACGAAGGAAAGTATCTTTACAGGACTGAATAACTTTACGATGGACACAATTCAGGACAGTCGATATGATGAATTTTTTGGCTTTACTCAGGCAGAAGTAGACAAGCTTTTGGAAGATGCCAGTCTGATTCTTCACGCGGAGGAAATAAAAGAGTGGTATGATGGATATCGTTTTGGGGATATGGAAGTATATTGTCCGTGGGATGTGGTAAATCATGTGGATAATCTGCTGCAGAACCCGGAAATTAAACCGATTGGTTATTGGAAAAATTCTAGTGACAATGCGATTATCCGTTCATTTATCGACTATTCTGGGATGGCGATTACGCAGAAATTTGAAACGCTGTTGTCCGGAGGGTATATCATCGAAAATATTCAGGAGGATATTACCTATAATTATCTGCATTCCTCAGAGGAAAATCTTTGGAGTATCCTTTATTTTACAGGGTACCTGACAAGAGTATCTGATGGAGAAGTGGATAAGGAGTTGGCTAGGGGTTACTATGCATTGAAGCTTCCGAATAAAGAAATTAAAGAGATATTTGAAACCACGATTAAAAAGTGGTTTACCGAGAGTGCACAACAGATGGACAGGAAAGTGTTGTTTGCATCAATCTGGAACGGAGACGATAAGAAGGCAACAGCAGAAATTTCCAGACTGCTTCGTCGGACGATTAGCTATTATGATTACAGAGAAGACTTTTATCATGCTTTCTTTGCAGGAATTTTCGCTGGGGCAGGATATGTGGTACAGTCCAATAAAGCGCATGGGGAAGGTCGCAGCGACATTATTGTGCAGGACTACGCAGGAGATCGTCTGGCTGTATTTGGGGTTAAGTATTCAAGAAAGTTGGAAGATTTGGAAGCAGACTGTGAAAAAGCAATCGCACAGATTGATGAAAAAATGTATGCGGAGGAATTTCAGGATACTTATGCGCAGGTGATCTGCTACGGCATTGCGTTTTATAAAAAACGGTGTAAGATTTTGAAAAAATAAAAATGTAGTCAAAAAACCAAAAACGATAATTGAAACAGTTTTTATGGGATGGCATACGACATATGAAAGAGATTTATGTACCTGTAGGGACGTGAGATTTTAGAGAGATAAGGAAAGAAGAATATTACTATATAGACAAAACCGGATTGATCAAATCAGAGGAAGCAAGCTCCGGTCATATCAGCCGTTCCCTTCTTGTTTTAACGCATATGTTACAGGATTACTATAAAAAGCCCGTGATTTTATTGATCGATGAATACGATGTACCTGTGGCAAAAGCAAGTGAGAACGGATATTATAGAGAAATGTTGGATGTGATCCGGAATATTCTCAGCACGGTATTAAAAGATAATACGGCTCTTAAATTTGCTGTAGTGACAGGTTGTTTGAGGATTACGAAAGAAAGTATTTTCACAGGTGTGAATAATTTTACAACAGATACGATTTCAGACAGACGCTATGATGAATATTTTGGTTTTACTCATGAAGAAGTAGAACAACTTCTGAAGGATGCAGAACTGGAAAAGCAATTTGAACTGGTGCAGCAATGGTATGATGGCTATCATTTTGGAGATATGGATATCTATTGCCCATGGGATGTGCTAAATTATGTGAATAAGGCAATGATACAAGGAACGATGAAACCGGAGAACTTTTGGGAAAACACAAGTGGAAATACGATCATCAGACAGTTTCTTGAAAGAACAGAATATGATGTAACAGAGAAATTTGAAATTCTTTTGGATGGTGGTTATATAAAAGAAGAAATCAGCGAGACTCTGACATATGACGTTATTTATTCCTCAGAGAAAA
>SAMEA3387494__coassemble_3306_pt1 | contig 10295 bp, 9 predicted proteins | sample SAMEA3387494__metabat2_low_PE_043 | metagenome-assembled genome bin SAMEA3387494 (sample SAMEA3387494) | Felis catus | biome: Faeces | place: United Kingdom | collected 2012
TTTGCGGTCGCTTTTATCATTACGGGGACAACATCCTGCCCAGGAGACGAGGTGTATTGAGACAACGTTTGAACACCAGTATCGAGTCAGAAATGCAGGTGGAAAGGATACGCAGCCGTTGTGGTGGATGCGCCCCAAGGATAGTTTTATGCAGGATGGACGAGAAGGAATCCCGCGGTATCTCTTTTTGCCGCCGGAACATCTGATGCTTTTGAAAGAATAAAAGAACGCTCATAGGAACGAGAATGCGGCCGGATATATGTGGAGACAGCTGGCCATGGCAGTCTGTATTTGACATATAAAGCGGAACAAATCTTTTCGGAAGAGACTTGTTCCGCTTTATTGAATAGAGGAAGTTACAGAAGATTTTCTTCATTTTCCTGTTTCGAGATATATTGGATATAATCTGCCACCATCATGGCGAGTTTAAAGGTAAGGGCATCGTCAAAGGTTCGAATGTCCAGGCCGAATTTTTTTTCCAGCTTTTCAAAACGGTAAACTAAAGTGTTGCGATGCACATACAGCTGCCGGGAAGTCTCAGAGAGATTCAGGTTGTTTTCGAAGAAGGTGCGGATGGTAATGAGGGTTTCTTCATCCACAGATTCCAGAGTCTCATGTTTGAAGATTTCGTCAATGAACATCTTGCATACAGATACCGGAAGCTGATAGATCAGGCGTCCGATGCCCAGTTCTTTGTATCCAAATACATTTTTTTCTGCATAGAAGATCTTACCGACTTCCAGCGCTGTCCGCGCTTCCTCATAGGCGGCAGGCAGATGGATCAGCTCCCCGGCAGTGGTGCTGTAAGAAACCCAGGCAGAAGTCATGGCTTCTGTATTCAGCATGTCTACCAGCATAAAGGCGATGCTTTCCAGGCTTTCATAAGTTTCGGCAGGAAGAAGTTCCCGTACAATAATGATGCCGCTGTCGTCAATGGCTGTGATAAAATCTCCGGTCCGTGCAGAAAAGATATTACGGATCGTAGCCAGTGCATTTTCATCTTTATTCTGTTTGGTTTCCACAAGGAAGATCGCGCGTCTGGCAGAAGTGGAAATATGCAGTTTTTTGGCTTTATTAAAGATCTCCACATCTGTGTAACGTCCAAGAAGCAGATTTTGCATAAAGGTATGCTTATCATTTTTTTCCGCATAAGCGGTCAAAAGGCTCTGAATCTGGCAGACAGCCAGTTCTCCTATGGTGGAAACCGATTCGCCGGTTCCCCAGACAACCAGGATATAGGCAAGCTCCTTATGATGGGAGATCTTGTACAGACACCGACTGGCATTGGCGATACAAAGAGCTGTATTTTCCCGAAATTCTTCCAGTTTTTTTGCGGAAGGCAGCGTTCTTTGGCAGGTAGTCACATAAATAGAGTTGTTGGCATCGATCAGGCAAAAATCCAGGTGACTGATCTGCTTCCAGTCTTCCAGGCATTTTTGCAGGATTTTTTGCATTGCCATGAGATCACATCCTTTCTATTTACAAAGATATCATATGGAATGTAAAAGATATCTTTGTGCCCTTGATATTCATATCATACCATATTATAAAAGCCCGGGAAAGAATTTCCCGGGCTTTCAAAAAGATTCCTACATAAATTAGTTTGTGATAACCAGTTCAGTTTCTTTATCAAAGAAATGAGATTTTTCCATATCGAAGGTGAATCTGATCGGGTCGCCTGTTTTTGCAGTAGTACGTGGGTCAACACGAGCAGTAACCTGAGTTCCGTTTACATCGAAGTATAAGAATACTTCAGCACCAAGAAGTTCGTAAACTTTAACAACAGAGTTCATTTCGCCATCAGCGGAATCAATGATATTTTCAGGACGGATACCAAGAACAACTGTCTTGCCTACATAACCGCCGTCTTTTAATGCTTTTGCTTTCGCTGCTGGGATTACAACTTCATGATCACCGATCTTAGCAACTAAGTCAGAGCCTTTTTCTTTGATTTCAGCATCCAGGAAGTTCATCTGCGGGGATCCCATGAATCCTGCAACGAACAGGTTGCCTGGTTTCTGATATAAGTTCTGAGGTGTATCTACCTGCTGAACAACACCGTCTTTCATAACAACGATTCTGGTACCAAGAGTCATAGCCTCTGTCTGGTCATGTGTTACGTAGATGATGGTAGCGCCCAGTCTCTGATGGATCTTGGAAATCTCGATACGCATCTGTACACGAAGTTTTGCATCCAGGTTGGACAGCGGCTCATCCATAAGGAATACCTTAGGATTACGAACAATTGCACGACCCATAGCAACACGCTGTCTCTGACCACCGGAAAGAGCTTTTGGTTTACGATCAAGAAGTTTCTCCAGGTCAAGGATTCTAGCTGCTTCACGAACCTGTTTGTCAATCTGGTCTTTTGGAACTTTACGAAGTTTCAGACCGAATGCCATGTTGTCATATACAGTCATATGAGGATACAGAGCGTAGTTCTGGAATACCATTGCGATATCACGGTCTTTCGGCTCTACATCGTTCATAACTTTATCGCCAATTTTTAAGGTACCGCCGGAAATCTCTTCCAGACCAGCGATCATACGAAGAGTAGTAGATTTACCACATCCGGATGGTCCTACGAAAATGATGAATTCTTTGTCTTCGATTTCCAGGTTGAAGTCTTTTACTGCCTGGAAGCCGTTTGGATAAGTTTTGTTGATATGTGATAAAGATAAACTTGCCATGATGATTCCTCCAAAATTATTATTATATAGTTTTTGTGAAAAGGTTGTTCGTTTTCATCTGTTGACAGTATAGCCGAAAGAACCCGGAAAGGCTAGAGCAGAATCATACAAAGTTTTTTGAAGTTTCTTGACAGAATGACGAAAAGGAAAAACAGTACGCACTTGTTCAGGTTTTCTCCCTGTGCTATAATCGGAATATGGATGAAACAGATCCGATCACGTGAAAGAGAAAGGAAGCGGGAACAATGAAAATGAAGAAAATAACAGCATGGCTTGTGGCGGCATGTATGAGTGTGGGAGTTTTTTCCGGTGCAGGAACAGTTCTGGCAGCAGAAACCGAAGAGGCAATTCAGGTGGGGGCGCTTAAAGGGCCGACTGCAATGGGAATGGCACAGCTTCTTGATGACGATGCCTATGAGTTTACCATAGCGGCTTCCCCAGACGAGATCGTACCGCTGATCGTGCAGGGAAAGGTGGATATTGCAGCAGTTCCGGCAAATCTCGCATCCGTCCTATATCAGAAAACCGAGCAGAAGGTAAGTGTCTTTGCAGCCAATACGCTGGGAGTTCTTTATATCGTAGAGAATGGAAATAGCGTAAAATCAGTAGAAGACTTAAAAGGAAAGACCATTTATGCCAGTGGAAAGGGTGCAACTCCGGAGTATGCCCTGAATTCTGTGCTGGAAGCAAATGGAATCGATCCGGAGAAGGATGTCACCATTGAATTTAAGTCTGAACATGCGGAAGTGGTGGCAGCTCTGACACAGGATCAGACTGCAGTGGGACTGCTTCCTCAGCCTTTTGTAACGACAGCGCTTATGAAAAATGAGAATCTGAAAGTGGCGCTGGATCTCAATGAATTGTGGGAAAACGGCGTGAAAGATGGCAGCAGACTGGTAACTGGTGTTGTGGTGGTAAGAAATGAATTCGCAGAAGAAAATAAAGAAGCACTGGATGCATTTATGGATGCCTATAAAGAGTCTGTGGACTTTGTAAATACAGATACAGCCAAGGCTGCGGAAATCATTGGCGCTCACGATATTGTGGCAAAGGAAGTGGCAGAGAAAGCGATTCCGGAGTGCAGCATTGTATTTATAGAAGGTGAAGAAATGGAAACCATGCTTTCCGGATATCTTGCAACCTTAGAAGAACAGAATCCGCAGATTATCGGAGGCAAATTACCGGATGAGGCATTCTATTACAAGAGATAGAACAAAAAAGAAGTATACCAGGTTCCGCATACTGGCAATCCTTTTTTGGGTAGGAATCTGGCAGATTGTCAGTATGTGGCTGGGACAGGAGATCCTTTTGGCATCTCCTGTTTCTGTTATAAAAAAGCTTTCCGAACTGGTCATTACCGTGGATTTCTGGCAGTCCATCGGGTTTAGTTTTGGCAGGATCGCAGCCGGATTTTTTCTTGCGTTATTTCTTGGCGTTCTTATGGGAATTGCCGCTTATGGGTCAAAATTGGTGGAAATTCTTTTGAATCCTTTGATTTCCGTGATCAAAGCAACACCTGTGGCATCCTTTATCATTCTCTGTCTGATCTGGATTCCTTCCAGAAATTTATCCGTGTTTATTTCTTTTCTGATGGTACTTCCAGTTGTTTATACCAACCTTCTTACCGGAATCCGGCAGACAGACAGGCAGCTTCTGGAGATGGCGGAGGTTTTCGAGGTAAGCATGGGGCGGAGGATTTATTATATTTATTTTTCTCAGGTGCTTCCCTATTTTGTGACAGCCTGTCGGTTGTCTCTTGGTATGTGCTGGAAGGCGGGGATTGCGGCAGAAGTGATCGGGGTTCCTGCCGGTTCTATGGGGGAAAAGCTTTATCATGCAAAAATCTATTTGAATACGCCGGATTTGTTTGCCTGGACCATTGTGATCATTGCGATCAGCGTTGTGTTTGAAAAATGTCTTATGCGGATGCTGGAATGGCTGAAAAATCGTGTGGAACAGCACTGAAAAGGAGAAAAAAGATGGATATTCTGGTGGATCGGCTTTGTAAATCCTATGGCTCTGAAAAGGTTTTGACGGACTTTACCTGTACTTTTCCAGAAGGAAAGCTTACCTGTATCATGGGACGATCCGGAGGTGGAAAAACCACGTTGATCCGAATCCTTCTGGGATTAGAACAAGCAGATAAGGGCAAAATGGAGGGGCTCTCCGGGAAAAAGATTCGTGCAGTTTTCCAGGAAGATCGACTTTGTGAAAATTTGAGCGCAGCAGCCAATATCCGCCTGGTATGCAAAACGCATCTTTCTGATGAGGAACTGAAAGCGGCATTTCAAAGGGTTTGTCTGGAGGAAGTCACAGGAAAGCCAGTGCGGGAACTGAGCGGAGGCATGAAGAGGCGTGTGGCGATCCTCCGTGCTCTTTTTTCAGAATATGACTGTTTGATCCTGGATGAACCATTCAAAGGGCTGGATGAAGAGACAAAGCGCCAAACCGTATCCTATCTTCTGGAGCAGACCAGAGGAAAAACCGTATTGGCAGTGACCCATGAAGAGGAGGATACGGTTCTTTTAAAAGCGGAAAAAATGATTCGAATGTAGAAAGAAGGAAAAAAGATGATATCAATTACCATAAGTCCGGAACTGAAAGCGTTGTGGCCGAATGCAGTTCTTGGATGTATCCAGTGCAGGGTAAATGTAGAAGAAAGTCCGGCAGAACTGTTAAAGGAAATAGAAGAGTTTTCTTTGCAGCTTCAGTCAGAGATCCAGAAGGTGCCGGATATTCCCAAACGTCCTAAGATCAAAGATACCAGAAGCGCATATAAGGCATTTGGCAAAGAACCAAGCCGATACCGTAATTCCGCAGAGGCAATGTGCCGAAGGATCATCCAGGGAAAAGGACTGTACCAGATCAATAATGTAGTAGAATGTAATAATCTTTTTTCCATTCGGACAGGATATTCCCTTGGGGCTTATGATGTCAGCAAAATACATGGGTCTGTTGTATGGAAGGTTGCTCCGGAGGGAACCTGTTATCGCGGAATTGGAAAAGATGAGATTAATGTGGAGTTTCTTCCGGTATTTGAGGACGAGCTGGGACCTTTTGGAAATCCCACCAGTGATTCTACAAGAACAAGAATCACAGAGGAGGCAGAGGAAATTATGATGGTGATCTTCGGATTTTCCGGATTGGAGGGAATGGAACAGGATCTTGAAAATCTGGTAAAACTTTTGGAAACCTACTGCGCAGCCTGTGAAGCTGAGACAAAGATAATCAGATAAAATCCTACCGGAAGTCAGGAGAATCCCAATGAAAATAATTTTATCGCCAGCGAAAAAAATGAAGATCAATACGGAAGAACCCTGTCTTGGTATGCCTGTTTTTATGAAACAGACGGAAGAGATCATGCAGTGGATGCAAGGGTTGTCTTATGAACAGGCAAAAGAACTCTGGTCATGTAATGATAAGATTGCCAGAGAAAATTTTGAACGCTTTGCAAGAATGGATCTCTATCAGCAGCTGACTCCTGCCATCCTTTCTTATGAAGGAATTGCCTATCAGTATATGGCTCCGTCTGTATTTGAATATGGACAGTTTGATTATGTACAGGAAAATCTCCGTATTCTGTCCGGCTTTTATGGTGTTCTGAAACCCATGGATGGCGTGACGCCGTACCGATTGGAGATGCAGGCGAAGGCAAAGATCGGAACGCACAGGAACCTGTATGAATACTGGGGAGAGAGACTCTACCAGGAGGTACAGGATGACAGTCGGGTGATCATCAACCTGGCTTCGAAGGAGTATTCGAAATGTATTGAAAAATATTTGAAGCCTCAGGATACCTATATTACCTGTATTTTTGGTGAATTGTCCAGGGATAAGGTGGTCCAGAAGGGTGTGTATGCAAAAATGGCAAGAGGTGAGATGGTGCGGTTTATGGCTGAAAAAAAGGTCAAAAGTCCCGAAGAAATGAGAGATTTTGACCGATTGGGGTATGAATTCTCACCAGACAGATCTGATGAGAAAACGTATGTATTTTTAAAATGAATTTGGGGGCAGGTTCCTTTACAGGAACCTACTCTTTTGGTTTGTTTATTTAATGTTGAAAGAATGGTGGAAAATGGGGACTTCTACTTTTCTTAATTAGCAAAAACTATGTTGTAAAATTAATATAATGTTTTAAATTGTGGAGGGAAATTATGGCATGAAAAAAAGGGTAGAAGAATTAAATATTCTTATAAAAATTTCTATGCTGTTTTTGTTGTTTATTCTGATACCGTATATAATGCTTAATTCATTTATGTTTTTTGAAATTCAGAATTATGCAGGTGAGAAATCTGGTGAAACCATGGAAGATATGATGCGTTCTGTTTGCGCGCAAGTGGAAAATTCCATGCAGATGTATGAAAAAAGCACCATGACCTTATATTACAATGGCTGTATTGATATGTTAGAGCAGGAAAAACCGAATCGAGAAGTTGTTCAGAGCGCATTGGAGTCTTGTTGTTACCCATATAAGGATATTGTAAGAGCCTATATTAAAAGTGGCGACGTAATTTATCATAACGGAACGAACACCTATTATAACATTTGGAATGTAATGGACAATTACATGGATCAAATAATTAATAAAGGTGGAAAACCGGTTTGGTGTGTGACAGGGGAATTGTTTGGTCGTCATAATGAAAAAAATTATATTATGGCAAGGAAACTAAACGGAAAAAATGGCAAGGATATAGGAATATTATGTTACATTTTTGGGGAAAGATTAATTAAAGATGCAATGCAAGAGCTTAGGGTGGATAGTTGTGTGAAATATGTAATAGACAAAGATGGAAAAGAATTATATAATTCGGCTTCCGCCGGTTTGAAAAAAGAAACCATTGATAAGATACTGCAAATGCCATCCAGCAGTGGACATGAGATTGTAAAAATAGATGGAAAAAGGAATGTGATTGCATATAAAAAAATGAAAGAGACGGGATGGATTTTTATAGGCAGAGCTCCTTTAAGTGATATGCTACAATCTATGAATGTCCTTAGGAATAGTTTTGTTTGTCTCGCAATTATATATTGTCTGTTTATTATAGTTGTGTATTATTTTTTCCAGAAACAGATTCTTCGTCCGATCAGCAATCTGAAGTATGCGATGAACAGATTCGCTTTAGGGGACAGAGATATACAGATGGTGGAAGAAAAATCAGGTGCCTTACAGAGCCTGTCAACGCAGTTTAACAGCATGACAAAAAAAATCAATGAATTGATTCTGAAAAATGAAAAAGAAGTAAATGAAAAAAATAATTTTAAATATCAGGCACTGTACGCACAATTGCGTCCTCATTTTATGTACAATTCATTGAATACGATTAAATGGCTTGCAGTTATGGACAAACAGGATAATATCCGAAGAATTACAGAAGCGTTGATCTATATCCTCATGAATGTGGCAAAAGGTACAAAACAAAATTACACAATCGGAGAGGAAATAAAATTAGTAAAACAATATGCGGTGATCCAAAAAGCTCGTTTCATGAATTTTGAAATAGAGTTTACAGGAGAAGAGGAATATTCCAATTGCAGAATATTCCAGTTTTTAATACAAACAGTTGTGGAAAACTCCATTATACATGGTTTTAAAAGAGGAATGGCATGCAAGGGAATGATCTATGTTGATATTTGGAAGGAAGAGGATAAATTATTGATCCAAATAAAAGACAATGGTTGTGGTTTTGATGTGGAAAAATGGCGTTCTTCTGAAATTTTGAGTGAAGATCATACGAACATAGGATTAAAAAATATAGAACAGATGATAAAACTGGAATATGGGGAAACGTATGGTATGAGGATAGAAAGTGTCCTGGAAAAAGGTACTGCTGTTCTATTTACATTGCCATACAGAGAGGAATTTTATAATGATAAGTGTAATAATTGTGGATGATGAAGTGCTAGCGCGAATTGGAATTAAAAGCTTGATATCTTGCAGAGAAGACCTCAAGGTAGTCGGTACCTTTGGGTTGGCAAGTGAAGCGTTGGAATTTATGAAAAAAAACATGGTCGATGTTGTCATTACCGATATAGAAATGCCGGAGATGAATGGGTTGCAATTTATTAAGGAAATTCGGGAAAACAGCCTAGCGAATGGGATAATCATATTGAGTTGTTATGACAATTTTGAATATGCAAAAGAAGCAATTTCCTTTGGCATAGACAGTTATGTGTTAAAGTGTGATCTGAATGAGGAAAATCTCGGAAAAGAGTTGGATGCCGTTATTGAGAAGATTCGACATCGAAAAAAGAAGAGTATAGTGGTAGAAAAAAATGAATACATAGAAAACGAAAATGGCGTTAAAGTGGTTGGAGTTATAGAATTATCACCAAACGATAGTGATAATAATTGGAAAAATGACGGTAAACTCCATGAAGAAATAGTCATAGATCTTTTAGAAGAGATTATATCAAAGTACCACATGGGTCATTTATTTGAATCCTATAAACGAAGTCCTTTTATTATTTTTGAATTAAAAAAAGAAACAAGTAAAGAAGAGCGAAGTGTATTAATAGAAAATTATGTGGATATCATTTGCCAGAATCTGTATATGTACACAAATAGAAAAATATTTATCAGTGTCAGCGAAGAATTTTACGATTTGCAAAAAATATCACAAAAATACAAAGATGCAAAACAAGCAGGCGAATTGGTCTTTTACTACGAAAATTCTGGAATATTTTGGGAAGAAAAAACAAAATGGAAGCAAGATATACAGGAACTGATGTTTTCAGATAAGACCTTCATGGAAGAAGATGGATTGGATCGTTTTGAGAGGGAATTGGATCAATTTCTTTATCAGTGTAAAAGAGAATTAGTGAGTGTTGGTGTAGTACGAGAAGTATTGATACAGGCAATAAGCATTTTGATCTACAGTGTATTAAAAAATTATATAAATGATCAGGAGATACTGAAAAAATGGAATAATAAGTTTGTATGTGTGGAATTGATTTATGAAGCATCTATATGTAGTGAACTGAAGAAGATCTTAGTTCAGTTTTTGGGGCAGTTTCGTGATGAATTGAAAAAGGAATTAAATAAAGACGGATTTTATGATATTTATCATTATATTGATCAAAAATTGAGAACTGGTGTATCCATAAAAGACATGGCATTTTTTGAAAATCAAAGTATATCCTCTTTTTCCAGAAAATTCAAAGAAAAAACACAAATGACACCAGTACAGTATATGAATCTTAAGAAAATAGAAAAAGTAAAAGAATACTTGGACAAAGAAATTTATACATTGAGAGAAATTGCAGAACTGACAGGTTTTTCAAATGAAAATTACATGATTCGTGTATTTAAAAAAGTAACGGGAAAGACCATTAGCAGTTATAAAAAAGGCGAAAAATAGAGAGTTATGCAAGAGTCGTTTTGATGTGTAAAAAGAGCCTGGAAAGAAGCATTTACCGTATTTTGAATAAAAAAGTTGTATTTTGAATCAAAATATTTAAATGCTCTTTTTTTGAATAAAAAAGATAGGATTGTTTCTTGTTATCGGAAGATAAAGACAATATAATAAATACATATTAATTGCGAACGTAATTAATAATCTCTCGGAATCCTGAGTGATTATGGTCAGCATAGCTGACAATGGACAT
>SAMEA3387494__coassemble_3316_pt1 | contig 10258 bp, 4 predicted proteins | sample SAMEA3387494__metabat2_low_PE_043 | metagenome-assembled genome bin SAMEA3387494 (sample SAMEA3387494) | Felis catus | biome: Faeces | place: United Kingdom | collected 2012
ATCCGTACGCCGATGAATGCCATTGTGGGGATGACAACGCTGGCGCTGGCAAATCTGAATGATCAGGTAAAAATCCAGGATGATCTCAATAAAATTTCGGTTTCTTCTCAGCATCTTCTGAGTCTGATTAACGATATTCTGGATATGAGTCAGATTGAACAGTCGAAGCTTCATCTGAATGTCCAGACTATGCAGGTTCAGGAACTGGTGGATCACATTTCTTCTATTATGACGGCCCAGGCGGAGCATGCCGGACTAAAGTTCTGTATTGAGACCGGGGAACTGAAGCAGGTAAGATTTTCCGGAGACGAACTGAGACTGAAGCAGATTTTGATCAATCTTCTGAGCAATTCCTTTAAATTCACCATGGAAGGGGGAACGGTTCTGTTCCGTACAGAAGAGCTTCCAGCCAGAAAGCCGGGACGTGTGAGGTATTGTTTTACCGTTGCAGACAGTGGGATCGGAATGAGCCAGGATTTTCTGGAACACTTATTTGAACCGTTTACCCGAAGCCAGAAGGTGACCCGTGTAGAAGGAAGCGGATTGGGGTTAAGTATTACCAAGTGTCTGGTAGATATGATGTACGGAGAGATCCGGGTGACCAGTAAGGTGATGAAGGGAACCCGATTTGAGGTGGAACTGGAATTTGATCGGGTGGAGGAGATAGAAGAGAAGCAGGTTGCAGACCCTCAGGGAACAACCAGAGAAGATCTGTCAGGTTATCATTTCCTTCTTGTAGAGGATAATGAGATCAATTCGGAAATTCTGGGAGAAATCCTTCAGATGTGGGGGGCTACCTTTGCAGTAAAAACAGATGGGCTTCAGGCGGTCAACGAATTTATGCAGACAGAACCGGGAACGTATGATGCGATTTTTATGGATGTACAGATGCCGGTGATGAACGGATATGAGGCAACAAAAAAAATACGAAGCCTGGATCGGCCAGATGCCAGATCCATCCTCATCCTTGCCATGACAGCCAATGCATTTGCCAGGGATGTGCAGGCAGCCAGGGAAGCCGGTATGGACGGACATATTGCCAAGCCGGTGGATATGAAGCTTTTATATCGAACAATCTCCACAATGCTGAAAAAGAACAGCATTTCAGAAGAAAAGAGACCCAAGGAGAAAGAAAAATGAACAGAATGAGAAACATAAGTATAGTATTTGCAGCAATCCTGATGCTGTTGTGTGTTCTGCAGGCAACTCCTGTACTGGCAGAACAAAAAGAAGAGCCCAGGGAGATACAGATTTTATTTACTCATGATATGCATTCCCATCTGGACCCTTATAAGGTGAAAAAAGGTGAAACTACCACGATGGTTGGTGGATTTGCAAAGCTGAAAACACTGGTGGATGAGAAGCGCGGCAGCCAGCCGGCGACCATCCTGGTGGATGGCGGAGATTTTTCCATGGGAACGTTGTATCAGACCATCTATGAGACAGAAGCACCGGAGCTTCTTCAGATGGGAAATATTGGATATGACGCCACTACTTTTGGAAATCATGAATTCGATTATCGCAGCCAGGGTGTTGCAAATATGCTTCACGCAGCAGTGAAGCATGCAGAAGAAAAACCGGGACAGAAGCTGCCGGCTCTTTTAAGTGCGAATATCGATTGGTCAAAAAACACCTCCAGTGAAAATCAGTTGGTAAAAGAGGCCATGGACGCGTATGGAAGCACCCCTTATCTTGTTTTGGAGCGGGGCGGTATCCGTGTGGGGATTTACGGCCTTCTGGGCAAAGATGCAGATGAATGCGCGCCGGAAAGCGGACTGGTATTTGAAGATATAGTGGAGACTTCAAAGAAGATGGTAGAAACGCTGAAAAAGGAAGAGGTGGATCTGATCGTCTGTCTGTCCCACAGTGGAACCAGTGAAAAGGAAGACAAATCAGAGGATGAGATCCTGGCAAAAGAGGTGCCGGAGATTGATGTGATCGTCAGCGGACATACCCATACTTCTCTGGAGGAAGTGATTCAGCATCAGGATACCTATATTGTGTCTGCCGGTTCTTATATCGAAAGTCTGGGAGAACTGCATCTTTCTCAAAAAGAGGATGGACGGTGGAAACTGGAAACATATGCGCTGAATCCGCTGGATGAGACTGTAAAAGAAGATGAAGAAATCAAGGAACAGCTTGCAGGTTATAAAGAAAAGGTAGAGGAACAATATCTGAGTACCTTTGGCTATACCTTTGATCAGGTTCTGGCAGAGAATCCATTGGAATTTACGCAGATGGACGAATTTGCCATGGAGCATGAAGAAGATCCTCTGGGAAGTATTATTTCTGATTCTTATGTATATGCGGTAGAGCAGGCGGAGGGAGATTCTTACGAAAAAGTATATGCGGCTGTTTCTCCTTCCGGATGCATTCGTGATACCTTCCAGAAAGGAAGCCTGACGGTATCGGATGTCTTTAATGTAAGCTCTCTGGGAATCGGAGCAGACAGAATCCCAGGATATCCGCTGGTTAGCGTATACCTCACTGGAGAAGAATTAAAAACTGCTGCAGAAATTGATGTTTCTGTTTCTCCAATTATGACAACTGCTCAATTGTATCCCAGCGGCCTTCGCTGGACGTACAATCCCAATCGTATGATTCTGAACCGTGTGACGGATGTGGAACTGGTGACGAACGTTCCCTATACCGAGGGAAAGGAGAGGGAAGAAATCCAGGATGAAAAGCTGTACCGGGTTGTGGCTGGATTATATTCAGCACAGATGCTGGGGGCTGTGGAGGATTCCTCTATGGGTCTTCTGAAAATTACGCCGAAGGATCGGGATGGAAACCCCATCGAAGATTTTGAAGCCCACATTATTCACGGACAAAGTGGAGCAGAAGTAAAGGAATGGTATGCCCTGGCTTCTTATCTGGAGTCCTTTGAACCAAACGAAGAAGGGGTACCGGAGATTCCAGCTTACTATGGAAAACCAGAAGGACGAAAACAGGAAGATGACAGCCACAATCTTCTGGAACTTGTGAAAAACCCCAATAAATTTGCCTGGATGTTGTATGGAGTGGTGGCGGCTCTTCTTCTTTTGATTACTTTGATCGTAGTTTTCATTGTAAAAAGAAGAAAAAGAAAACGTCAGGGAAAGAAGAAAAAGTAAATAGCAAAAAAGCAGCCCGGTCTTGAGGTGACTGGGCTGTTTTTTGCTGAATTCCTTCATTATATAAAGGACAGCGTAGGGATATTTACATACCGGACTGACCGCCCATGGATGGGGAGCTTCCGGAGGACATCTGGCGTTCCTGTGCTTCGATCATTTTCTTCAAAATGTTCTCTAAACAACCCACTTCTAAATCAATCTTTTTTTACTTTCTTTCTAACATAGTATCTGTATTTTGTCTATACATATTTTCAAAAAAGCAAAGAAGAAATGCCTGAAAGCCTTTAAAATCAAGGGAAACAGGAAATGGGTCTTAAATGTGTCGAGTCCCATTTGAGTCCCATTTCAAAGAAAACGGATATCATACCAGAACCTTTTGCGGTTATAACGCATATTAAAATGGATAATAATTCAGATACAGTATGCTTGGAAGATTATATTATTCGATGCAGATTCAGGTGTAGAACAGGAGGTATTTGGAATATGGCAAATGATAATAGCGAAGAAAAGAAAAGATGGTCGCTGGAAGAATTGTCTTTGCTTAAAAGGTTCTATCCACTGGAAGGGGAAGATGTTTCTAAACGTCTGCCAGGAAGGACGAAAAAAAGTTGTAAAAATAAAGCTATGAGAATGAAGCTCACAAAAAAGCGAGATATGTTTTCAGGAGAATCTATTGAACAAGAGAAAACAGATTTCATAGAAAAACAGGATATGATTTTAGAGGAACCTATTGAAGAAGAAAAATATTTAATCCGTAAATGGATGCCCTATGAGGATAGAATTCTAAAACTTTTTTATCCTGCAGAGGGAAGTAGAGTATATATGCGTCTGGAAAATAGAACTGCAGAATCTTGTCGAGCAAGAGCTGCCGTTCTCAAAATTAGATTTCAGGGTGGGAATGAAACCTGGACATCAAAGGAAAATGAGATTTTACAGAAGTATTATGTGGACGAGGGAGGGGACGTTTGTAAACGCCTGCCCGGAAGGACAAAAGCAGCATGCATCAACCGTGCAGCAAAACTAGGGATTCAGCAAAAGCAGTATTGGACGAAAGAAGAAGATGCAATTATTATGAAACATTATCCACAGGAAGGAAAAGCTGTTGTAAAAAGATTACCTGGACGTACGTTGTCTGCGTGTCAAAAAAGAGCATATCAATTGAATGTGAGTTCAGAAAGTCGAAAAAGTTACTGGACAAAAGAAGAAGATGATATTATCTGCAAATTTTATCCGAAAGGCGGAGTTGCTTGTGTACAGAAATATTTGCCCGGACGTACAGCTCAGGCGTGTAAAAGCAGAGCAATGACACTGGGGATTATGACAAAGGCAAAGAATACGCGTTGGACGAATGCTGAAAAAGATATATTGAAAAAATATTATAAAAAAGAAGGCGGAGAGATATATAAACGTCTTCCAGGACGATCGAGAAATGCCTGTGTCAGTAAGGCTTCCAAATTGGGTTTGGTCTATGGAGAGGAAATGTATCATGGACCGGTTTTAAGTGATTGGATTACAAGAACAGTAACTGAGAATATCAAAGAAATCGATACATCCATGCTGGAATCTAAAGTTCTGATAAATCTTGATGGAAGCGCCTCCGGAATTACTCTTCGCGCACATATGGACAAGAACGGAAAATTAATGATTACGGATGATGGAATCACTTTGGAAAGAGTTCAGATTGAGGAAGAAAAAATAAAAGTAATCGCTGAGTCATTTTGTATATGCGTGGATAATGGAAAGCTGATGCTTGCTTGTACGGAAAATAATGCAAAAACACAGATTTTTCGATTGATCTTATGTTGTTATGCATTGATACACTATGTTTAAAGGAGGAGGTTTGGATGGCAGTTTATCTGTCATTTCATCAAAAACAGCCTGTTTTCTCATATAAGAAGAATATGTGGGAGAGAAAGGATATCATATTTTCCCATCTGGGAAACAGAGAATCTCATTATATGATATCTTGCAGATATGGGGAAGACATATCCTCATTTATAAAAATCCTTTCATTTTTTTTGACACTCATGAGATTCTTAATTGATCCTGGGTGTCTTTTTTATTTATTTTTGTAAAGTTGACTTTACAAAATATACCTTCCTAATCGTTTTTTTACCATCATTTTCGGTCGAAAAAGACTTTTTCTTTATTTCTCTCTGTAAGATGCTGATTCGCAAATTTTAAGAGAGCCTTTGGGCTCTTTTTGCATGTCCGGATTATCCGATATTGCCACTGGAGGAGATTTTGGTGTTTTTCCGTCATATTATTGATGGAAAGGAGGGCCTTCTTAAAAATGAGTTATTTGATACCGATTGGAGGAGGGAATGAAGTAGGTGCATCTGCGTATTTTCTATCTCTGGATGGAGTACATATTTTGCTGGACTGCGGGGCACGATTATGTGGGGAAGAACTGTATCCGGATTATGAAAGACTGCGGGAGGAAAGATTGGATTTTTCGGATATTGATCTAATCCTTATAAGCCATGGGCATTATGATCACATGGGGTCTTTTGCAAAAATCGCTTCATTGGCATATAACGCAGAAATAATTACCACGCAGGATACGAAGAGTTTAATAGAAATTCAGCTCCTTGAACTGGGAAGGATATCTGGTAAAAAGGAGTCTGAACGTGTCAAGAACGAACGTTATTGCCAAGCGCAGGCGTTGATATCAAGGATACACACGAATCCGGTATTAGAACCGATTAAAAGAAAGGGTTGCACGATCCGGCTCTTACCTGCTGGACATATGATAGGGGCCGTCATGATCTATATAGAAACTGTCAATCATCATATTTTATATTCTGGTGATTACAGTGTACGTGATATGTTTGGGACCAACGGAATGATACTGCCGCAGGATATCAAACCTGAGATATTGCTTTTGAATGCCCCAAATGTGTATATGTCTCCAACGGAATGGAAGAAACATTTGACGAAGGAAGATATAGAAGAAGATGATCATTATACAAAATTGCAGAAAAGGATTCAGGATAATTTAAAAGCTGGGAAAAATGTATATCTGACATCAAAAAGTATACCAAAATATTTGGACCTGTTATTTTTTCTGAATATAGTTTTTCCAAATGTACCAATAATAATGGAACCGCAGAGTAAGACACTGGCAGATCGGTTAGCAGGAATGGGGTATGATGTTTACAAACATATAAAGATATACAATTCAATTAATCCATATGTTTCTGTTCCATATATTATAGTTGGCCAAAATGGAAAGAGAGAAGGATGTGAGACTGTATTTTTTGATGGATATAGTTTACATGCGACTCCTGCAGAAACAGTTAATTTAGTGAAAAAATTAAATCCCCGCAGCGTATATATCTTACATACTCATCCAGATAATGGAAAAATGTCTTTAAGAGACATTATAAATGGTCCAGAGTTTGTACAGGTTGTTAACAATGAAAAATATTTATTAAAAAGGAAAAATGAAATGTTGTATGAATCATTATTTCGTGAAGAGACACAACGAATACTGGAACGTGCATCAGCGCAAAAAGATGACTTTACAGGAAAAGTATCGAAAACAGCGTCTGCTTCAGCAGCGGTATATGGAAGTTTGAGGAATCCAAAGGAACACCCTCGTCAGGCATATAAGAAACTGCCCAAAACATTCCGGAACGTACCCTATAATTTTTATCTGTCAGCTCTGAGAAATCAAAATCTTACACACGAAGACAAGCGGAAGTATGTTCTGGATGTTGTAGAAGAAGGGGTTGATTTGCTAAAAAAAGCATTAAATGGTGACATGAGTTCGGCAAGAAAGTATGCGGACTTTATAGAAAATCTGGAACCAGTGGATACAGTCTCACATAGGATTTTGTATATAGGAAAGTATATGGTCATCTTTATTTTTCTGATCGATCCGGATTTTAACACCAAGAAATATGAAAAAGACATCATAGAACTGAGTACAAGGTATTGTGACCGGCTCCTTCATGGGATAAAGAAACAGTTGATGGCGGTTTATGGGATCGTACCACAGAAAAAGACAGCAAAAGAAGTTTTGAAAGAGACAGAGAAGGCGTTGTTAAATACTTCGGAAACAGCGTCTGCCTGTGTTGATGAAGAGAACGAACTGGAACATCTTCGTTTTGTGAGTGATAACTACAAAGATTCCTTAGAATTAGTGCAATCTATGCTGGACGAATTAAATGAAACCATAGAAGAATCGGCAGCAGATGCAAGGAATGTAGCGATTACATCTTTCTATTCTACAATGAACTCTGATGAATATGGAAATCTTCTGGATGGAATTGAATTGGTGGGAAGACGGCTTATGGAAATCAGGGAAAGAAAAGAAAAAATCCCGCCACAATTACTCCCGTTAACAATCTTATTTAAGCAGCTTCAGAGATTTATCCATGACAGCGGTATTGAAAAGATTGAGGAAACCGGAAGGGTTTTCCGTACAAGTGCAGAAGATCTTGCGGATTATAACTATACGGGAGAACCATTTATTGTGCCTGGTGAAGAGAAGAAGGTGAAGGTAGAACGTCCCGGATGGAGATTTAAAACAAACATCATTTCTTTACCAACATTGTCTGAAGTCAAAGAGTGAAAGTCAAGTTGTTTTACAGGGGGACAGTCAACCAACTCGGATATAGAATATTCGAACATGAGAAAGAAGCTCTTCTGGACAGCTCCTTATATAGAAATATTAGATCAGACGAGTTACGGCTGGCCTCAAACAGTAACAAGAAAATCAACGGACTTAGTGGGTGGAGTGAGTTGGTATCCCCCACTGACGTTGGTTATAACAGGCATTCGTATAGATTTCTCCCGATCGAAGTTGGGAATGTATCTTATTTGGAGGAAAATAATGGAAGAAAGAAAATATTACGCAGCCATAGATTTGGGAACGACAAATTCGGTATTGGCTTATGGAAATATGATTCGAAATAAAATGAAACCGGTTATTCTTGATATTGACCGAAAAAATGAAACGGGAGGTGTGTCAAGAAATACTCTTTTGCCTTCTACCGTTTTTTACTATAAAAACAGTGGAGGTGCAATCGTAGCAGACGTTGGGGATTATGCGAAAAGCCGTTACGGGACACAAAAAGGGTATGTGTGCAAATCCGTAAAATCCATGATGGGGGTAACGGATCACGTTCCGTTAGTGGAAGAGATACCAGATAAAACGCCCGCTGATGTTTCTGCCCAGATATTATCTTTTATGGTAAATTCTGCAAGAAAACGCTTATTTCAGCAGGATCTTCAGGATGTTGTGATCACAGTCCCCGCTTCTTTTGATTCAGATCAATGCCAGGCAACTATAGATGCAGCTAAAAAGGCAGGGATAAATGTTGAGAATATCCATGATATCCTTTTATATGAACCAAAGGCAGTGATATATGATTTTATGAGAATGCAGGAGGAGGGGGAGATACCTGAGGGGTTATTATCCCTGGAGACGAACAAGAATGTACTGGTATTTGATCTCGGGGGTGGAACCCTTGATGTGACCTTGCATAGGGTGGGATATACAGAACAGGGAAGTATCGGAATAAAGGATCTTGCCATCAGCCGCTATACACTTCTTGGTGGAGATAATTTTGACGAGCTGCTTGCATTGGATATGCTTCAAAGATTTGAGGAAATGTATAATATAAAAGTCAATATACGACGAAAAGAAGAAGTAATGTGTAAATTGAGGAAACTTGCAGAGCAATTAAAAACAAATCTCTCTATGGAGTATGAAAATGCACAGATGGCAGGCAAAGAACTTCCCGAGAATTACCTTTTTGAAGTAATGGATATCAACCTGTATGATGCATATGCTTTTGAATGTACATATACCAAAGGAGAAATTGAAAATATCTTTCGGCCTCTTATGGGGTATCAGTATAAATTAAAGGATGCCGGCAGGGTACAGGCAATGGATGAGCGTGAAGTTGGGAATATCGTTTATCCTATTCTGGATGTATTGGAAAAAGCAGGAAAAAATTTACAAATTGATGCTGTGCTTTTAAATGGTGGAATGACCAAATTCTATCTTATTCGCCAGAGACTGAAAGATCTGTTTGGTTTTGAACCATTAGAAACCAGTGATCCGGATCTTTCTGTTGCGAAAGGTGCTGTGTATTATCATTACTGCCTACACAAATACAATGTTCGTAAAATTGATTATTTTTCTAAAGATGAAATAGATGGACGATCTCCGGTGAAATGTGCATTTCCAACAGGGACAATCCTGAATGATTCCATCAATCTTGGCTTACGTGGAGAATATGTGAGTTTACTGATACCGGCGGGGACAGAACTTCCATACCGTTCAGAAGAAATCAGGAATCGTTTTAAATTTGATAGGGAAACAGACAAAATTGGAATTGAACTGTTTCTCGGAAGAGGATTAACAAAAAATTTTCCGAATCGTCGTATTGCAACCCGTGTTGTAAAATTTGAAAAGACATATCCTGCCGGAACTCCGTTAAGTTTTCGCATTTATATTGATTCGCTCCGTATCATGACTATGGAAGCATGGATTACTGATAAGCCATATACCAGAACAATTATGGAAATGGATGTTGCTTCCCTTAAAATTGCATCCAAAGCATCTAAGGATATCCGTGCAGTAGGAAAAATGAAACTGAATGCTAAAAGTGAACTTCATCAATTAAAAGTTTTAACAGAAAAAAAAGGATCACGTACCAAAAAAGACGTACGAAATCGTATTGACAAGAGTGTAGCTGCAATCAAACATGCATCTAATGCTCAGGATTTTTATCCACCAATCATTGATATGGCAAAAAATTGCAACAAAATGGACATGCTGCTTGGATGCCTTTATGTAGACCCAACAGATACAGAACATTTTATTATTGTATCTCCATGCACAAAAGGTACATATAAATACCAGCTTACCAAGTTCGATGGGGTTGGACCGGTATACGATTGTCAAAGGGATGATCCGGAAGAAATTGCCAATGAAATTCCCACAAAGTATGTTTTGGCAGATATCACTTAAGAGACGGATTGTCCGTCTCTTTTTCACATATAAAAAATATACAGATAATCTTGCCATTATAGAGTGGTTTACATTCTTCTTGTTGTATAATGAATGTATGTCTAGAGATGAGCAAAACACATTGATTCAAAAGTAGAATTTGGCAGTCAGCTTCTAT
>SAMEA3387494__coassemble_3328_pt1 | contig 10214 bp, 12 predicted proteins | sample SAMEA3387494__metabat2_low_PE_043 | metagenome-assembled genome bin SAMEA3387494 (sample SAMEA3387494) | Felis catus | biome: Faeces | place: United Kingdom | collected 2012
TTTTTGGACAATTTGTGTAATCAAGAATCAGACAATTTAAGAGAGCATAAACACTATAAAGGAAAATGATTTGTTGGAGGGAACATGAAAAACACAAGTAGAAAATTACAGATCATCAGCCGTTTTTTTGCAGGCGCCAGAGTGTATTTTGTGGCAGCGGTGGCGGCTTCTTTTCTGACCACGGTATTCAATGCTCTGACCCCGCAGATTTTTCGCTTTACCATTGATTCGGTTCTTGGGAGCGAGACATATCCATACCTGAAAAATCATTTATGGATGATCGCCCTGGTGCTGGTGGGAGTGGCGCTTCTTTCTGGAGTGGCGATGTTTGTATGTCGATTTTTTACAGCCAGAGCAGGAGAAAATTTTGCGGAAAATATGAGAAATGCGTTGTTTGTCCATGTGCAGAAGCTTCCTATGAGCTGGCATGACAAAAATCAGACAGGGGATATCATCCAGAGATGTACTTCGGATGTGGAGGTGATCCGAAATTTTGTGGTGACACAGTTATTGGAGGTATTCCGAACTGTGTTTCTGATCGCAGTCTCTTTTGGGATGATGGTATCCATGAATGTGAAGCTCTCTTTGGTGGTGCTTTTATTTGTTCCGGTTGTGATTGCATATTCTGCCATTTTTTACCGGTTGATTGCAAAACGCTTCCAGTATGCAGATGAGGCAGAAGGAGAACTTTCTACGGTGGTTCAGGAAAATGCAACAGGTGTTCGCGTGGTGCGGGCCTTTGGAAGAGAGCGGTTTGAAATGGATCGATTCCGGGAGAAGAATGATGCTTTTGCAAACCTGTGGATTCGCCTTGGAACCTTGTCTGGATTATACTGGGGAGTGGGAGACTTGATCACAGGACTTCAGGTAATCACAATTATTGTGCTGGGAGCTATTGAAGCGGTTCAGGGTACGATTTCTGTGGGTGAATTTATTGCTTTTGCATCTTATAATACCACCCTTGTATGGCCGATCCGTGGTCTGGGACGTATCCTCTCAGATATGAGTAAGGCAGGTGTATCCTTTGAACGTGTAGATTATATCATCCGGGCAGAAGAGGAAGCCTACGCAAAAGAGGAAGTCAGGAAACCGGAAGCAAAGGCTGGAGAGATTGTCTTTTCCAATGTGAATTTTTTTTATGAAAAAGGAAACAGGATTTTGTCAAAGATTAATTTCACCATTCCCAAAGGGACAACCTTTGGAATTCTGGGTGGTACTGGAAGTGGAAAATCCACCATTGTACAATTATTAGAACGCTTTTATGAGCTGGAAAAAGAGGAAGGTACCATTACCATTGATGGAGTGGATATCTGGGAAATTCCTTTGGAACAGCTGCGTAAACAGGTGGGGATCGTCTTGCAGGAACCATTTTTGTACTCCCGTACAATAAAAGAAAATATTGCGCTTGCCAATCCGGAAGCTACCTTTGAAGAAATCCGCAATGCGGCAAAAATTGCTTGCGTAGATGATGCAATTATGGGATTTGCAGATGGATACGATACGCTAGTGGGAGAGCGCGGTGTGACTCTTTCCGGCGGACAGAGACAGCGAATTGCCATTGCGAGAATGCTACTCCAAAAAGCGCCGATTATGATATTTGACGATTCTCTTTCCGCAGTGGATTCAGAAACAGATTTCCTGATCCGGAAAGCGTTAAAAGAACATATGAAAGGAAGTACGGTGATTTTGATTTCTCATCGAATCACGACCTTGATGAACGCAGATTCGATTATGGTTTTGAATCATGGAAGAATAGAAGAAATGGGTACCCATCACCAACTGATCGAAAGAAATGGAATTTACCGTCAGATTTATGATATACAGATGAGTCATGATGACAGAAAAGAGGTGGAAGAATCCAATGGCAGCTTATGAAGAACAGGAATATAAAAAACCATTTCAATGGAAAGTCTGGGCTAAGATGTTGCCTTTTTTCCGTCCTTATAAAATTTACTTTTTTATTACGTTTAGCTTGAATATTCTTCTGGCTGGAGTGGATATTTTGGTACCTCTTTTTCAGAGTTACGCCATTGACCACTTCATTATTCCAGATACACAGAAGGGAATATGGATGTTTGCGGCAGTTTATGTTGCGGTGATCCTGGCACAGACAATTTCTGTATATTTGTCTGTTCATGCAGCGACAACCATAGAGATGAATATAGGAAAAGATTTGAAATGGGTGCAGTTTGAGCATTTGCAAAAACTTTCTTTTTCTTATTATAATACCACTCCTGTAGGTTATATTCATGCCCGTGTGATGAGTGATACTCTAAAGATTGCCGGCATGATTGCCTGGGGACTGGTGGATATGTTCTGGGCTTTGATTTATGTAGTGGGCGTATTTGTAATTATGTTTTTTCTCAATGCAAAACTGGCAGCATTGCTTCTGGTGATTGTGCCTTGTATTGCAGTGATCACGGTGGTTTTTCAGAACAAAATCCTTCACTGGAACCGCTCTGTTCGTCGAATTAACTCTCAGATTACCAGCGCTTACAATGAGGGAATTACCGGAGTGAAAACATCCAAAAGTATGGTGGTCGAAAAGGAAAATGAAAAGGATTTTTTCAAAATTACAAGGAGTATGAATCATGCTTCCAGCAAAGCTGCAAAACTAAATGCAATTTATATCCCGTTGATCCTGTTCTTTAGTTCTGTTGCATCCGCTTTTGTACTGGAGAGAGGGGGCTATCTGGTAGAGGAACAGCTGATTCAGCTGGGTACGTTATCTGTATTTATCTCCTATGCAGTAGTTATTTTTGAACCCATTCAGCAGTTGGCAAGGTTACTGGCAGATTTGATCTCCTGTCAGGCAAATATCGAACGGGTGATGGATCTTTTGGCCCAGGAACCGAATGTGACAGATCGGGATGATGTCATAGAAAAATATGGAGACGCCTTTTCTCCCAAAAAAGAAAACTGGGAGAAGATTAAGGGCGATATTGTGTTTGAAGACGTTTCTTTCCGTTATCCAGACGGAAAGGAATACGTATTGGAGCACTTTAACCTTCATATTCCAGCTGGCATGAATGTGGCGATTGTGGGAGAGACAGGGGCCGGAAAATCCACATTGGTAAATCTGGCAGGTCGTTTTTTTGAACCTACAAAAGGTCGGATTCTGATAGATGGTGTGGATTATCGGGAACGTTCTCAGCTTTGGCTGCACAGCCAAATTGGATATGTGCTTCAGAATCCTCATCTTTTTTCAGGAACCGTACGGGAAAACATCCGTTACGGAAGACTGGATGCCACAGAGGAAGAAATTATAGCTGCGGCGAGACAGGTTTCAGCAGATCAGGTGGTAGAAAAACTGGAGCAGGGATATGACAGTCAGGTGGGGGAAAGCGGAGGCCGCTTGTCTACCGGAGAGAAGCAGCTGATTTCTTTTGCCAGAGCGATTCTTGCTGATCCGGCTATCTTTGTTCTGGATGAAGCTACCTCTTCTATTGATACAGCTACGGAACAGTTGATCCAGAAGGCAACCCAGAAGCTTTTAAAGGGACATACCTCTTTTGTTATCGCCCATAGATTGTCTACCATTCGAAATGCAGATCTGATCCTTGTCGTTAAGGATGGAAAGATGATAGAGCAGGGGACTCATAAAGAACTTCTGTCTAAGAAGGGATATTACCATGACTTATACGAAAAACAGTTCGAGGAAGAATCAGCTATGAAGGTGTTTGGAAGCATAAGAAAATAGATTTGATACATATAAAATATAAAGCGATTATTTAGAGGGAAACAGCCTATGAAAATAAAAAAATTCAACCTTCCAGATATGTACCTGGAACTGGCAGATGGAACTTCTGACTGGTATATAGGCTTACATTTTACAGAAGATATCTGCGATCTTTATGAGGCGGAGGAAATGAAAAAAGAAGGCAAAATTTTTGCTGGAAATTGCCCGTATTTTATTCATTATCCAGAAGGCAAAGTTTATCAGCCATTTGCATGTGAGAAGGATATGTATTATGAAACACCGGTATGGGATCGGAATCATTTTGGAATTTTAGCTGTGGATTTTGCAAAGAATGAAATCATTCTTTTTACTTATGTTCCGGGGGAAAATCCCAAAGTCCTCCATCAGTTATCCTTGGATGAGGTAGAGGATTGCTATAATTTAAAACTGGAAATGTCACCGTGGACTTTGGGAAGACAGACCAGTGAAGAATATCAGATGATCTGGCCAGAGAAGAAAGTATTTGCTTTTCATGGAGATGAGAGCCTGATCTGCCGAGATGGAGATGTTCTGTATCTTTCCAGATGGGAAGAGGAACCCTTCTACAAAGAGTACGTGGTGACAGTGGATATCGCTACAGGAAAAGAACTGGAAGTGACAGAGGGCGGTTTGTATTTGATGCCTGATGGAACTCTATGGAATGTATAAAAAGTATCTAAGGAATGATGAGTACAGAGGAAAAGTTTTGCAACAGGGAAAGGAGACTGCAAATGGAAAACGAAAAAGTATATCAGATGACTTTTTCAAAAATCTATCCTCTTTTGGTGAATAAAGCAGAGAAAAAGGGGAGAACCATTGAGGAGGTAAATAGGGTTATTACATGGCTTACCGGATATGAGGAAGATCAAATTCGAAAAGCAGAAGAAAATGGAGTGTCGTATGGCGACTTTTTTCAGAATGCTCCCTGTTTGAATCCAAACAGGAAAAAAATCAAAGGTGTGATATGTGGTGTCAGAGTGGAAGAAATTCAGGAGCCTTTGATGCAGGAAATCCGATATCTGGATAAGCTCATTGATGAACTGGCAAAGGGAAAGGCTTTGGAGAAAATTTTTCGTGAGTGATCGATGAAGTTATGCAGCATTGAGATATCACAAAATTAAGAAATGAAAAAAATATAAGGAGGATTTTTATATGAGTAGAAAAGTGAAATGGGGCGTTATGGGAACTGCGGATATTGCAAAACGATGTACCATTCCGGGTATGAAACAGGCGGAGAATTGCTGCCTTTATGGAATTGCAGGACGTTCCAGAGAAAAGGTAGCACAATATCAGAAAGCATATGGTTTTGAAAAAGCATATGATTCTTTGGAAGCAATGTTGGAAGATGAGGAGATCGAGGCAGTTTATATTCCCCTTCCCAATACCTTACATAAAGAATGGGTTTTAAAAGCTGCTGCAAAAGGAAAACATATCTTATGTGAGAAACCATTGTCCGGGACGGAAGCAGATGTAAAAGAGATGGTGGAAGCATGTGAAAAAGCAGGGGTTGTGTTTATGGAGGCGTTTGCTTATTTACACAGTCCATTGGTAACCTCTGTAAAAGAAACTCTGGATTCTGGTGAGATTGGGGAACTTTCCTTTATGGAATCTATTTTTATTACACCAGGTTATACGCCGGAAAATATCCGGGTACGCCGTGAAACATTAGGAGGTTCTGTTTATGATCTTGGCTGTTATTGTACTAGCCTGATGCTGGAGTTGTTCGGGGAAGAACCCAAGGAAGTCAAAGCAGTGGGACATTTTACAGACCAGCATATAGATGATTTTGCTTCGGCTTATTTTCAGTTTGATGAAAACCGCAGGGCATGTATGGTATCCGGAATGTGTTCTCCCCAGCGAGGAGATCGTTTTTTCCTTTATGGGACAGAAGGAACCATAGAAGTTCCTGTACAGTTTAATGCAGAGGGTGAATTAACTTATTATGTAAAAAAAGGAACGGAATGCAAAGAAGTTCATGTTACGGCCAGAGATAATTACTGCCTGGAAGTAGAGCAGTTGGGCAATTGTATCTTAAAAGGAGAAAAGCCTCGTGTTTCTCATGAATTTTCTTTACAGAATGCCCGCGTGATGGACAAAATCTTAAAAGAGATTGGATATTGAGATTGAAAACAGCTTCATAGATGAAAGTTTCTACAAAAGGAAAAAGAAATGTATACATATGAGGAATTAAAGGGATTTGTGGATCATTGCAGCAGATGCAGACTGTGTCAGACCAGAAATCATCCGGTTATGGGAAAAGGAAACTTACAAGGGAAAATCCTTTTTATTGCAGAGGCGCCTGGAAAAAATGAGGATCGGGATGGAATTCCATTTACAGGGAGATCAGGAGTCTTATTTGATCAGCTTCTGGGAGAGGTCGGTCTGAAGCGAGAGGACATTTATCTTACCAATATTGTAAAATGTCATCCGCCTGGAAATCGAGATCCATATCCAGATGAACAGGAGGCTTGTATTCCTTACTTAAAATACGAAACGCTGCTTTTGCGTCCAAAGATTATGGTGTGTTTGGGGAGAATTGCAGCACAGCGTATCATAAAACCAGATTATCGCATCACCAGAGAGCATGGTGTTTTTATTGAGCGGAAAAACACCTGGCTCACAGCCGTTTATCATCCTTCCGCGGCGTTGAGAGATGAAACCAAGCTGCCACAGATGCAGGAGGATTTTCAAAAAATCCGAAAAAAATGGGAAGAAATTACAGGTTTTCCTGAAAATTTGTAAAGAAATCAGGAAAAAGAGGGTGATAAAGGAAGAAGAGTATGATGAAAAAGAATGAGAGAAAAAGCGCCAGTCCATATAAGCAACAGGAAGTTTCTATTGGCAAAGGAAAAAAGGAAACCGGTAAACATAATACTCATAAAAAACCAGTGGTCAGAGTATGTTTCTGGGGATTTTTGCTCATGGGCGTATTTTGCGTGGGATTGTTTTTAGGATTTATGAGAAATAAACAGACAGAGAATAGGGAAAAATCGAAAGATGAAATGATTGTAAAAGCAGAAAAGGAATCTTCCTTCCTGGACAGATTTATTCAGAGTCTTTATACTTCTGAAGCTGTGACGGGAGAGATAGTAGACATGCAGGAAAATTCTGAAGAATATCCTGTATTTTCGCCTTATTGTGTTGCGGAAACAAAACCATCGAAATTGATCGCAGAGACTGGAATCTGCGTGAATGAAACAGAACTTACAGATGAAAGTCTATATCGTCCAAGTCAGGAAATTTCCTTTGGGACAGGAAGTGAATATTTTGCCGGGGAAGGGGTAATTTCGTTTCGCGGAAATAACTTTCGTGATGATCCCACGTATGGTCTGGCGGAAATGAAAAAAAATACAATGACACCAGTGTGGTCCGTAAGTACAGGGTCTCTTTCCTACGAAGGCGCATACTGGAGCGGGAGTGGTTGGACAGGACAGCCCATGATCACAAAATGGCCGAAACAAGTCAGAGAGAAAATGAATTTGTATGATTGGGCAAAAGAAAAGGAAGAACTGGTGGAAGTGATTTATGCCTGTATGGACGGAAAGGTATATTTTCTGGATATGGAAACAGGCGAAGCGACCAGAGATGTTCTGGAGCTTGGATTCACCTTTAAAGGCGCAGGCTCCCTTGATCCAAGGGGTTATCCCATCATGTATGTGGGCGCCGGATACGACAGTTATCAGGGAACGGCTCACGTTTTTGTGATTAATCTTCTGGATTGCAGTGTGATGTATGAATTTGGTGCAAACGATTCCTTTTCCCTACGTGGTTCTTTGAGTTATTTTGATGCATCTGCTCTTGTGGATGCAGAAACAGATACTCTGATCTATCCGGGAGAAAATGGTATTCTTTATCTGATCAAGCTGAATACAGATTATAATCTGGAAGCAGGAAAACTGACCATCGCTCCGGACCCCGTAGTAAAATGGCATTATTATGGAACACGTTCCAGTGTAAGTTCCTATTGGGTGGGAATGGAAACCAGTCCGGCAATTTACAAAAATTATCTTTTTACCAGTGATAATGGCGGAAATCTTATGTGCATGGATCTGAACACCCTTCAGCTTGTCTGGGTGCAGGATATTCTGGATGATTCCAATTCCACGCCGGTGCTGAGTATAGAAGATGGAAAACTGTATCTTTATGTGAGTACCTCCTTCCGTCTGGGATGGAGAAGTTCTACTTCTGCTACAGTACCGATCTGGAAGATCGATGCGCAGACAGGTGAGATCATCTGGCAGAAAGATTACGAATGCTATAGCGATGAAGGTGTTTCCGGAGGGGTTCAGTCCACGATTGCCTGTGGAAAAAATGAACTTTCCGATTATATTTATGTCACCGTTTCTAAGACTGGAGATTCCTATGGCGATGGAATGCTTGTCTGTCTGAATAAAAAGACGGGAACTGTTGTATGGGAACATGAGTCTGCATATGCCTGGTCTTCTCCTGTGTGTGTGTATAATTCCGATGGAAGCGGAAAAGTAATTTATGCAAACAGTACAGGCCATATGTATCTTCTGGACGGAAAGACAGGAAAGGAACTGCAGATGATTACCCTGGATGAAAGCAACATTGAAGCTTCTCCCGCTGTTTATGAAAATATGCTGATCGTAGGCACGAGAGGAAGCCAGATCAAAGGGGTGAAGTTAGAGTAAAAAACAAGATATCTTAACCAGTATGAAAAAAAGTTCAGAAATGTTTACGTCTATTCAATTGGCATGACTTTTTTCCCGTTTTATAATGGAATATAGAAACATATTCAATCCATGTAAATGGGGAAAGCGAGGGGGATAAAATGAAACAGTTTGATCAGAAAAAATTAGAAGTCGCTATAAAATATGTGGAGCGCATGGCAGATGGATGCAATCCGGTGAATAATACTCCGTTAGAAAAAGAAGAAATGATGGTTTGATCGGTGGGAAAAGCAGAAAGGAACCAACCCAGCCATTTCCAGCAGAAGTTTTGGATGAATTTACATATATAGAAGATAAGAGCATTACACATGTTCTAAATCAGATTTATGCATCAATAGCTGAACGGAATGTAAAAAAAGTTTCTGTTACAAAGGTTACAGCTGCATTAAAAGAAGAGGGATATTTGCTGGAAGAACTGAATCCGGAAACAGGGAAAACAATAAAAGTACCAAGTGAAAAAGGAAAAAACTGGGGATTTATATGATCGAGCGTGAGTATAATGGCCGCATATACCAGACGCTTACCTATGATCGAAATGCTCAGGAATATGTGGTGAGATTGGTAAGAAAGTTGTTGGAATCGAGCGGTTTTTAAAGATACGGGAGGTTTCAGATGTCAGAACGAGAAGAAAAATTTGAAAAAATGCTTCAGTCTGTACAAACAGAATATGAAGTTACTGTTGAGAAAATGGAAAAACTAAAATCAGAGGGGAAAACAAAAACCGTGACGTATAAGCAGTTATTTGCCGAGAAATTAACACTTCAAAACATGCTGTCCAGGTATAAAATATACGGTTTGTTAGAATGATATGTTAATCAGAGTTGTTATTCTTAAATATAAAAATAATCAGAAAAATAGCTTCTATAAAGTCTATACCATTCCAAATAGGAAAAGTATGGACTTTTTTTAGTCGATAAATACGATGACTCATTTTCAGGCGTCCTGGTAAATGGAGAGCTCATCTGGACAATGGGAGATACAGGCACCGGAATGATGGCATGGCTGAACATTATCGAGATACTTCTTCTTTCAAAGAAAGAAAAAAAGTTCATCCAGAAAATCAAAATCAATATATTGCTGTAATGCTTTATACATATTCTGTGAGAGTACCATGGTAAGAATGATTATCCTCCAAAGTTATAGTGTGCAAATATTAGCTGAGATGATTTAAGCTCCTTAAAAGTAGTATTTCATTAATATCATCAACACTCTTTCCCTGACGGATTCTGCACATAATTTCAAAATCCCATTCGTTTTAGGATGAAAATCTGCCTGGATTAGGCGTTTTAGAGTGTTTCTGGATTCGTGAAGACTGAGTTTCGGCACAATGCAGACAATGATCAGTTTATCGCGGTTGAGTTTTTTGTTCCTTTCAGAAAGTCGTGAAGGTGTGAGGGATAGATACATTGACACTAGTGTAAATCTAGTGGTACCAAATTTGAGAGAATGCAAAATAAATATGAAATAATGAAAAAAATACACTGGGAGTGAATGAAATAGAGATAAGGTAAAGGTATAATTGTGTCAAAAGTGAAAGAAAATATTTGAAATCACTGGGATTTAGAAAAATGCAAAGTAAACAGAAGAAGGGTGGAAAAACTATGAAATGTAAAAAGTGTGGAACAGAATTTGATGGAAAGTTTTGTCCAAACTGCGGAACGCCTTTGGAAAAGCCGAAAAAAAAGAAACGGTTTTTTTCTAAAGTGCTCATTGTGTTGGTTGTTCTGGGAGGAATTGGAATGGTAGTAGGAGCTTCTTGTATAATTCAAATATAAGGAATTCCGAGAAAGAAGGTTGAGAAA
>SAMEA3387494__coassemble_3349_pt1 | contig 10149 bp, 9 predicted proteins | sample SAMEA3387494__metabat2_low_PE_043 | metagenome-assembled genome bin SAMEA3387494 (sample SAMEA3387494) | Felis catus | biome: Faeces | place: United Kingdom | collected 2012
GTTCGAGTCTCATTTTCAGCTTACCTTGGAGACAGCCGGAAGCCTGAGAAATCATGGCTTTTGGCTGTTTTTGTTTTGGCCCGGTGTGATGAAATAGAGGTTTCCAAAGCGGAGAAACTATGTTAAGATAATAGCTGGAAACTCTATTACAGGAATGTAATGCAGTGTGAGAAATACAGAAAGGAAAAGAAATGGAGCAGATAGAACAACAGATCCTGGATCGGATCGACCGGCATAGAGAAGAGCTTTTGGCTCTTGCTCATGATCTGGAACGCCATCCGGAACCTGGATTTGAGGAAAAGAGAACCGCTTCTCTTACTGCAGAGTTTATGAGAAAAGCAGGACTTAAAGTACAGGAACATCTGGCAGTTACCGGAGTGCGGGGAGATTATGGCAGCAGCGGACAGGGAATCAATGTAACTTTGATTGGAGAACTGGATGCCATTGGATGCAAAACTCATCCCCAATCAGATCCAGAAACAGGTGTGGCTCATGCCTGTGGACATCATGCGCAAATGACTGCTCTTTTGGGTGCTGCAATTGGACTGTGCGATGAAAAGATACAGGAAGAACTGGATGGTTCTCTGACATTTCTGGCAGTCCCTGCGGAAGAATATATTGATGCGCAAAAGCGGAAACGAATGAAACAGGAAGGCGTAGGATTTCCGGCTTCTGGAAAAAGTGAACTGATTCGTCTGGGAGTTCTGGAGCATACGGATCTGATCCTGACCACCCACGTACATATGGTTCCCGTAAAGGAAGATTTTTATCTGGGGAATCCGGCCTGCAACGGTTTCACAGCAGAAATGGTACAGGTTAAGGGGAAGGCGGCTCATGCGGCAATCGATCCCTGGGATGGGGTCAATGCATTGAGTATTGCATCCAGTGCCATTCAGATGATGGGGCTCATGCGGGAAACTTTCCGGGAAGAGGATCATGTGCGGCTTCACAATGTAATACGAAGGGCAGGAACGGTAATCAACACAGTACCGGAGGATGCACTCATTGAAACAAAAATCCGCGCAGCGTCACTGGAACGAATTCAGGAAGTCCGGGAAATGATAGACCGGGCTTATGACGGAGCTGCATATGCTTTTGGGGGAAGTGTGGAGCGGGAGCTTCTTCAGGGATATATGCCCATACGCCCCAGGATGGCAGATTCCGTTCAGATTGAAACGGCTCGTGATCTGGGTGTTTCGTTTCGGGAGGTAAGTTCCTGGGATTTCAACAATGCGTGTACGGATGTGGGGGATCTGACACATTTGTTTCCCGTGTTGAATTTCACATTCGGAGGTTTTTCCGGGAAACTGCACAGCGCAGATTTCCGTATTGAAGATCAGGAACTCGCCTATCTTACAAGTGCAAAAATGCTTGCGCTCACCGCATATCGCCTTCTGAAAAATAAGGCCTGTGAAGCAAGAAAGATAAAAGAGGATTTTCAGCCTGTCTTTACCAGGGAAAGCTATTGTACATATATCAGAGACCATTATCATCTCTGAGACGGGAGAACTTAATGACAGAAATATGTTTGGAATTAAAAAATATCAAAAAAAGCTATGAAAAAGAAGAAGAGGTGCTGCAGGGAATCAGCTTATCCATTGGAAAAGGAGAGTTTATCACCCTTCTTGGGGCATCGGGATGCGGAAAAACCACGACTCTGCGGATTATCGCAGGCTTGGAAACTCCAGATGAGGGAGCTGTGTTCCTGGACGGAAAAGAGGTTACTTCTCTGGAACCGGATCAGAGAGACGTAAACACGGTATTCCAGAATTACGCACTGTTTCCCCATATGAATGTAGCGGATAATATTGGGTACGGCCTAAAACTGAAAAAAGTGCCCAAACCAGAGATCAAAAAAAGAGTGACAGAAATGCTGGAGCTGGTTCAGTTGTCTGGTTATGAGAAACGAAAGCCCTCTGAACTGTCCGGAGGCCAGAAACAGAGAGTGGCAATTGCCAGGGCTCTGGTGAATAATCCTAAGGTACTTCTTCTGGATGAGCCCTTAGGAGCTCTGGATCTTCAGCTGCGCCGCACCATGCAGGCGGAACTGAAGCGGCTTCAGAAAAAACTGGGTATCACCTTTATTTACATCACCCATGATCAGGAAGAAGCCATCAATATGTCTGACCGGATTGCGGTGATGAACCATGGGCGCTTTGAGCAGATTGGAACACCCGATGAGATATATAATCGTCCAAAGACCAGTTATGTGGCGACCTTTGTGGGAAACTCCAACATTATGAAGGGAACTGTGGAACGTATGGCGGGAAGCCAGGTTCTGATCAACATGTGTGGTCAGAAGGTGTTAGCAGAGGCCCGAGGAGAGATTTTGAAGCCGGGAGAACCGGTTACCTTTGCTGTGCGAAGTGAAAATATACAGATGGATGAAAACTGTGGCTGCGGAATGGAAGCAGTGGTAAAGGAAAAGAGTTTTGCCGCCGGTCAGCTGCGTTTGTGTCTGGCTCTTTCAGATGGGACAGAGGTTGTATCCAGCAGATATGGAATTGACGCCAATGTTTCTGTGGGAGAGAAGGTTTGCTTCCGTTTTCAGGCCAGGGATGCGGTTCTGGTAGATCGGGAGGACGCCCATGAATAAAAAGAAAACAGGAACCATCTGGATGATCCTGCCCCTTTATCTCTTTACCCTGATTTTTGTGGCTGGTCCATTGCTTTATATGGTGGCATTAAGCTTTGCCACCCCCGGCGCTGTTCATGGAGTAGAATGGAAGCTGACCTTGGATAACTACCGGCGTATTTGGGAACCGGTATATCTGGATACGTTCCGTCAGTCCTTTCAGCTGGCTCTTACCAGTACCTTACTGATCAGCCTGCTGGGATATCCCTTTGGATATTTTATGGCAAAATTATCCCCAGGGGGAAAGAAAAAGGCAATGCTGTTTTTGATGCTTCCCTTCTGGGTCAATTCCCTGATCCGCCTCTATGGCTGGATCATTATCCTGCAGAATAAAGGGGTGCTGAATTTTATCCTGAAAAAGCTGGGACTGATTCAAAAGCCGCTGAAAATTCTGTATAGCTATCCGGCTATTGTGATCGGAATGGTCTATGTGCTTCTTCCGTTCATGATTCTGTCCGTTTATTCCAGCGCAGAGAAGCTGGACTGGTCTTTGGTGGAAGCAGCCCGGGATTTGGGGGCATCCAGAAGAAAAGCATTTTGGACAGTTACCTTTAAATTAACATTGCCTGGTCTTTTGTCCGGCGTGATCCTTACTTTTATTCCTTCTATGGGCCTGTTCTTTATTGCAGATATTCTGGGAGGAAATAAGATCGTACTGGTGGGCAGCCTGATCCAGGAGCAGATGACCAGAGGAAGTAACTGGCCGTTTGGGGCAGCGCTGGCGGTGGTATTGATGATCCTGACAACGCTGATGATCGTTCTTTACCGTAAGATCACCAATGTAAAAGAACTGGAGGGGATCGGATGAAAAAAAATACAAAGTTTTCCAGATTTTATCTGGGAGTGTTATTCTTTTTGATGTATCTGCCCATTGGCGTGGTAATTCTTTTTTCCTTTAATGAATCTAAGCTTCCGGTGGCATTTACCGGTTTTTCTCTCCAATGGTATGATAAGCTGTTTCATAACAGCGCCATGATGGAGGCTTTGGGAAACAGTTTGATTCTTGGAGTGGTCAGCTGTCTTCTTTCCGCTGTGATAGGCACTATGGGAGCGGTTGGGCTGTCCAGGATTCATTGGAAAACAAAGGGAGCGCTGGAGTATATTTCCATCCTGCCTTTGATGATTCCTGAGATTATCCTGGGCATGGTGCTTATGGCTTTTTTCTATATGCTGGGACTGCCCTTTGGAATGCTGACACTTCTTCTGGGACATACCATTTTCTGTGTTCCATATATTCTGATGGAAGTAAAGGCAAGATTGGTGGGAATGGACCCTGCGCTGGAGGAAGCGGCTCGGGATCTTGGGGCAAGCCAGCTGCGCGCGTTTTGGGATATTACGCTGCCTCTTATTATGCCGGCAGTGTTATCCGGTTCTCTTCTGGCATTTGCCATGTCTATGGATGATGTGGTAATCAGTATTTTTGTAAACGGGCCAAGAATTTCAACCTTGCCCATTAAGGTCTACACCCAGTTAAAGACAGGGGTGACACCGGAGATCAATGCTCTTTGTACCCTGATGCTGGGTGCAACCGTTCTGGTGATTCTTGGATATCTCCTTGTTGACAAAATGCGGAACCGTAAAAAATAATGAATTCATGATCCTTGTACATCGAGGAGTAAGAAAAGGAGGAAGATTATCATGAAAAAAATAGCAGTAAGTGTGTTATGTGCCGCTATGTCCATTTCCACCTTATCCGGATTTGGTTCTGACAGTTCAAAGGAACTGGTTCTTTATACCTGGGAGGGAATGTTCCCTCAGGAGGTGTTGGATGGATTTGAGGAAGAAACAGGAATCAAAATTATTTACTCCAATTTTGACACGGATGAAACCATGCTGGAAAAACTTTCCATGGCTAAAGGCGGAGATTATGATGTGGTAATTGCAGATGATTATATTCTGGAAACCGTTATTGGAGAGGGACTGGCAGAAAAACTGGATAAAGAAAAGCTGACAGGGATTGAGAATATTAACCCATTGTATCAGGGACAGTTCTATGATCCAAAGGATGAATACATCATTCCTTATGGCGCCGGTATTCCGCTGATTGTTTATGACCCGGAAATGGTGGACATAGAAATCAAGAGCTATAAGGATCTGTGGGATCCTTCTTTGGAAGACAGTCTTGCGCTGGTAGGAAATTATCGTGTGATTAACGGGATTACCCAGCTTTCTATGGGAAAGACCATGAATGAAGAGGATGTGGAAGTAATCAAGGAAACCGGTAAGAAACTTCAGGAACTGGCTCCCAATGTGCGTCTTATCCAGGATGACAATACACAGAATGCCCTTCTTAACGGAGAAGCAAGCGCTGCTTTCCTCTACACCTCTCAGGTGACTGCTGCGCTGGCAGAAAATCCAGATCTGAAGGTGGTATATCCGGAAGAAGGTCTGGGATTTGGAATTATGGGTTCCTTTATCCCAAGTGACGCTCCAAATAAAGAAGCAGCTTATCAGTTTATGGATTATCTGCTGAAACCGGAAATCGCTGCACAGTGCACCAATTACATTGGTTATTATTCTACAAACAAAGCTGCCGATGAACTGGTAGATCCGAATCTGGTAGTGCCGGATTCCGTAAAAAAAGGAGAAATTGTGCAGAATGTAAGTCAGGAGGCAGAAGAACAGTACAGCAAAAACTGGACGGAATTTAAGGCAGCCTGCGATTAACAGAAACAAGGGGGATTGTAAGCGATGGAAGTATATAAGGGAACGGCCACATTTTCCGGAATCGCCATCGGTAAAATACTATATTATTATAAGGATGAATATCAGATTCGTCAGTATCTGGTACAGGATGTAAAAAAAGAACTGGCTGATTTCAGAGATGCACGAATCAAAGTAGGGGCACATCTGAAAGAACTCTATGAACAAAACAGGACAATCAATGAGGGAGAAGCACGCATTTTTCTCAAACAGGCAAAGCTTCTGGAGAATGGAAGCTTTGCCCGGGCGGTGGAAAGCCTCATTGTTTCCGAGAAAGTCAATGCTGCTTATGCAGTTATGACAAACAGAGATGAGCTGTCCTCTACCTTTCAGAACCTGGAGGAGCCGGTTATTCAAGAACATATTCTCAATGTCCGTGAGGTTTCAGACCGGATTCTGGAATGCCTTGGGGGGATTACCCCAAGAATTGATCTGGGAGAAACGCCGGTAATTCTTCTTTCCAGAAATCTGGCGCCTGCTGAGTTAATGGAAATGGAACGGGATAAACTGCTGGCCGTGGTCACAGAGCAGGGTTCAGAAGTCTCTCATGCATCGATTCTGGCAAAAACCATGGAGTTACCTACTCTGGTGGGAGTGGAAGTCAAAGAAGAATGGGATGGTGAGAAAGCCATTGTGGATGGCTATACGGGAACACTTTATCTTCATCCGGATGAGGAACTGTTAAAGGAATATGAAATTCGCCGTCAGGCAGACATCCGGGAGCGGGAGGCTCTCCTTACACTTCGTACCAGCAAAAACATTACCAGGGATGGTCGTGAGATTGGTTTATATGCCAACATTGGAAATCTGGATGATCTGAATAACGTTCTGTTTTATGGAGCAGATGGAATTGGTCTTCTCAGAAGTGAATTCCAGTATCTTGGAAGAGAAAACTATCCAAGAGAGAAAGAACTGTTCCATGCCTATAAAAAAGTAGCAGAAACCATGGGGGAACACCTGGCTGTGATTCGGACTGTGGATCTGGGAGCAGACAAACAGGCGGAATATCTGGATATTCCAGACGAGGCAAATCCGATTATGGGAAATCGGGGAATCCGCCTTTGTCTGGATCGGAAAAAAATGTTTAAGGCACAGCTGCGGGCCATTTATCGGGCCAGCGCTTACGGGAATTTGGCAATTATGTATCCGATGGTCACTTCAGAGGAAGAAATGGATGAGATTGAACAGATTGTAAATGAGGTCAAGGAGGGACTTCGGGAAAAAGAAATTCCCTTTAAGGAAATCCCCACAAGTATTATGATTGAGACGCCGGCAGCGGTGATGATCAGTCGGGAACTGGCAAAAAGAGTGGATTTTCTGAGTCTTGGAACCAATGACCTGACACAGTATACCCTTGCCATGGACCGCCAAAACCCTCTGCTGAAAGAGAAATACCAGGACCATCACCCGGCAATTTTAAGGATGATTCAAATGGTGATCAAGGCTGGTCATGAAGAAGGAGGAAAGGTTTGTATCTGCGGCGAACTGGCTGCAGATGTGGAGCTGACAGAAACCTTCCTGCGTATGGGTGTGGATGCACTTTCTGTGGTTCCGGCCTGTATTCTTCCGGTGCGTAAGGCAATACGGGAAACAGATCTGGGGGAGAAAGGGACAAAGGCATGAAGGAAAGGAGCAAAGTAGTTCTTCTTCCCTGCGGGACATATGAGGAAGAAAGAGTTTATGAACAGCTGAAACAGGGAATTAAGCTTCTGGGAGGATTGGAAACCATTGTCAGGAAGCAGGAGAAAATTCTTCTTAAACCGAATCTTCTCAAAAAGGCAGAGGTGGATAAGGCAGTAATCACCCATCCGGCAGTGACAGGGGCTTTTGCAAGGCTTCTGCGGGAAGAAGGATATGAACATCTGTTTCTGGCAGATTCCTGTGGGACCAGTACCACCACAAAGGTAATCCGGGGAACCGGACTGGATGAAATACTGGAGAAATTAAAGATTCCAGCCATAGATTATACCGAAGGGGTTTCTGTTTCCTATCCGGAAGGAGTACAGGCCAGGGAATTTGTTCTTCCCAGAGAACTTCTGGAGGCAGACGCAGTGATTTCTCTCTGTAAGATGAAAACCCACGCACTGGAACGAATCACCGGGGCAATCAAAAACAGTTATGGATTTATTTACGGACTTCATAAGGCAAAGGGCCACACCCAATATCCAAGCGCAGACAGCTTTGCCAGAATGCTGGTGGACTTGAACCAGTATGTGAAACCAAGATTGTATCTGATGGATGGCATTGTGGCCATGGAAGGGAACGGACCTGGTTCCGGGGAGCCTGTTCCCATGAATGTGCTTCTTCTCTCAACGGATCCGGTGGCTTTGGACAGCGTATTCTGCGCGTTGGTGGATCTGAAACCGGAAATGGTCCCCACCAATTACCATGGAGAAAAAATGGGACTGGGAATGATGGATCCGCAAAAAATCCAGGTGGTAACACCGGAAGGGAACATGACGGTAGAGGAAGCAGCAAGGCGCTGGGGAAATCCTTCCTTTGACGTGGATCGAAGGCCTGTCCGCCACGGAAAGTGGGAACGCCTGGCCAGAGCTTTGAATCTGTTTCAGAAAAAGCCGTACATTGATAAGGACAAATGTATCCGATGTGGAATCTGTGTCAATAGTTGTCCTGTTCCGGGAAAAGCGTTGGATTTCAAAAAAGGACGAAAAGAGCCTCCGGTATACGATTATAAAAAATGCATCCGATGTTTCTGTTGTCAGGAAATGTGCCCGGAGAAGGCAATTAAGGTGAAATAAATGAAAAAAGCATCTTTTCAGATGCTTTTTTCGCTTTATGGAATCAATTCAAAGCATGTTAGCCGTTTCCCGGATAAACTCCGGTGTGGTGCCGCAGCAGCCGCCAATGATGGAAGCGCCATTTTCCGTTAATACCTTCATATGGCGGGCAAAATCAGAAGGGCTCATGGAATAAACCGCATTTCCCTGGTCATCAATCACCGGCATTCCGGCATTGGGTTTGGCAATGACAGGAACTGAAACATTCTCCCGGATATTGCGAACCACAGAGACCAGCTGATCCGGTCCCACAGAACAGTTAATGCCCACAGCGCTGGCGCCTGCACTCTCCAGAGCCATTGCTGCTTCCACTGCATTTCCGCCGCTGAAGATGCTTCCGTCAGCCTCTACGGTCATGGTGCAGAGAATGGGAAGGTCACATACAGAAAGGGCAGCGTCTACGGCAGCCAGTGTCTCTTCAATACCGATCATGGTTTCGGCAACGATACAGTCTACGCCCGCATCTGCAAGAGAACGTATTTGTTCTTCATAGACACGAAACGCGTCTTCGTAGGTATAATCGCCATCAGCTGAAATAAATTTACCGGTTGTGGTGATGTCTCCTGCCACATAGGCTTTTCCATTGGCAGCCTCTTTAGAATAGGAAACAAGGGTATGATTGATTTCGTGGAGGCGATCCTCCAGTCCGTGTCCCTCCAGACTTAAGCGGTTTCCGCCGAACGTGGGGGCATAGAGAATCTGGCTTCCTGCCTGTACATAGGCCTTCTGAAGATTCAAAATGATTTCTTTATGTTCCATCACCCAAAGTTCTGTACAGATGCCTCGTGGCATGCCGCTGGCCATAAGATTGGAGCCGGTGGCGCCGTCCAGAAGAATGATGTTGTTGGTCAGAGTCTGAAATTCCTGTTTGGTCATAGGGGGTCCTCCTTGTTGTGTGAATTTGGGATATCAGAAATCCGATTGGAAAGGGATTTGACTCATTATAGCACAGGTCGAAAAAAATAGAACGGTATTTTGAAAATTCCTTGCTATTTTTTCCAGCCTGTGCTATTTTCTAGGTATCATCTTATTCTGGCAGTTCTGCCGGAAATTTTCCCGAAATACAATATGAAGAGATACAAAAGAATCAGGAAAGCAAGAAGGAGGATGCTATGAATTTATTTGATTTCACGTACTGCGGAAATTATAACCGGCAGATACAGAATCTCTCCCGCATTGTGCCGGAGAAATGGAGTTTTGACCATCTGAACGATAATGGAATCCTGAAGGGGTATTTGGAACATACCTTTCAGAGAGTGTACGAAGAAAAGAAAATCCTGTTTCAGAAGGAATATGCGATTTTTCATACAGGATTGTTTAATCAGTATTACCAGCCGGTATATGCTTATTTTGTTCCCAATCTGGTTCCAGACCGCCAGGAATGGTTTCTGGAAGGCTTTTATACAGAATATCATCTTTTGAAATCGGGAATCCCAAGGCTTCCGGAAAGAGCCTCCTATGTGGAGGACCCGGGAGAACTGGTATTTGATCCCGGATTGGAAATTATTCCCCAGTATGAGCATATTTTTGGAGAGGAAGAAAACGCCCAGCGCCTGCCAGAGGTTGTCCGAAACAGTCGGATGAAGGTGGCTCTTTTTGACGGAGCGCTGCGACAGACAAGGAGGATGCTGGAAGCCGATTATAAAACAGCCATTCCCCAGTATTACAATCATTCTATTCAGCTTCTGTTGCCCATCTGCCTCCAAAGCCCCAACAAACCAGATGTGGCCCTTGCCTGTGTGAAATCTCCCGATGGTTCCAGATACCTGGGACGTACCTGTCTGACGCTGCGGATGGCTTATCACAACGCAAGACTTTTGGCCCGTCTGGAGGGAAGCTGGCTGACTGGCCTTACTTGACAGTAAAAAAAGCCTTTGTTATACTACCTCAAAGGTGAGAAACATATGAGAAATCGCGTATTGGATGCGGCAAAAGCAGTTGCCGCTTATTTTGTTGTTCTGCTTCATATTCGCTTTCCGGGAAGGACAGGAGAAATTGTGAATGTCCTTGCCC
>SAMEA3387494__coassemble_3359_pt1 | contig 10124 bp, 8 predicted proteins | sample SAMEA3387494__metabat2_low_PE_043 | metagenome-assembled genome bin SAMEA3387494 (sample SAMEA3387494) | Felis catus | biome: Faeces | place: United Kingdom | collected 2012
AGAAGAAGTATTTTCGGTAAGGGTTACGCCGCTTTCCAGAATAAAGGTTCCGCTGGGAACAGCTACGATAGCGCCTTCGGTAGGATCGCCGGAGCCGCTGGTTCCATTTATTGTCAGAGTCGCAGAAGCATCTGGTGTCTCTGTGGTTCCTGTTTCTGGAACTGCAACACAGAAATCAAGGGTTCCTCCTTCTACCTGGAACATATTTCCAGTAAGGGAAGCGCCTCTGGTAATGGTGGTGTCCGGGGACTGCGCCACAATGCGGACAACCTGACCGGAAGTAACTACGATTGTCTCCTCTACTGTGAACTTGCCGGATACCTTAATCTCGCTGGGTGTCTCTACAGTACCGCCCTGTGCTGCTTCTACCGCTTCCTTCAGGGTTGTATATGTAGTGTCGTTAAACGTAATAGAGTTTCCTTCCTTGGCTTCCGGTGTGGGAGAAACTGCAGTTTCTTCCTTAAGTGTATCCTCCTCTGAGGGAGTTTCTTCTGGAGCCTGGGTAGGTTCGGAAGGTGTCTCAGTAGGTGCTTCGGTAGGCGGTGTTTCCGGAACTACCGGTTCTGTTGGATTGGGAGTTTCCGGAGTCGGAGTGGTTTCCCCTTCTGTGTTCTCTTCCGGAGCCGGAGTGGTTTCTCCTTCCGGAGCCGGTGTCTCAGAAGAGCCTTCCATAGCGGTGTCTGCTGTGCCTTCTATTGAAACCGCCTGAGCGTCCTCTGCTGCAAATGCTGCAGTAGGCGCCATGCCTACGGTTAGTGCCCCCGTCAAAAAAAGTGCCATAAATTGTTTTTTTCTCATTTTAAGTCCTCCTATAAATGAGCTGCATAAAAATATGTCCGCTGTAAGTATCTTATCACCAAACGGTAATTAAGTATATCACAAATTTATGGAAAAAGTCAAATCTACGGGCGGATTTGTCCATTTCCATAGATGATGTATTTGGTAGTGGTCAGCGCCAGGAGACCCATAGGTCCTCTTGCATGGAGCTTCTGGGTACTGATTCCGATTTCTGCGCCGTAACCGAACTCAAAACCATCGGTAAAACGGGTAGATGCATTGACATAAACGGCTGCTGCATCCACCTCATCCAGGAATTTCTGGGCGTGGGTATAATTGTTGGTGACAATGGCTTCGGAATGCTTGGTGTTATAACGGTTGATATGGGAAATGGCTTCCTCAACCGAATCCACCACCTTAATGGAAATGATATAGTCCAGATATTCCCTTCCCCAATCTTCTTCCGTAGCTGGAATGGATTCTGGAATCAGCGCCTTGGCTCTCTCATCTGCCCGCACTTCCACATGCTTCTCCTTCAGACGGGAAGCAAGAACCGGAAGAAAGGCATCCTTGACAGCCTGATGTACCAAAAGGGATTCACAGGCATTGCATACGCCGATTCGCTGTGTTTTGGCATTGATCACAATGTCCGCAGCCATGGTGAGATCTGCGCTTTCATCTACATAAATATGGCAGTTTCCTGTACCGGTTTCGATAACAGGAATGGTACTCTGATTTACCACTGCCTGAATCAGACCGCGTCCTCCTCTTGGGATAAGAACGTCCACATACTGGTTCATTTTCATGAAGGCAGCAGCAGTTTCTCTGGAGGTATCTTCAATCAGCTGGATGGCGTCTTCTGTCACCTCATGCTCCCGAAGGGTTTCCCGGATGTATGCCACAATGGCCTTGTTGGAATGAATGGCATCACTTCCACCCTTTAAGATCACCACGTTTCCTGTCTTAAAGCAAAGACCAAAAGCATCGGCCGTTACATTGGGGCGGGCCTCATAAATGATACCAATTACCCCCAGGGGAACACGTTTCTGTCCAATCAGAAGTCCGTTGGGACGTTTCTTCATTCCTGTGACCTCTCCAATGGGATCTTCCAGTTCCACCAGCTGGCGAAGCCCCTCTGCCATTCCGGCAACACGCTCCGGGGTCAGGAGCAGACGATCAATAAGTCCGTCTGGCATCTGATTTTTTTTGCCGTTCTCGATGTCAATGGCATTGGCTGCCAGAATCTCTTCTGTTTTGTCAAGAAGTTTTTCTGCCACAGCAGTAAGAATCTGATTTTTTTTCACAGTGGGAAGATTCCGCATGGCAGCTTCTGCGCCTTTGGCATGTTTTCCCAATGTTTCAAGCATTTCCAACATATGAGTTACCTCCCTGCTTCCAGATAATAGATATTTTTTTCTGTCACCAGGACATGGGGACAGATATCCGTAGGTTCCACAGGTACCTCTGGAACCATCTGAAAATCAAATGCCACAGCTACCCGAAGAAGCTTCGGATGTTTTTCCAGGAAGCGGTCATAAAAACCGCCGCCATAGCCTGCCCGGTGATTCTCCGGGTCAAAGGCAACTCCTGGCATAATCATGGTTCCCTCTGTCCAGTCCACAATCTCTCCGCTGTCAGGCTCAGGAATATCAAAATATCCAGGCTTCAGCTGGGAAAAATCGGTAAACCGGTGAAATTTCATTTCTTTTCCGTAGACCTTGGGGACTGCAACTTCTTTTTTTGCTTTCCACGCTTCCTCAATCAGAAAACGGGTCATCACTTCATGATTGTAATCCACATAGGCCAGAATCCGCTCTGCCTCTTTAAATTCAGGAAGAGCCAGCACCTTTCTGGTAATCTCACGGCTCCACTCTTCCACCTGTGCATCGGTGCAGGCTTTTCTTGCCGCGAATACCTGACGTCTAATGTCTTTTTTTGTTTCCATATTTTTCACCCAGATTCGTGATGGTTCCGTCTGATTCTTTGATATCAATGCTGTCTAACTGTGTCTGAAGATTCATTCGGATGTTTGCAATGTATTCTTTCCGAAGAGCAGCCTGCTCCTTCTTCTCTTCTTCTGTGAGACCCACGCTCTTGGCCTTGTGAGCCAGAGTGTTGATCCTGTCTATCATAATATTATCCATAAGTCCTCCTTGTTTCTGTAACCGTCATTTTCCCTTCTGTGTCAGAGAATTATAACAGTTTTTCAATGTAATCGATGAGATAAAATTCTTCTTTTTGGTTGCCCACAAAAAGGGTTCCGTGATTGCGTCCTTCTATGATTTTATGAATGACATGAAAATCCTTTCCGTTGGCAATTACCATATCGGTTCCCGCTGCTGTGGCAATTTCCGCTGCTGTGAGCTTGGTGGCCATACCGCCGGTTCCTACCTTGCTTCCGGTGCTTGCCTTGCCCATGTTGAGAAAATGCTCGTCCAGGCTTTCTACCACATCAATAAAGCGGGCATCCGGGTTCTGGTTGGGATCATCGGTAAACAGACCGTCGATATCAGATAAAAGGATCAGAAGATCGGCACCGATAAGCGCTGCTACCACTGCGGAAAGGGTGTCGTTGTCACCGAACTGGATCTCATATGTAGAGACAGAGTCATTTTCATTTACAATGGGAATGGCGCCAAGCTGCAGAAGTTCCCGGAAGGTGTTCTTGGCGTTCTTACGGTTCAGATTGTTGACCATGGTATTCTTGGTCATCAGAATCTGGGCCGCGGTCTGGTTATATTCCGCAAACAGCTTCTGGTAGATCATCATAAGACGGGCCTGTCCCACTGCCGCGCATGCCTGTTTCTTCTCAAGCTCTGTGGGTTTTCCTTCCATTCCAAGGGCTGCGCTTCCCACGCCGATGGCTCCGGAAGAAACCAGAACCACTTCTTTTCCCTGGTTGCGCAGATCACTGATCTCCCGCACCAGAACTTCCAGCTTACGCAGATTCAGACGTCCTGTCTCTGCGTGGGTGAGGGAAGAGGTACCAATCTTTATTACAATACGCTGTTTGTGTTTCAATCGTTCTCGATAGTTCATGTCTTTTGTCACTCCAATGTCATTTCTTATTCTATCTTACTTCATTTCCCTATCTTACAACATTTTTTTACATTCGTCTATGTTTTTCCAGACTCTTAGCTGGAATAATTTTCCAGGAAACTGTAAACCGTCAGGCGGTCCTTTAGATACATCCCCTTTTGCACCCCGGATTTCCATGGCTCCGGGAGGGTATCTGTGCAGATGGTGGTTGCCTCAAAAAGGGTTTTTTTATCTCCATAATAAACTGCCACATATCCGTCCAGATCCTGGAGATAATATTCACCGTACCCGGAGGAACTTTGTTTTGAGGCGCTCAGGGCAAAAGCCTCTCCTTCCTGACTGGAAGAAGTATGTTCCAAAGAGGAAAGCATCCGGCGATGCTCACTGAGTTGATAGGTTTTATAATATCCCAGGGAAATCACACACAAAAATAAAAAAACGCCGATACCACAGAAAAATTTACGCATATCCATCGCTCCTTTTTCTGTCTAGTATCAGCGTTCTGATTTTCTTTATGCAAAACACAAGCTGGTAACTTCTGACACAACGTGTCAGAGGATATGTTACTGAATGGTAATGGAATCCAGGCGATCGTTCTGAATGATCTCCACCCAGGTTTTTCCAGGATTCAGAAGGATTTCCTGCTCATTGGCATCGTAATAATGGGTAATGCCCCAGGGAGAATCCTTTTCCCAGCGGATGTCAATGGCCTTTCCCCTTGTGATAAACTTGCCCTGTCCTCCGGAACTGGTATCAATATTTAAGTATCCGTTTCCGTCATAAGGCTGATAAGAGGAATACTGCAAAAGGATGTTGTCACAGGATAACTGCTCCTGATTCAGTTCGTCCACCTGAGGCTCTCCAAACTGAAAACGGAGATAAGTTTCAGTTGCCTCATCATACTGGAACCATGGATGATTGTGGGTGAAATTATCAAGCTTCACCATGGCGGCGCTTTGGCCGTTTTCCAGAGTGGTTTCACTGCCCTCTGGCGCAAACTGGTAATGTCCCTGATAATCCTCTTTATACGTCTGACGGTATCCCATTTTGGCAATTCCTTCCTGGAGACGCTGGAAATTGGTATAGGCATTGTGAGGAGGCCTGCGGTCACTTGTACGATAGTAAGTCGTGCCGTCCATTTCCAGTCCGTTGAGATTGTCGATCATATGTGCATCCAGGTATTGCAGAGCATAAACTGCCTGACCAAAATGGGAATAGATCGCATCAAATTCATTGGCATAAAAGAGATAGTAATCTCTGCAGCTTCGCACAGAACCCATCCGTTCCAGAGATTCATAATCCTCATAGATTGCCATCAGTCTGGTGATATCTCCCTCCACCGGCGCTTCATAGATGACGCCTGCACTGCTGATTCCGCTCTGGGGGCAGGCAACCTGAATGTTGCTCATCATCATGGCAATGGGACGGCGTCTGCCAATCGATGCAGGAACCTGTTCTCCGGTGAGATAGCTTTGTACCATTTCTCCGGAATCCTCTGCTGCAACCGGTGTCATATCCACCCCATCGGAAGCAGATACCTGCGTTCCAAAAAGGCTGATGGTCATCAGTGTTCCCAAAAAGGCTTTCATCATAGTTGCTTTTTTCATAGACACCCTCCTTACCGGGTGATTCCCAGTTCCTCCAGGGCCTTTGCCTGTTTCCCTTCCATAACAGACGCTTCTTCCGGCGTCATGTGATCATAACCCAGAAGATGAAGCATGCTGTGGGCAATCAGAAAGCAGAATTCACGTTTTACGCTATGGTTGTATTCTTCTGCCTGAGCAAAAACCTTATCCACGGAAATCATAATATCTCCCAGAAGTAATTCGCCGGTATCCAGATCAAAATAGGAATCATCCTCTTCCACCAGATCGTATTCTGCCGGGGCAGAAAAAGGAATCATGGGAAAAGAAAGAACATCTGTCGGGGCGGAAATATTCCGGAATTCTGTGTTCACCCGTTTGATTTCTTCATTGTCAGTCAGCACAAGGTTTACAGAAGCATCATATGGGCAGTTTTCCATATCCAGAACCTTTTCTGCCACTTCATTGGCCAGTGCGGCATAATCAATGCCAAGCTCCCGGTCTGTTTCATAATCGATCTGTAAGGTCATCGCAAAGTTCCTCCATTTCTTCGCCGGGTATTCTTCTCCGGTTTCTGATGCTTCTCGTAATTATCATAAGCCTGCACGATCTGCTGTACCAGCGGGTGACGTACCACGTCTTTGCTGGTGAGCTGGCAGAACCCGATATCGTCAATTTTTTTCAGGACTTTCATAGCTACATCCAGACCGGATACGGCATCCCGGGGCAGGTCCTTCTGGGAGGCATCTCCGGTGATGATCACTTTGGAGCCGAAACCGATTCGGGTGAGAAACATCTTCATTTGGGCAGGGGTGGTATTCTGGGCTTCATCCAGAATGATAAAAGCGTTGTCCAGGGTTCTGCCTCGCATATAAGCAAGGGGAGCCACTTCGATCAAGCCCCGTTCCATATTTTTGGCAAAACTGTCTGCGCCCATGATCTGATAGAGCGCATCATACAGCGGCCGCAGATAGGGATCTACCTTACTCTGCAAATCTCCCGGCAGAAATCCAAGCTTCTCTCCTGCTTCAATGGCAGGACGTGTGAGAATGATACGGCTGACCTCTTCATTCCGAAAAGCAGTTACAGCCATGGCCATGGCAAGATAGGTCTTACCGGTACCGGCAGGACCTACGCCAAAGACGATCATCTTCTTGCGAATCTGTTCCACATAGTCCTTCTGTCCCAGTGTTTTGGGCTTAATGGGTCTTCCCTGAATGGTATTGCAGATAAAATCCTTGTCAATTTCTGTGAGGACCTGGTTTCTCTGCTCCATAGCCAGGGAAAGCGCATAGGTTACATTCTGTTTCGTAATGGTATTGCCGCGTTTGGCTAATACCACCAGTTCGTCTATCAGTTTCTTCGCCTGTGGGGCATTCTGTTCATTTCCAAGGATTTTTAAAAGGCCATCCCTGGAAATCAGGGAAACGTTTAAGGTACGTTCAATCAGCTTTAAGTGTTCGTCAAACTGTCCGAACACATTTCCCTCCTGATCTGCCGGCACCTGGGCGTGTAATTCAATGATACTGTTTGCCATCCTATAATGTCCTTTCTGTTCATTGGTACAGCCCGGTTCTGAAAAGGCTGTACCTGATGACTATATTGTAACATTATTTTGAAATATTTGAACCCCTATTTTAGAAAAAGTCGGCAAAGTGCCTGAAAGGTATCTGTCAATGCATATAACAGGGACGTTGGTTTTCTAGCAGTAGTACGTGTGAGTTACCCCTTAATCCAGGTCAAAAAGCTGACGTTGGTTTAATGCAATAGAAGTCATGGCTTTGCCTTCGATTTCCTTACCGTAATAGTTCATTTTCTTAGAAACTTTTGCGTAAATATGAATATCATTTTTATAGTTTCCATTCGTATCTTTTAAATAGTTTTCCAGATTTTCTATGGTAAAAGCGCATACGGAACCGCTGGAAACCAGTTTTGTACCTGAACTGCCGTTTTTAGATGGGGCGTTGTTATTCCAGTTGTTTTCGTAAACATCTGTAAGAACAGGAACTACTGTTTTCGTAATTCCATCAAGTCCGTATTCTGTTCCAGGCTTTGATTCAGGGACTGTGCTTTCAATAAAGAGCTCCAAATCCAGTTTTCTTGCATCATCGGTCAGAGAATCTGTAGAAATAAGATTCTCATCATTAACAGTAAGGAAAAAGTTCTTTTTATTGTCAATGATGTTTGTATCAGCATCGGACCAGGTAAGTTGATCAGTGGCATAATACTCAACTTCTTTCTTAGGGGCATCTACATAAAAATCCCCCACAAAACTGATTGTTGGAGATACTACACCGGCGCGGTAGGCGGCGACAATAGTATTTACAAACAATTTCTTTTCATAGGTTTGTCCTGAGGCTCCAACATTGCTGTGTCCTACACCAGTATACATTACATTCCCTTTGCTGTATAGATAATAGTTGTTTCGTACATCTCCAGGAGAGTTATCAAATGGTCCTCCAGATAAACAATACCAGACAATGATATCATTGAGTCCATCCTGATTTTCATCCTCTTCCATAGCAAGCTGATAATACTGTCCATGTGTTTCCGCAACGGAAATATGCGGAGGGATTTTGAATGGATATTCTGTAATTGCTCCGCTGTTTATCTGCCTGGCCGAAGTTGTTCGTCCCTCAGAGTAATTAAGTAAAGAATTGGTATATCCATGGGTTTCCCAGTTGGTATTTTGTCTGGCACTTCCTGCCTTATATGCCATTTCACCATTTTGCGAAACAATATTCCAGTCATCTGGATCACCGGAAAAAGAGAGTTCTTTTGCTTCCTTTAAAATATCTGATATGCTGCGGGATGAATCTGTTGCTTTTGCTGTGTTCGTGATTCCGTATCTGTCCATTCCTACCAAAGGGCGAAGCAAGGTGTTTAAAGAATATCCCCAGCGTTTTTGAATAACTACATCTTTAAAAATTGCATCTAATTTATTATTTATGTTATCCATATCAACATTTACAAAGGATGTTGTATCGTGGGCAAACAAAACACTTTTTCCATCTTTAACAAATTTTAAAATGGCATCTACAGCTCCCATTTCCTGTCCCTCTGGCTTTTGGTTTGGAATGTTTTGATAGACATCATCAAAACCAATAATTAACATATCATATCCATCTACGTCCAGAATATTTCCCGGATTATCCTGGCGAGAGTAACCACTTATGTATTCTTTAACATATTCAGAAACAGTTTTTGAAACGATGTTCGCTGTAAATTCTCCAGAAGTTCCCTCATTTAAATATTTCATAAATTCCGTATCGTTTTGTAAAACCCAATTACCGCTCGTATCGGGATAAATCTGGAGGATTTTAATTTGAGGGAGTTTATTCTCATCTGCTTTTTGTTTCGTATATCCCTGTGCAGTTGCAAAAATCTCCGGATGGGTGAGATTGGAAACTTTTAGTTTCCAGGTGATCAGCTTATAATATTCCTTTGGGATTTGTCGGGATACGGTGTAAGATTCTCCAAGACGCAAGGCATATGTGCCAGTATCTGATTTTGACAGATAAGTTCCATTGGAATCTTGAATTTGCAGGTCTTTTAATTCCTCTGTTTTTGAAAAATTTCCATCACTGTTTAAATCTACAAATAATTGACAGTGGTAGCGCGCATTAGCTGGAGAAACTTCAGCCTCATCTTTAATTTGAAATTTGTATTCCAGTATGTTTGACTTCAGATAGTTCTGGGATGGACCTTCGATAGTTCCAATAGCTGATTCCGGCTGTGAACCCTCTGAAAAATTAATCACTGGTTTTGGAAGATTAATAAAAAAATCAATCCCTTTTGTTTCGCTGTCTTTATAAACATTTTCATAAGAATGTTTTTCTGTCAGTTCTTCCAGAAGCTGATACATATAGGATGAATTATCTACTTTTGAGGAATCAATAGTATCCTGAGAAAAGAGATCATTGGAAATTACAATGGGATAACCGCTTTCTGCATAGCTCTTTATTGCATCCACCTGTTGTTGGGTAATATCATTGCCCGACCCCCGTACAGAACCCACCCTTCCTATTTCATAATTTTCTGTGATTAAAGTTCCTTTTTGAGAAACAGGCGGGTATCCTTCCTGATAATCCTGATTCATTAAGCCCTGCCATGCCGGTTTTCCTGTTATTGCCCCTCCTGTATGCGTATATAATAGATTATTTTCACCGTTGATCAGTGTACCTAGCTTATCTGGATGTCTTCCCGAGGCTCCAATATAAATCATATCATACGTGGTGTTTAACTCCTCTGTGTGTCCCACAAATTCAGAAGTAGTCATATGTGTTATCTGAATTGGGTTATCATCATTAAATAATAGGTTCAATTCTGCACAGGAAGCATGTCGATTCGGAGCAGCTCCATAAGACGAAAGGAAAGTAAGTTCTATTTTTTTGATTCCTTCAAAGAGATTTCCAGAGCCATCAGCAATTTCTAAAATTTGTGCTTTATAGGGGTTTTGTGACTGGGCATACTGCTCTTGCGTAATATGCCCTGTTATTTCTTTTATTAGAGAATTATCTGAGTTATAAATATTTATTTTGTAGTTACCTAGGGTACCATTTGAGTTTGTGTCCTGTTTCGGAGTATATCTAATACCGGTAATTTGGCTACATGGCTCAGCCATGGTAATGGTAATCGTATGCTCTGTATTCGTATCTTTAAGATGATAATTTGTATCATTTTTTTCATCAAAAGCAGAATGCCACCAGGTTTCCAGATCATTAT
>SAMEA3387494__coassemble_3419_pt1 | contig 9857 bp, 5 predicted proteins | sample SAMEA3387494__metabat2_low_PE_043 | metagenome-assembled genome bin SAMEA3387494 (sample SAMEA3387494) | Felis catus | biome: Faeces | place: United Kingdom | collected 2012
CATTCCTGAGCGATTTCGATGTCTGATTTGAATCCCATAGTAAAAATACCTCCTTTTATTTAGAACCCTTTTCGGGTTTCCATCCCTTGAAAATATAATAAAAAAGGGCAGTATTTGATAACCTCAAATACTGCCCAGACGGTCGGCGTAAACAGCTCTTTGATTTCCTTGTGGTTTTTTCCACTTTTTCCGTCAGTAATCAAAGGCTTTTTTAATTGACAAGTTGATTCTAGCATCTTTTTTCTAGTTTGTCAAGAATTTGTCAAATTTTCCGGAACAATTAAAAACTTTTGTCCTTTATGGACGGTATTGCCCCTTGTACATCCACGTTAAATTCATTTCAGAGTAGTTGGGTCAATGAAATTTTATGAAAATTTCATGATTGGAATAGTTGCTATCTGAGATAAGTATGTTAAAATAAAAAGAACCAAGTAACCAGATCACGGAACATGGAGAAATAATATGGACAGAGCCGAATTTCTTGAAATATTAAGAAGCCAGCTTTCTGGTCAGATGCAGGAAGAACAGATCGCTGCACACCTTCGTTATTATCAGGAGTATATCAATGGACAGATGGCATCCGGACACAGTGAAGAAGAAATCCTTTCCCAACTGGGAGATCCCAGATTGATTGCGAAGACACTTCTGGATACAGACACAGGAGCAGAAGATATGTTTTATCAGGAAGGGGAGAACGTTTCACAGTATGAGGAGAACCCTTATACAGATCATTCTTCTTCAAGAATACATGGCTTTCATCTGGATTTAACCACCTGGTACGGTAAGGTTATTGTGATTGCAATTGCAGCTCTTATAATCTTTCTTCTGGTATTTATACTGGGGACAATCCTTCCTGTTCTGATTTTTATCAGTCTGATCTTATATCTGATCTCGAAATTCTATAAAAACAGGCGGTAAGAAACCTCTTTTCCGGACTTGCTGCTCCTCTGAGCTGCCAGAAGTATTTAAAATTTCCGGCAGAGAGCAGCAGGTATGGAGAATCTCATGATTTCTCATCTTTTTTCTTTTTTCTAAATAAATTCATAAACCTCTCTTTTATATTTTCCCTTTTATTCAATTCAAATTTTTTTATTATGGAACATGATTCTGTTTTTACATTCTCTTTCATTCATTAATTCCTGTTTTTACAGGAACCTGTCGAAATAAGCAAAACAGGCAGGGATTCGTATCTGAAAAGGGGCTGTCAGATACCAGTGTATTCATTTTATGAAAGGAGAAAGGATATGAAACCGAAAAAGAGATGGAAGGAGAGAGCAGGGGCAGCAGCTTTGGCGGTATTGCTCACTTTGCAGACAGTTTTGCCTGTTGTTCCTTTGAAGGAAGCAAGGGCAGATGTACAGGCCATTGAAGAATGGGATGAAAACAATCTGGTAGATTACAAATACCGCTTTAACATGAAGTTCCAGAAGGGAGTCACCAAGGCAGTTCCTTTTGGATGCGATAACCGGGATCAGGAAGCGTTTACCAACCATGGACGTAACGGAATTTATGCGGCCACGAATCGTATGACGGACAGTTATGTGCCTGACAGTGCTGGAATTCGTTATTATAACGTGGGAAAAGACGGTGAGGGAAACATTGTGGATTTCCAGGTAACAGTAACAGGGGTAGAACAGGCAGAGCCTCGTTATGACTTGCTGACTCCTTACAAGAAGTACCATATCTGGAAAGATGGATTGGAAGATACCGGGGAAGGTTTTGCCTGGCCTGGTGGAATGGGATATCCCACAGTTGCGTTTTCTTTAAATGAAATTGGGATGCGCACCTATTGCATTGGAACAACAACGGTACATTTCCAGTTTTTTAAGCACAATACAGAGGAACCGCTGACCATCAGCGGGCATGGTACTTTGAGAGATCTGGATGCGGGGCAGGGAGCAAGTATTCCTCCAGACAGCAATCTGGATCATGCCTATATTTTAAGAGGGAACCGTTTCTTAAAGGTAGAGGGAACCAAGGTAACAGCCGGTGATGATTCTCTGACAAGCGGAGATAAGAGGGGCTGGCTGAATTTCCTTTATGATACGGATCAGATCCGTTTTCGATTTCATCATCAGGGTCGTTTGGATCGATGGGATGAGGAACGCAGGAAAGGAATTGAAAAACAAGGTTCTCAGGCGAAATGGGGAAGCGTGATCAGAAATCGTTATGTAGACGAAGATGGAAACAGTTTTTGTCCGGAGTATGATGGGGGAAAGCTGGTAAGAGGACATGCCTATTTTGATTTTACTTCGTACTGTCTTGGAGATGTAGAAATCAGAAAAGAGCCGGAGAAACGGGTTGGTCCCATAGGGGCTTCTTTTGAGGAAGGAACAGCGGCCCCAAAAGAACAGCCTTATGTAATCCGGGAGTATGAGGAATTTCAGTATATGGTGCAGGCAGAACTGCCCCCTAACCATCTGAATGCTTTTGTGGTACAGGATACCTTAAAGGATTGTCTTGCCATTGATGGAACATCCAAGGTGGTTGTGAAAAATGAACTGGGAGATGAAGTGACGGGACAATTTGACATTGAGATCAAGGGGCAGACAGTTACCTGCAGCGCAAAACCGGAATATCTGAACAAAGAAGAATTTACTAATAACCGTGTTTATACTTTCTTCTTCCGGGTACACAGGAAGGAAGGTGCAGATGTTTCTGATTATCTTCTGGAGGACAATTATACTTTCCAGGTACCTAATACAGCGCAGATGAGTTATGTAAGAATGAATGGAAAGGGAGAAACAAAAATTACAGATACAGTTTGGGTACAAGGATATGTAATTCCTGAGCTTGTTGTGGAAAAGACTGCTTCCAGATATGAGTGGCAGGTTGGTGATGAGGTAGAGTATACCGTGAAGGTGACACAAAAGAAGCCTCATGCGTGGGCGGTAAATACAGTGGTTACAGACCTTACGATTCCACCGGGGCTGGCATTGATCGACGGACAGTACCATGTAGAAGCTGCTCCTGGGGTGGAGCATTGTATCATCTCAAAGGAAGGGGAAAATGGATGGCGGGTACAGTGTCCGCTTCTGCAGTATGACGAAAGTATTCAGGTGTTTTTCCGCTGCAAAGCAACAGAAGCTTCTAATGGACAGGAGCATATAAATACTTCTACAGCAACAGCAGATAACTTTTTTGATCCGGAAACAGGAGAACCCAGGGAAGAAAAAGATCTGACAGAGGTATGGACGAATACGCCTGCACTTCAGGTGGATAAACTGGCAGACAAGTATGAATGGCGTCTGGGAGAGGAAGTATCTTATCGTGTAGTAGTAACGAATACCACACCGGGAACAGTTGGAAGAAATGTGCAGATTTCTGATATGGGGCTTCCGGCGGGACTGGTTCTTTCTGGTGGTGGGGCGTCGGTTGAGATTTTGAACGCACCTTCTCAGGTGGAATATCCGGTGCCGGATAAGAAGACCGGACAGGCTACAGAAATACGTCCAGTGGAAACTTCCTTGGAAGCAGATGAAACCGGGTGGAATTTTTATTGTTCCTACTTGCCTTATAGCCATCCGGTAACAGTTTTGTTTCACTGTACGGCCACAGAAGCATGTAACGGAAAGGAAAATGTAAATCTTGCATCTGCTCAGGCAGAAAATGCGCCGCTGGTTTCTGATGAGGCAGAGGCTTATGTAAATACCGGGGGCTTCTATATAGAAAAGACCGCGGATCATTATGAATGGCAGGTGGGAGAGCAGGTACAGTATCAGGTACTGGTAGAAAATCAGACAGATGGAACCATTGCCAGAAATGTTACTATTTGGGATACATCCATGCCAGAGGGGCTGGCTTTATCAGGCCCGGAAGCTGTGACAGTTTCCGGAATACCGGAAAGTATTCTGAACCCTGTAGCGGGAACTCCTGATCCATCCAGTCAGCTGAATCCAGAACTTTGTCAGGAAACAGAAAATAAGCCGGTATCGTATGAATTTCTTCCGGAAGGAACGGGCTGGAGACTGAATATTTCTGATCTTCCGGCACACACGCCAGTTCTTGTACAGTTCTTATGTACAGTAACTGAAGCAGTTAATGGAATGGAAAGCATTAATAGGGCAATGGTACAGGCAGAAAATGCACAGACACAGGTGGATGATGCAGAAATCTATGTGAATACAGCAGCGTTATCCATTGAAAAGACTGTTCAGAACCATTATCTTTCCCTGGAAGATGGACGGGAAGCCAATGAATTCCGGGTAGGAGAACAGGTGGAGTATCAGGTAGTGGTAAACAACCTTCAGAAAGGTTCTATTGCCAGAAATCTGGTGATCAGTGACGTATCTCTGCCAGAAGGTCTGGCTTTGGATCCTGGGGAAGAGGCAATTGGAGTTACAGGAATTCCGGCCGTGATCTTGAATCCTGTGGCAGGAACCGATGATGCAGGAAATCAGCTGGACCCGGAAAACTACAATGAAGTGGTAGAAAAACCAGTAGAATGGCAGCTGGTACGAGAAGGAACCGGCTGGAAACTGCTGATTTCAGACTTACCATATCAGACTCCGGTAACTGTTCGTTTTCTCTGTACGGTACAGGAAAGTATCAATGGCTGGGAAATTATCAACACAGCCAAAGCTTCTGCTGAAAACGGAGCAGAAGTGAAGGATACTTCAAAAATATGGGTCAACACGCCCGTATTAAAGATAGAAAAGAAGGCAGATAAACCTACTTATAAATATGGAGATATTGCTACCTATCAGATTCTGGTGACTCAGGAACAAATCGGATGTGTAGCGCGAAACGTACGGATCAGCGATATTATCGAGACGCCAGGTGTTCGACTTTTGAAGGATTCCATTGTCCTGCTGGACGAAAAAGGAAACATGGTAGAGCCTGCTCAGGTGGAAGCAAATGCGGATAATACCTTCCAGGTACATACCGGAAGAAATCTTGTAAAAGCAAAGGGATATTCTATTTTTGATATGGATCAGGGAGGCGCCTTTGAACAGGTTCTGTATAATCCATTGAATACTTCCACAGAATCGCAGATGATTGTGGAATACCAGGCAGCGATTATAGACGAAAATCTGGCAGGGCAGACAGTACATAATACAGCTGAGGTAACAAGCCCGGAGGGCTATCCGTCTACAGATGAAGAAACGGTGGAAATTCACAGTCCGGTTCTGGATATTGTAAAAGAATCTGATCAGAAGGAATATTTTGTGGGAGAAACCGGTTACTATAAACTGACCATTCGACAGCTTCGTGAAGATGTAACGGCAGAAAATGTTGTAGTAGAAGATCAGTTGAATCAGAACGGGGCAGTAATTGAGGAGGGAAGTGTTCTACTCAGGAAAAACAGCCTTCCATTTACTCCGGAATCCATGGAAGTAGGAAAAAATGGCTTCCGTATTGTAACAGGTACGTCGCTGGATGATACAGATAAACTGGAAATTTTCTACAGAGTTTTGTTTGAAAGTCCGCAGCTGGATCATACCGCTGTTGTGAATATGGCAAAAGCAAAAGGAGAAAATACTCCGGAAGAGATTACAGAACTGGAGGTACTTGTGGGGGATATCCGTCCTCTTCTGAAAATTGAGAAAACCTCTGACAAGGAGGTATATAAACCAGGAGAAATCGGGCATTATAAGGTAAAACTTACCCAGACAGAAAAGGATGCAGTAGCCAGAAATGTGCTTCTCAAGGATGTTCTTTCCGGTTCCCAGGGAATTTTGCTAAAGGACAGTGTAAAGATTTCAGATAAAAATGGGGTACAGTTGGATAAACCGGAAATTGAAGCAGTGGATTTTGGCTATACGATTCATACAGGAATGGATCTGGGATATCAGGAATTTCTTACGGTTACCTATGATGTGAAGTTTTCGGAAACCATAAAAGAGGGAGAAGTTTTAAATATTGCCATGGGAACTTCAGATAATCTGAAACCGGAACCGGAGAAGGAGCCGGAACCGGTTATGGTAGGTGACGGATTAACTGCATTAAAAACAGCAGATCCGCCTTCTGGTTCTGTGGTTAAAGAGAATGAAGTGATTACTTATACAATCCGGATAAAAAATAATGCCAAAGAAACCAGAAAAAATCTTATGATCAAGGATGCCATTCCTCAACACACTTCGTTCCAGAAAATCACAGAGGGAAATGGAGAGATCCTGGAACTGGATGGAAAACCTTATGTTTGTTTCTTTATCGAAGAACTTCCAGCGGAAAAAGAAGCAGCAGTTTCTTTTTCTGTTGTGCGAGAACAGGCAGAGAAGGATACCTGTGTGGTAAATGTTGCACAGGTGCGTTCAGCGATCGCTGATAAGGAAGATGTTACAGAAGAGACCTGGAAATCAAAAAGATTTTTCAATACAAATGCAACGGTACATTTTATCGGTACACTTTGGGTAAAGGATGAGCATGAAGTGGAGGTGACAGAGCATACGCCGACTCCGACACCGGAACCTTCCAAAGGACCTTCCCCGACACCGACAGGAGAACCATCTCCGGTTCCTTCCGGGAAGCCAACATCGGCGCCAACCAGAATTCCAACAAAAGCGCCAATGCCAACGACTGGAAACTGTCCGAATATCAGTCGTGCTCCAGATCGGAATCCTTCGGGCGGTTCTTTGGGCAATTCCAACTATCCGTCTTCTGGAAATGGAGGATATGGTTTGGGAAGCTATCCCTATGGAACTACACAGAGCGGTTCCTATGCAGGAAGCGCCAAGACAGGTGATGAGCGACCTTTTGCTATGATGGCGCGGGTAGGAATTTTGGGATTCATCCTTTTAGGAGCTGGTATCTGGTTGTATCGGAAATCGACTCAGAAAGGAAAAAAGGAGGATTGATTTTTTGAAAAAAACGAGAAGTCTGGCAATAGGGATACTGACAGCTGCGGCAGGGCTTTTGTTTTACTGCGGAAGTTTTTATGTGAAAAGTTATCTGGAAAATCAGCAGGCAGCAGCACGCTATGGGGCAATTCGTGAAGTTGGCCTGGAAGAAGAACCGGTGTCTTCCATTAAAAAACAAGATGCCCCTGTCGTGACACAGGAATCGTCTCGAAAAAGAGATGGGGCAGGAAACCAGAAGGCCAGACTTCCCAAAAAAGAAACCATAGATTCTTCCTTTGGGATTTCCTGGAAAGCGCTTCGGAAGATGAATCCGGAAATTGTTGCCTGGATTGAAGTTCCAGGAGCAGATATTTCATATCCGGTGGTACAGGGAACCGATGATACTTATTATCTCCATCATTCTTTTTCCAGAGAAAAGGATGCCTTTGGCACGATTTTTCTTGGTTCGGTACACAAAAAAGATTTCCAGGAATCCCATTGTTTTTTGTATGGACACAATATGGAAGGAAATATGATGTTTGCCAATCTGAACCGATACGAAGAGAAGGAATTTTGGGAGGAATGCCCGGAATTTTACGTCTACACTCCTGAAAAGCTGTTGAATTACCGGATTTTTTCCGTTCAGCAGGCAGCAGCCTTAAGTCCTGGATTTCAATACGGATATGAATTGGGAAGTAAGGCATACCAGGAACAGTTGAAAACACTTTCCGGGAATTCTCTGTACAAAACGGAAGTATCTCTGGATGCAGAAGCACCTATGGTTACTTTGGTTACCTGCAATTCCAGCCTGGATGAAAAGATACGGATGACGGTTCATGGGATTTTGGTGAAAGAGTGGAGTCAGGATTCACCGAAAAGTTTGGAATAAAAGTGTAGAGCCATTCTGTACTGTACTGTTGATGTTTGCCTGGAAGCAGTTTATAATAAAAGTGAAAATATAGGAAATTGGGAGGTTTATTATGGGTGTAAAGGAAATAAGAAATGCAATTCTGAATAATCAGACTGCATTGGGCATTGAGTTTGGCTCCACCAGAATCAAGGCGGTTCTGGTAAACGAAAAAAATGAGCCAATCGCATCAGGAAGTCACGAATGGGAAAACCGTTATGAAAATGGGATCTGGACATACAGCCTTGAAGATATCTGGACGGGGCTGCAGGACTGTTATCAGGATCTTGTGAAGGATGTACATACGAAATACGAAGTGGAGCTGGAATCTGTGGGCGCATTGGGAATCAGTGCCATGATGCATGGGTATATGCCTTTTAACAAAGAAGGAGAGCTTCTGGTTCCATTCCGCACCTGGAGAAATAACATTACGGCAGAAGCCAGTGAGAAGCTGATGGAATTGTTCCAGTACAATATTCCTCAGAGATGGAGCGTGGCACATCTGTATCAGGCAATTTTAAACAAAGAGGAGCATGTAAAAGACATAGATTATATTACCACTCTGGAGGCCTATGTACACTGGAAGCTTACAGGAAATCGTGTTCTGGGTATTGGTGATGCAGCAGGAATGTTCCCTATTGATACAGAAACAAAAGATTATAATCAGAAGATGGTTGATCAATTCGATGAATTGGTGGCGCCTTACGGATTTGGATGGAAATTCCGTGATATTATGCCAAAGGTTCTGGTGGCAGGAGAAGATGCAGGCTGTCTCACCGAGGAAGGTGCGAAACTTCTGGATGTGACCGGAAAACTGAAAGCAGGTATTCCTATGTGTCCGCCGGAAGGCGATGCAGGAACGGGTATGGTAGCAACCAACAGTGTGGCAGTGCGTACAGGAAATGTTTCAGCCGGTACTTCAGTATTTGCCATGATCGTTCTGGAACATGAGCTTTCCAAACCATATAAAGAAATTGACCTGGTGACAACACCTGCGGGAGATCTGGTAGCTATGGCTCATTCCAATAACTGTACCTCTGATCTGAATGCATGGGTAAATGTATTTAAAGAGTTCGCAGAAGCTATGGGTATGGAAGTGGATATGAATCAGCTCTTTGGTACACTGTATCGTAAGGCTTTGGAAGGGGACGAGGATTGCGGCGGACTTCTTTCCTACTGTTATTTCTCAGGGGAACATGTGACAGGATTTGAAGAAGGCCGGCCCTTGTTTGTTCGTTCTCCGGAAAGTAAATTTACACTGGCAAACTTTATGAGAACAAATCTGTATACCTGTCTTGGCGCTATGCGCGTGGGATTAAATCTGTTGTTTGATCAGGAAAATGTAAAAGTGGACAGACTTCTTGGCCATGGCGGATTATTTAAGACAAAAGGTGTGGGACAGCAGATTCTTGCAGATGCGGTAAATGCTCCTGTTTCTGTTATGGAAACTGCAGGAGAAGGCGGCGCCTGGGGAATTGCCCTTCTGGCATCTTATCTGGTTAATAAGGAGACAGACGAGACTCTGGAACATTTTCTGGATGAAAAGGTATTTGCAGGAAATGCAGGAAGCACTCTGAATCCAGATCCCAAAGGGGTAGAAGGTTTCCAGTTATTTATGGAACGCTATTTGAAGGGCCTTCCCATTGAACGGGCAGCGGTAGAATCAAAAATCTGGTAATACAGATTGGTAAAGAAAAATGAGCCTGTGGAAAAACAATTTCTGTTTTTTCACAGGCTCATTGTAGCATCGGAGGGTTTATTCGTCCCAGCCTTCATAAAAACGGATATTTACAGAAATATTTCTTACAATATCTCCTTCTTTCAGTTTCATATCACTTTCATCGGAAATACGGGGAAGATCTCCATCTTCTTCCAGTTCCAGAGAAATCCAGTTATAAGCAGCCTCATTGGCATTGTCAATAGCTTCATCCAAAGTGTCGCCTTTGGCATAGCAACACTCCAGATCCGGGAAAAAACCTGTATAAGTTCCTTCTTCTGTTTTTCGGAATACTGCCGGATATATAAATTTCATAGCTTATACGCTCCTTTTCTGTTAAAATATAAGGGAATAACCTTATTATAATTTATTGGAGAAAAGAAAACAATAAGAGATTGATATAAAACTTTCATGCCTCGCATACTTGGCACCACCATAAATGAAACATATATGG
>SAMEA3387494__coassemble_3421_pt1 | contig 9851 bp, 11 predicted proteins | sample SAMEA3387494__metabat2_low_PE_043 | metagenome-assembled genome bin SAMEA3387494 (sample SAMEA3387494) | Felis catus | biome: Faeces | place: United Kingdom | collected 2012
CTAAGATTCTTGGCGCACTTATGATTGTGGTTATTTTTGTGGTAATCATTATGGTGAAGCCTCCAGTGGGAGACGCACTGAAAAATACCTTCGTGCCTTCCGCGGGAGTTCAGAAACTGTTCCCGGCTATCATTACCCTGCTGGGAGGTACTGTTGGCGGATACATCACCTTTGCAGGGGCTCATCGTCTGATTGATGCCGGAATTACCGGAGAAAAGAATTTAAAAGAAATCAACAGAAGTTCCATCATGGGAATTGTGATCGCTACCATCGTGCGTATTTTCCTGTTCCTCGCTGTGTTAGGTGTTGTGGTGAAATTAGGAGCCGGAGAAACACTGGACCCGGGAAATCCGGCAGCAGACGCATTCTTAAAGGGCGCAGGACAGATTGGTTATCGCTTTGCAGGTCTTGTTCTTCTCTGTGCAGCTATCACCTCCATCATCGGAGCAGCTTATACTTCTGTATCTTTCTTAAAGACCTTCCACAAGAGTCTTGAGAAAAATGAAAACTGGCTGATCATCGGATTCATTGCAGTATCAACTCTGGTAATGCTGATTCTTGGAAGCCCGGCTACACTTCTGGTTGTGGCAGGCGCATTGAATGGTCTGATCCTTCCGATCACCCTTGGAATCTGCCTGATCGCTTCCCAGAAAAAAACCATTATGGGACCAAATTATCACCATCCGGTATGGCTTCTGATTCTTGGCGTTATCGTCGTTGTACTTTCTGCTTATCTGGGCATTAATACCTTTGTATCCAACATGGGTTCTCTGTTCTCATAAGACAGACTGGGCAGGAGCTTCCTGACACGTGAAAACAGATGGAAAGAAAGGTGTGATCCTTCCAAGATTGCACCTTTTTTATAGGAGAAAAAAATATGCAGAATATCAGAATTTTGACAGCAGGAGATTCCTCGATCCTTATCGAATTTGGAAAAGAGATCAATCCAGAGATTAACGGTAAGATCACATCCCTGGTGCAGCTGATGAAAGAGCAGCACATTGAAGGGGTTGTGGATATGATTCCTGCATTTTGTACCCTGCTGGTGAATTATGATCCCCGGGTGATCACCTATGAAGAGATCAGGGATCGTATGGAAAAGCTTCTGAAAATAGAAACCAGAGCTTCCGAAAGCCGGAGAAGGGTTTATGAGATACCGGTCTGCTATGGGGGAGAATATGGACCGGATATAGAAAATATTGCAGAACACGCAGGACTTTCTGTGGAGGAAGTGATTCGCATCCACAGTTCCAGAGATTATCTCATTTATATGCTGGGATTTTTGCCAGGCTTTTGTTATCTTGGCGGACTGGATGAACGGATTCATACCCCGCGTCTTGCCAATCCAAGAATTAAGATCAATGCAGGAAGTGTGGGAATCGGCGGTTCTCAGACCGGTATTTATCCCCTGGATTCCCCGGGAGGCTGGCAGCTTATGGGAATGACTCCTGTAAAGACTTATGATCCGGAACGGGAGGTCCCTATTCTGGTGGAGGCAGGAGATTATATCCGCTTTGTTCCGGTGGATGAATCGGAATACAAAAGAGTCAAGGAACTGGTCGAGCGGGGAGAATATCAATGCGTAGTACACGAAGGAGAGGTGTAAAATGGGAATTCGTATACTGAAAGGCGGAATGATGACAACCGTACAGGATCTGGGACGTACCGGATATCAGAGTCAGGGGTTTTCCGTGGCAGGCGTCATGGACGTGCGCTCTTTTAAGATTGCCAACCTGCTCCTGGATAATCCGGAGAACGAAGCTGTTCTGGAATTTACTCTGATCGGCCCTACTTTGGAGTTTACTTCCGCAACGATTATCGCTATTACTGGCGGGGATTTTCAGCCCACAATCAACGGAGAACCGGCGCCTATGTATACGGCGATTTATATGAACAAAGGGGATATCCTGAAATTTGGAAGCGCAAGAACCGGAAGCAGAGGTTATGTTGCCTTTTCCAGTTATCTGGAAATTCCTGTGGTTATGGGAAGTCGGTGTACCAACATGAAGAGCTCCCTGGGAGGTTTTAAGGGAAGAAAACTCCGGGCAGGAGATTACATGAATTTTCGACTGAAACGCCGTTATCTTCCGTTTTTCCTGTCAAGAAAGCTTCAGCTGGATGAGTTTGACCAGGAAGAAACGGTGCTGAGAGTGGTTATGGGACCTCAGGATGATATGTTCAGCAAGCAGGGAATTGAGACATTTTTGAACAGTGAATATACGGTGACCAGTGACTTTGACCGAATGGGCTGTCGTCTGGAGGGACCGTTTATTGCGCCGAAGGAAACCTCAGACATTATTTCCGATGGAATTGCCTTTGGTTCTGTTCAGGTACCGTCTCATGGAAAACCCATTATTCTGCTTTCGGACCGGCAAACCACCGGTGGATATGCGAAGATTGCAACGGTGGCTTCTGTGGATATTCCCAAGCTGGTACAGAGAAAAACCGATCACAAAATACGTTTTGAGGCTATTTCTGTGACAGAGGCCCAGAGACTGTATCTGGAAGAAGTGAAGGAACTGGATGAAATGCGAAAGATTATTCATCAGCCCTGTAAGGAAGTGCTGGACTGCCGCCTGGTAGCCAAGCGCCTCACAAAACTCTTTGAAGAATAAGATAAGGAGATGAAGGAATGGATTTAGAAAAGATTGAAGGTTTAGTAAAAATTATTGAAAATTCCTCTTTGACACAGTTTACCATCAAAGAAGGAGATATGAAGATTACCATGAGTAAGCTCACCCATCCTCCGGTTGTGGCAGCAGGAATGCCCATATCTCCTGGCGCACCGGCAGCTTTGGAGGCAGCGCCGGAAAAAGAGGAAGAAGATGAAAAGCTGTTTATCACTTCTCCCATTGTGGGAACCTTTTATTCAGCTCCGGCGCCGGATGCACCGGCCTTTGTCAAGGTAGGTGACCAGGTGAAAAATGGTCAGACCGTATGTATCCTGGAAGCAATGAAGCTGATGAATGAGATCCAGAGTGACTTTGACTGTGAGATTGAAGCTGTGCTTGTAAGCAATGAACAGAAGGTAGAATATGGTCAGCCCCTGTTCCGCGTAAAGAAGTTATAAGGACAAAAAGGAGGTTGGAACAGTGCTGAATAAGATATTAATTGCCAACCGGGGGGAAATCGCAGTACGAATTATACGTGCGTGCCGGAATCTGGGAATCCGAAGCGTGGCTATTTATTCCAAAGAGGATGCCAAGAGTCTTCATGTACAGCTGGCAGATCAGAGAATCTGCATTGGAGAAGGACCGGCGAAGAACAGTTACCTGAATATGGACCGTATTATTACCGCGGCCAGAAATATGGGAGCAGACGCCATTCATCCAGGCTTTGGCTTTCTGTCAGAAAACAGTGAGTTTGTCAGAAAATGTGAAGAAAACGGCATTACGTTTATCGGTCCCAAGGCAGACGTCATTGATAAGATGGGAAATAAGTCTCAGGCGCGAAAAACCATGATGGAAGCCGGTGTTCCAGTGGTTCCGGGAACAAAGGAACCTGTTTATGATGCAGAAGTGGGCAAGGCTCTTGCAAGAGAGATTGGATATCCGGTGATGATCAAGGCATCCTCCGGCGGAGGCGGTAAGGGAATGCGTGTGGCAAAGACGGAGGACGAATTTGAATTTCAGTTTAATGTGGCTCAGAGAGAGTCTGCCAACGCATTTGGAGACGATACCATGTATATTGAGCGGTTTGTGGAAAATCCCCGCCATGTGGAAATCCAGATTATGGCAGACACCCATGGAAATGTGGTGGCTTTGGGAGAAAGAGACTGTTCCGTACAGAGAAATCACCAGAAGCTCATTGAGGAATCCCCGTCTCCGGCTATTAACGAAGCCATTCGTGAGGAAATGAACCGTTATGCTGTTCTTGCAGCAAAAACCGTAAATTATACAAATGCAGGAACCATTGAATTTATTGTGGACCCCAAAGGTGAATTCTATTTCATGGAAATGAATACCAGAATCCAGGTGGAACATGGGGTTACGGAAATGGTAACCGGAACCGATCTGATCATTGAACAGATTCGGGTGGCTATGGGAATGCCTTTGAGTTTTTCTCAGGAAGAGATCAAACTTTCCGGTCATGCCATTGAGTGCAGAATCAATGCGGAAATTCCAGAGAAGAATTTTATGCCAAGCCCAGGGGTGGTACAGCATATGCATCTTCCGGCAGGAAACGGCGTCCGGGTGGATACCGGACTTTATACCGGCTACAAAATTCCATCAGAATACGATTCCATGATTGCAAAGGTGATTGTTCATGCACCGGATCGTCAGGCAGCTATTCAGAAAATGCGTTCTGCTCTGGATGAGATGCTCATCATGGGCGTGGAAACCAATCTGGATTTCCAGTATCAGATCATGCGTCATCCGGTTTTCTGTGAAGGAAAGGCAGATACGGGATTCATTGAAAGTATTATGAAGATCAGTTGAGAAAAAAGTAAGAAGCTAGGAGTGGATGTTATGTATCGGGTTGATTTAAACAGTGACCTTGGAGAGAGTTTTGGACGGTATACCCTGGGAATGGATGAAAAGGTCATTCCCCTGATTACTTCTGCGAATGTGGCATGCGGATATCATGCATCGGATCCGGTGGTGATGGAGAAAACCATTTCCATGGCAAAGGAAGCAGGAATCCGGGTAGGAGCGCATCCCGGTTTTCCTGATCTTATGGGATTTGGCAGAAGAAATATGAATGTCACACCAGCAGAGGCAAAAGCATATACCTTATATCAGCTGGGAGCCCTTCAGGCTTTCTGCAAAGCTAAGGGCGTAACCATGCAGCATGTAAAGCCCCATGGAGCCTTTTATAACATGGCGGCAAAGGATGAGGCTCTTTCCAGAGCCATCTGTGAGGCCATTGCTTCCTTTGACGAAAATCTGATCGTTCTTGCCCTTTCCGGCGGAGAACTGGCGCGTGTGGCAAAGGAGATGGGACTTCGTACAGCTCTTGAGGTATTTGCAGACAGAGGCTATGAGGAAGACGGCTCTCTGGTGGACCGGAGAAAAGAAGGCGCTCTGATCACAGACGAGGAGCAGGCTATTTCCAGAGTGATCCGTATGGTAAAAGAAAAGAAAGTGACTGCGGTTACCGGAAAGGATATTCCAATTCAGGCAGATTCTGTCTGTGTACATGGAGATGGAGAAAAGGCGCTTGCCTTTGTGGAACGGATAAGAAAAGCTCTCACCCAGGAGGGGATTTCCATCTGTTCTCTGGACGAAATCGTATAAAGCATCTGTCAGGGACAGAAGCAGCAGAGAAAACCTTCGGGGAATGTGACAAAATCACGGAAATCCCGGAGGTTTCTCTGTATATTATAAATCAATAAAAGGAAGCAGGTGAAACAGTGATGGAAAAAATCATTATCATAGGAGCCGGACCGGCAGGTATCTCTGCAGCCCTTTATGCAGCAAGAGGAAATATGGACCCACTGGTAATTTATGAGGGAACAGGCGCCCTGGATAAGGCGGAAAAAATAGAAAACTATTATGGTCTGGAGCAGCCGCTGTCCGGAAAAGAACTTTATGAGCGGGGAATCGCCCAGGCGAAAGCTCTGGGAGTTCGTTTTCTGGAAACCCAGGTTCTGGGAATGGGCGGATTTGATACTTTCGAGATTCACACAAAGGAAGGAACCCTGGAGGCAGAAAGTGTCATTCTGGCCACCGGAAGCCGGCGGAAGACCCCTCCCATTGCAGGAGTTCAGGAATTTGAAGGTCGTGGCGTCAGCTATTGCGCCGTGTGCGATGCATTTTTTTACCGGGGAAAACAGGTAGCCGTTCTGGGAAACAGTGATTTTGCTCTTCATGAAGCAGAGGAGTTGAAAAATCTGGCAGCCGGGGTTACTATATATACAGATGGTCAGGAACCGGATTTTTCCAGAACACATGAAATTCCTGTAAATACCAGGAAGATTCAGGCTGTTGAAGGAGAAGATAAAGTATCGGGAATCCGGGTAAAGAGCGAAATGCAGGTGCAGGAGACAGGAATCCAGGCAGAGCAGATCATTCCCACAGACGGTGTGTTTGTGGCCATGGGAACCGCGGGAAGTACAGAAATCGCCCGGCAGATGGGAGCAGAACTCACCGAAAAAGAAAATATCAAGGTGAATGAGGAAATGGAAACCACCATTCCCGGAATGTTTGCCGCAGGAGACTGCACCGGAGGACTTCTTCAGATCGCAAAGGCTGTCTATGAAGGGGCGCTGGCAGGTATGAATGCCGGAAAATACGTAAGAAAACGAAACAGACAAACCAGTTGAAAAAACAACAGAATCATAGAATTTGATATGAAAGAAAAGGAGAATGATTATGGCAAAAGTAATTACAGCGCAGAATTTTGAAACAGAAGTATTAAAGGCAGACAAACCGGTACTGGTTGACTTTTGGGCAACCTGGTGCGGACCATGCAGACGTCAGGCTCCCATTGTGGAAGAACTGGCAGAGGAAGGCTATGCAGTAGGCAAGGTGGATGTGGACGCAGAACCTTCTCTGGCACAGCAGTTCCAGATTATGAGCATTCCCACACTTCTGGTCTTTAAAGGCGGAAAAGAAGTACAGCGTCTGGTGGGCCTCACAGGAAAAGAAACTTTAAGAGGTCTGTTACAGGACTGATGAGATCAGGGGTAGAGAATGAAGATTTTATTAGCAGCATGCAATGCAAAATATATTCATTCCAATCTGGCCGTATACGATCTTATGGCCTATGGCAAGGCATACCACAGCCATCTGCTTTTGCGGGAATATACCATTAACCAGCAAAAGGATGAGATCCTGGGGGATCTTTACAGAAGCAGGGCGGACGTGGTGTGCTTTTCCTGCTATATTTGGAATATTTCTTTTATCAGGGAGCTGGCGGCAGATCTTAAAAAAATCCTTCCGGAAGTGCAGATCTGGGCTGGCGGTCCGGAGGTATCCTTTGACGGGGAACAGTTTCTGAGAGAAAATCCTGCTTTTTCCGGTGTGATGGTGGGAGAAGGGGAGGAAACCTTTGCACAGCTTCTGAAGTATTATGTGGATGAAACCGGAAGTTTGAGGGAAATCTGTGGAATTGTTTACAGAGATGGGGAAGAAATCTTCCACAATGGCTGGCGGGAGATTATGAATCTAAGCCAGGTTCCTTTTGTTTATGAGAATCTGGAAGAATTTCAAAATCGGATCATTTATTATGAAAGCAGCAGGGGATGTCCTTTTTCCTGTTGTTACTGCCTGTCTTCTGTGGACAAAAAGCTGCGCTTTCGGGATCTTTCCCTGGTAAAGAAGGAACTGCAGTTTTTCCTGGATCAGAAGGTGATGCAGGTGAAATTTGTGGATCGTACCTTTAACTGTAAGCACGAACATGCTATGGAAATCTGGAAATATATCCTGGAGCATGACAATGGAATTACGAATTTTCATTTTGAGATATCAGCAGACCTGCTTCGGGAAGAAGAACTGGAACTGATGGAACAGATGCGGCCGGGACTGATTCAGCTGGAGATCGGAGTGCAGTCCACCAATCCCCAGACCATCAGGGCAATTCACCGGAATATGGATCTGAACAAATTAAAAAAAGTGGTGAGCCGGATTCACAGCTTTGGAAATATCCATCAGCATCTGGATTTGATCGCAGGCCTTCCCTATGAGGATTATGAGACTTTTGGACGTTCCTTTAATGAGGTTTATGCCATGAAGCCCCAGCAGCTTCAGCTGGGCTTTCTGAAGGTGCTAAAGGGCTCCGGAATGATGGAAATGGCAGAGGAATATGGAATTCTTTATAAAACAAAGGAACCCTATGAGGTGCTGGCAACAAAATGGCTTTCCTATGGGGATATTTTGTGCCTCAAAATGGTGGAAAATATGGTGGAAGTGTATTATAATAATGGTCAATTCCAGACAACTCTTAATTATCTGGAACTGTTTTTCCCCAACATGTTTACCTTCTATGAGGCATTGGGACGTTTCTATGAGAAAAAAGGGTACCATGAAATTTCTCATTCCCGCATGCGAAGATATGAAATCCTGTTGGAATTTCTGGAGGAGTATCCGGAGATTTCCAGAGAAGAAGCGGCAGAGAGAATGCTGTATGATCTCTATCTGAGAGAAAACATAAAGAGCCGTCCTTCCTTTGCTTTGTCACAGAAGCCATGGGAAAAAATGGTCTGGTCCTATCGGAGAGCCCATAAGATCCCAAAGACTGCCCACATAGAGGTTTTTTCGGGGGAAAAAGTCATATTGTTTGAGTATACCAGTCGTGATCCGCTGACACATAATGCGCATACAGAGGAAATACCTTTTGAGATGTTAAAGGCGGCAGACAGCTTTGGAAAATAAAAAGAGGTGAAAGAAATGGGAATGTTTGATCCGAAAAAACGTAAAATGATCACGGCGATCATCGCCTTGATTCTGGTTCTGGCCATGGTGGTTCCCACCGTGTTGTCTTTGGTTTTATAAGGAGCGTATGAAATGAAACTGGGACAAAAAGCAATGGAGCAATTACGGGCAGAAGTGACCGGATGTTTGAAGCCGGGAGATGAGCTGCTGGTCATAGGACCAGTGGCTCTTTCTGGAACTGTCTTTTTGACAGAGGCTTCCTATGGGTTCCTGAGAAAATTCTTTTCTGAGGGATTTTTAAGAGAAGCCAGTTGTCTGGAGCAGAAATATGGAACAGGAAGTCCAGCAGAAGAAAGCAGCGCCTGGAAGGCGGCAGAGGCAGCAGGCGCCACTGCATTGATTCCTATGGGGGAGAGCGGGGTTCTTTCCGCACTCTGGAAGATGGCAGAGGCTTCTGGCGTGGGGCTTACTGCAGATCTCCGCAGGATTCCCATCCGTCAGGAAACAATTGAAATCTGCGAAAAACTGGATATCAATCCTTATAAGCTCTGGTCAAGAGGGGGATTTCTGGCAGGGATTCCTTCCGGGGAAGGGCTGGTGCAGACGTGCTGCCAGATGGGAATTATGGCAGCTGTGATCGGACAGACCAATAAGGGAAACGACAGGCTTTTATACAGTGGTGAGAATGTCCGTTATCTGGAACGGCCTGGACGGGACGAAAAGGAGAAGTTATGGCAAGATTAAATATTGTATTACATGAGCCGGAGATTCCGGCAAATACTGGAAATATCGGGAGAACCTGTGTGGCAACAGGAACAAGGCTGCATTTGATCGAGCCTTTGGGATTTTTGTTAAATGAGAAGGCTATCAAAAGAGCCGGCATGGATTACTGGAAGGATCTGGATGTGACCACGTATCTGAACTATGAAGATTTTCTGAACCGAAATCCAGGGGCAAAGATCTATTATGCCACCACAAAAGCGCCAAAGACTTACACAGAGGCTTCCTATGAGGAGGACTGTTACATTATGTTTGGTAAAGAAAGCGCAGGAATTCCAGAAGAAATCCTTCTGCAAAATCAGGAAACCTGTGTGCGTATTCCCATGATCGGAGACATTCGTTCTCTGAATCTGAGCAATTCTGTGGCCATTGTTCTTTATGAAGCATTAAGACAGAATCATTTTGATCATATGAATCTTCAGGGACATTTGACCAGATACCAGTGGAAATGAACCATATGAATTTTTTATAAAGAAAACACAATAAAAATCTGATTATCCGCTAAAACACAGTATCTATCAGCATTTTCAAGGAAACAAACACATCAATTTACTACTTATTTACTACTAACGAATGAGCCTTGATACGCAAGTTTTCCTAGATATGCAAAGATATGGTACAGCACATCAGTATTGAAACAAGAAAAAATTGAATAACTTATAGACTATGGAACGCCTAACATGACGTTCCTTTTCTATTTTCAGCCGTTCTTATTGGACGGCTATTTTATTACCCGAATGAAAGGAGCATTAGATT
>SAMEA3387494__coassemble_3447_pt1 | contig 9755 bp, 4 predicted proteins | sample SAMEA3387494__metabat2_low_PE_043 | metagenome-assembled genome bin SAMEA3387494 (sample SAMEA3387494) | Felis catus | biome: Faeces | place: United Kingdom | collected 2012
AAAAAAGGCGAAACAAATTGGACATCTTGTGGATTATATGATATAATCATATACGGAATTTTAGACACATAAGTGGTCTAGAAATATTTTTCATCATACCTTTAAGGAGGAAACATAAAATGGCAAGAAAGATGAAAACCATGGATGGTAACCATGCAGCCGCTCATGCATCCTATGCGTACTCAGACGTAGCTGCTATTTACCCAATCACCCCTTCATCTGTTATGGCAGAAGCAACAGACGAGTGGGCAACACAGGGAAGAAAGAATATCTTCGGACAGGAAGTTCAGGTAACTGAGATGCAGTCTGAGGCTGGTGCTGCTGGTGCAGTTCACGGCTCTCTGGCAGCAGGTGCCCTGACTACTACCTATACCGCTTCTCAGGGTCTGCTTCTGATGATCCCGAACCTTTATAAAATTGCCGGAGAGCAGTTACCGGGCGTTATCAACGTATCCGCTCGTGCAATCGCTTCTCATGCACTTTCTATTTTCGGTGATCACTCCGACGTTATGGCATGCCGTCAGACAGGATGCGCAATGCTGTGCGAATCTTCCGTACAGGAAGTTATGGACTTAACTCCAGTTGCTCACCTTGCAGCAATCAAGGGAAAAGTTCCATTCATCAACTTCTTCGACGGATTCCGTACTTCTCATGAGATCCAGAAGATCGAAACATGGGATTACGAAGATCTGAAAGACATGGCAGATATGGATGCAATCGCTGAGTTCCGTAACCATGCGCTGAATCCAAACCATCCATGCCAGAGAGGTTCCGCTCAGAACCCGGATATCTTCTTCCAGGCAAGAGAAGCATGTAATCCATACTACGATGCATTACCGGCAGTTGTACAGGAATACATGGACAAAGTAAACGAAAAAATCGGAACAGACTACAAACTGTTCAACTACTACGGAGCAGAGGATGCAGAACACGTAATCGTAGCTATGGGGTCTGTAAACGATACTCTGGAAGAAACCATTGACTACCTGACAGCAGCAGGCAAAAAAGTCGGCGTTGTTAAGGTTCGTCTGTACAGACCATTCAGCGCAGAAGCACTGATCGCTGCAATCCCGGCATCTGTAAAACAGATCACAGTTCTTGACAGAACAAAAGAGCCGGGCGCACTTGGTGAACCTCTGTACTTAGACGTTGTTGCAGCTCTTTCCAAGAGCACATTCAAGGATGTTCCTGTATTCTCCGGACGTTACGGACTTGGTTCCAAAGACACCACTCCGGCACAGATGGTAGCAGTATTTGAGAACACCACAAAAGAAAAATTCACAGTAGGTATCGAAGACGACGTAACCAACCTTTCTCTGGAAGTTGGCGCTCCTATCGTTACTACTCCAGAAGGAACTACAAACTGTAAATTCTGGGGCTTAGGTGCTGATGGTACTGTTGGTGCAAACAAGAACTCCATCAAGATCATCGGCGACAACACAGATATGTACGCACAGGCTTACTTTGACTATGACTCCAAGAAGTCCGGCGGTGTTACCATGTCTCACCTTCGTTTTGGTAAGAAACCGATCAAATCCACTTACCTGATCCGTCAGGCAAACTTCGTTGCATGTCACAATCCTTCCTATATCAACAAATATAACATGGTACAGGAACTGGTTGACGGCGGAACATTCCTTCTGAACTGCCCATGGGATATGGAAGGACTGGAAAAACACTTACCAGGACAGGTAAAAGCATTCATTGCAAACCACAATATCAAATTCTATACCATCGACGGTGTGAAGATCGGTATTGAAACCGGTATGGGGCCAACCCGTATTAACACCATCCTGCAGTCTGCATTCTTCAAACTGACAGGCATCATTCCGGAAGAGCAGGCAATCGAGCTTATGAAAGCTGCTGCAAAAGCTACTTACGGACGTAAGGGTGACGATATTGTTCAGAAGAACTGGGCAGCAATCGACGCTGGCGCAAAACAGGTTGTTGAAGTAGAAGTTCCAGAAAGCTGGAAAGATGCAGAAGACGAAGGTCTGTTTATGTCTCACGCAGAAGGCGAGAGAAAAGATGTTGTTGATTTTGTAAACAACATCCAGGCAAAAGTAAATGCTCAGGAAGGTAACTCCTTACCTGTATCTGCATTCAAAGATTACGTAGATGGTACCACACCATCCGGATCTTCCGCATTTGAAAAACGTGGTATTGCTGTAAATATTCCGATCTGGCAGCCAGAAAACTGTATCCAGTGTAACCGTTGTGCATATGTATGTCCTCATGCAGTTATCCGTCCTGTTGCCATGACAGAAGAAGAAGCAGCTGCAGCTCCGGAAGGAATGCAGACTCTGGATATGACTGGTATGAAGGGTTACAAATTTGCTATCACTGTATCCGCTTATGACTGTACCGGATGTGGTTCCTGTGCAAATGTCTGCCCAGGAAAGAAAGGTGCAAAAGCCCTTGCTATGGAAAATATGGAAGCAAACGCTGGCGAGCAGAAATTCTTCGATTATGGAGTTACCCTTCCAGAGAAGAAAGAAGTTGTGGAAAAATTCAAAGAAGCAACTGTTAAGGGAAGCCAGTTCAAACAGCCTCTCCTTGAGTTCTCCGGAGCTTGTGCAGGTTGTGGTGAAACTCCATATGCAAAACTGATCACACAGCTGTTTGGTGACAGAATGTACATTGCAAACGCAACAGGATGTTCCTCTATCTGGGGTAACTCCTCACCTTCTACACCATACACAGTAAACGCTAAGGGACAGGGTCCTGCATGGTCCAACTCTCTGTTTGAAGACAACGCAGAGTTCGGTTATGGTATGCTCCTTGCTCAGAAAGCAATCCGTGACGGCTTAAAAGCAAAAGTAGAAGACGTTGTTGCAAACGGCGATAACGAAGATGTAAAAGCAGCTGGTCAGGAATGGCTGGATACATTCTCCGTAGGCGCTACCAACGGTGCAGCTACTGAAAAATTAGTAGCAGCTCTGGAAGCATGCGGATGCGACAAAGCAAAAGACATCCTTGCTCAGAAAGACTACCTGGCTAAGAAATCCCAGTGGATCTTCGGTGGTGACGGATGGGCTTACGATATTGGATTCGGCGGTGTTGACCATGTTCTTGCAAGCGGACGTGACATCAACGTTATGGTATTTGATACAGAAGTTTACTCCAACACAGGCGGTCAGTCTTCCAAATCTACACCTACCGGTGCAATCGCTCAGTTCGCTGCAGGCGGTAAAGAAGTGAAGAAGAAAGATATGGCTTCCATCGCTATGAGCTACGGTTATGTATACGTTGCTCAGATCTCCATGGGTGCAGACTTCAACCAGACTGTAAAAGCAATTGCAGAGGCAGAAGCATATCCGGGACCATCTCTGATCATTGCATACGCTCCATGTATCAACCATGGTATCAAGAAGGGTATGTCCAAGGCTCAGACAGAGGAAGAATTAGCAGTTAAGTGCGGATACTGGCACAACTTCAGATTCAACCCGGCTGCAGAAGGCAACAAGTTCACTCTGGATTCCAAAGAACCAGATATGAGCAACTACCAGGAATTCTTAAATGGTGAGGTTCGTTACAATTCTCTCCAGCGTCAGAATCCTGAAAAAGCTGAAAGACTCTTCGCTAAGAACCAGGGAGAAGCAAAAGACAGATATGATTATCTGAAGAAACTGATCACTCTGTACGGAGAAGAATAATTCAGAATCACGGAAATAAAATTCCATTAACAAATATAAAAAACAGGATGCGTTCCTGACCAGGGGGAGGCGGAGCCCCCGCCTGGAATAAAAAAAGAAAATCGTGACCGGAAGAATCGGCTGCAGATTCATGTTTTTCATGAATCTGCAGTTTTTTTGTCAGGAAAGTAGTACGTTTCGTACAAACTTTCCTAATAAATAAAAAAACTTCTTGAGGATGCGACCAGATGTATGGGGATTTGTTGGCGTTGTTTCTTCATTTCTTTATGCAAAAAGTCAATTCCTTTTTTTTTACATTTGTATTATAATGATTTGGTATGAAATGATTTGGTATGAAAAAGAAAAAGCAAAGGAAAAACATATGCGTAAGAAAAAAAACTTTTATCTGCTGTATACAGTGGTATTTGCGGCAATGAGTTTGTTTATTTTCAGCTACTTCAGTCTCAACGGGAAATCCCTGGTCTGGAGCCATGACGGAGTGCCACAGCATGTGAACTCTCTTGCTTATTATGGACGATATTTAAGAGAAGTACTAAAAACAATTTTTGTGGATCACAGTTTTCGCCTTCCCATGTGGGATATGAATATTGGGTATGGGTCGGATATTTTAACCACTCTCCACTATTATGTGATCGGTGATCCCCTTACATTGCTGTCTGTCTTTGTGCCGGAGACCCATACAGAGCTTCTGTATGAAATATTGATTTTTCTTCGGATCTATCTGGCAGGCATTTCTTTCAGCCTGTATTGTTTTTATCACAAAAATCCTAAACAGGCCGTTTTTTTTGGCACGTTGATTTACATTTTTGCAGGCTGGACAATCTATGCGGCTATGAAACATCCGTATTTTTCCAATCCTATGATCTATCTTCCTCTGATCCTCATGGGAATTGACAAAATATATCGGAAAGAAAAACCCCATCTTTTTATCTGGTCTGTAACCGTGGCAGCGGTATCTAATTTTTATTTTTTCTACATGATCGGAATTTTCATGTTCCTCTATGCGGCCTTTCGTTATTTCCAGGAATTTTCCCAGCGTTCTGTGAAAGATGTATTGAGATGGTTCGTGAAATTTCTGGGGTATTTTCTGATATCAATGATGATGGCAGCAGTGATTTTTCTTCCGGTGGTTATGACACTGTTTGGAACAGAACGATTCCAGGCAGATAATTATGTGCCTCTTTTTTATGATAAGATTTACTATGAGAAATTTCTGGGCTGCCTTATTGGAGAAAACATGATCCAATGGGGAGTGGCAGGATATTCTGCCGTATCCATGGCAGGTGTATTTGTGATTTTTGCAAAAAGAAAAAAATATACATACCTCAAATGGGGATTTCTCCTTTTGAACCTGTTTTTGTTGTTTCCCTTTGCCGGACATGTATTAAATGGATTTTCCTATGTGTCCAACCGCTGGATCTGGGCTTACGGAATGATGATCGCTTACCTGTTTGTAAAAGCATATCCGGAATTGTTTACCCTGACGAAAAAAGAAAAACAGCGGATTTTTCTGCTCTTTTTTCTGTTTTGCGGATTGGCTCTCTGGTCAGAAGCCGGAAGAACAGAACGAAATATGGCTGCAATCATGTTGCTGAGTATGACAGTTATGGTTATGCTCTGTTTCGGCACTATTATAATAGAAGGAAAATATCTGTGCGGATTGCTGGCAGGACTTCTTACCGTAAGCATTATGGCTAATGTATCCTACCAGTATTCCTATGAAAAAGACTATCTTTCCGAGTTTTCCGAAAAAGGGGAGGCCATGGAAAAGCTGGAATCAGGAGCAGATCTGGCAGTCCTTTCCACAGGAGATACCTCCCTGTACCGGTACGATCAGTTCGGTTCCCTTCCCTACGAGAATACCTCCATGCAGATGGGAACCAACAGCACCTCCTATTATTTCAGCGTAGCCAACGGAAATATCAGCCGTTTTTTTGATGAAATGTATGTAAATACACCATGGGAACAGCATTATGAAAATCTGGATGGGCGTACCATATTGGATCGCCTGGCGGCTGTGAAATATTTTGTGATTCATGGGGACGATTATGGCGCGCTTCCCTATGGGTATCTTCTGGAAAAGGGCAGCGCCAAAAAAGGAAAAAAAGAATACAGAGCCTATGGATGTGAAGATGCCCTTCCTGTGGGTTATACCTACGATTCCTGGATTTCCAGAGAAACATATGAAACATACAGCGTCACAGAGAAGCAGCAGGCACTGCTTCAGGGAATTGTGCTGGAGGAGAGCAGTCTGCCAGAGGCACTTCCAGCTTTTTGCGACGAAGAAATACCTTATAAATTCTCTCCTGGAGAGGGATGCCAGGTTTCTGAAGGAGAAATTCGCGTTACAGAGCCTGGGGCATCTGTGAAACTGATCTTTCGGGGAACTCCGGACAGCGAAACTTATCTGGTGGCCAGAGGGCTGGACTATGAAGGCCTTTCTCCCAGAGAACTGGTTTCGGAAAAAGAATGGGATAAGATGACCGAATACGAAAAAAATTCCCTTCGCTATGAGGAAAGCCAGTGGAGATACTGGAAAGAAAGCAAAGAAGCCACCATTGGAGTTTCTACCATTCAGACAGAAAAGAAAATGAAGATTTTTACCAACAAATACAATGCTTACAGCGGCAAACACAACTTTTTGTGTAATACCGGCTATCGGAAAGAGCGGTGTCATGCCATTACCCTGACCTTTGAAAATACAGGGGTGTATACTTACGACAGTCTGGATGTGATCTGTCAGCCGGTAAAAAATCTTTCTGCGCAGATTCAGGCATTGGGAGAGGAAGTTCTGACGGATGTGGAGAAAGATGTGAATACCCTCACTGGAAAAATCTCACTGGAGAAGCCAAAGGCACTTTTATTGGCCATTCCTTACAGCCAGGGCTTCCGGGCTTTTGTGGATGGAAAAGAACAGGAGCTTTTAAAGGCCAATACCATGTATATGGCGTTGGAACTTCAGGAGGGAACACATGAGATCCGTCTTACCTACTGTACTCCATATCTGAAAACCGGCGCAGTATTGAGTTTGTTGGGGATTTTTACCTATATTTTCTTATGTATCTGGAAAAAGAGTCATAAAACGACGAAAAAAGGGGAAAAAAAGAAAAACTGATTTGATAAAAACAATTTTTACACTATAATAAACCCAGGAGGAATGAAAACATGACCGTAAATTCACTTGCATTTTTTCTGTGCTTTGGCGTATCTGTGGTGATTTACTATCTGTTTCCCAAAAAATATCGCTGGACAGTGCTTCTGACAGTGAGTCTGATTTTTTATCACTGGATGGGAGTGGATAATTTTCTGTATGTGCTGTTTACCACAGCTACACTGGTACTTTCCACGCAAAAAATGTATCAGATTGAACAGAAGCTGGAAAAAGAATTAAAGGAACAGAAGGAAACCCTGTCAAGGCAGGAGAAAAAAGAAAAAAAGGCAAAAGCCAAGGCGCAGAAGAGAAGATGGCTGGTATTGGGGGTGTTGGTAACCAATCTTGGCGTACTTCTTGTTCTGAAATATGGAAACTTCTTTATCAATAATGTAAACCTGATTTTTCAGTCACTGGGACTGAATCCATTGAATAAGCTGGGACTTCTGGCGCCTCTTGGAATTTCCTACTATACTCTTCAGAGTATTGGATATGCCCTGGAGGTATATAAAGGAAAAAGCGTTCCGGAAAAAAATCCGCTGAAGGTGCTTTTGTTTGTGACTTATTATCCACAGATGACCCAGGGTCCCATTGGAAGATATCCGGATCTGGCACCACAGCTTTATGAGGGACATGAATTTTCTTATCATAACCTTTCCTTTGGCTGTCAGAGAATTTTATGGGGACTTTTTAAGAAAATGGTCATTGCGGATCATATGCGTCCCATGGTGAATACTATTTTTGATCATTGTGCCGCTCAGAGCGGTTTTACACTGTTTTTAGGCTGTATTTATATGACAATCCAGGTATATGCGGACTTCTCCGGCTATACGGATATTGTCCTGGGTGTTTCCCAGATCTATGGAATTGAAATGATGGAAAACTTCCAACGGCCGTTTTCCTCTCAGTCGCTCAGTGAATATTGGAGAAGATGGCATATTTCTTTAAGCTCCTGGTTCCGTGATTATGTGTTTTATCCGGCATCCATTTCCAAAGGCGCCATGAGTTTTGGAAAGTTGGGAAAAAAGATCTGTTCGCCCAGAATCCGGAAACTGTTTCCCGTGGTGTACGCCCTGTCCCTGGTATGGTTTTGTACCGGGTTCTGGCATGATGCCAGCTGGCGTTACATTTTCTGGGGAATTGCCAACGGAGTGGTGATCATTTCTGCCATCATTCTGGAACCACAGTTTCAGTGGATGAAAGAAAAACTCCATATTCCACAGGAATCCCGGTGGTGGAAGAATTTCTGTGTGGTTCGTACCTTCCTGATCATTGCTCTTTTGAAGGTATTTCCGGGACCAAATGATACCCATGCCACACTGGTGACAATCAAACGCATCCTGTTTCATTTCCAGCCGTCGCTGACAAGGGAGGCTTTCTTTCCAGGCATGGAGACGTACGCCCTTGTGTATATTGCCTTTGGACTTCTGGTCTTTTTCCTGGTGAGCCGGATTCAGGCCAAGGGAAGCGCCAGAGAATATTTGGAAAAGAAACCCTTTGTGGTGCGTTGGGCTATTTATTTGATACTGATGGCAGCCATTCTTGGACTTGGCGTGTTTGATAATACAATGGTAGGTGGATTTGAATATGCGCAATTTTAAAAAGCTGCTGGTGCGGGGAATTCTGATTCTGGCTTTTCTGTTCTGCTTTGAACAGGGGGTTCGTTTCGTTTATGAACCCGTGGGGAACAACAGCATTTACACAGTAAAAGATTTAAAGACCAGAGAAGGAACGCTGGAAACTCTGGTCTTGGGAACTTCTCTGGCGCACTGGGGAATTGATACCAATGTACTGGAGCAGACCATTGACAGTCCTTCCTTTAATCTGGCAACTTCTGCCCAGCCTCTGGATGCCAGCTATTATCTTCTGAAAGATCAGGCGAAGCGCAATCCATTGAAGCGGGTATTTCTTGGAATTCATGTGACGTCTCTCATCAATGAGAATCAGGGAATCCAAATTAAGGAAGGTGTTTTTGACCGGATTCTTTCCCCGGTGGGAAAAGCAGAGTATCTTCTTCGCACCGCCGGATGGAAGGAATTTGAACAGTATCTCTTCTATGCGGCCAGAGTGGACAATGTGCTGACGAAGGACAAAGCCATTGAGAACATAAAATACAAAATGTCAGAAGAATTTAAGAATGGAATTCCGCCGGAAGGACAGAGACTTTTTTATCTGGGAAGTGGAAATGAAAACAAAAGACAGGTTTACGATGGGAAATTTGCGAAGAAAAAACTGGGAAGAGATGCAACCTGGAAACGTTCCAAGGTAATTGAGGCTACAGAAGATTCTTTGGAAAAGATCGGGAAGTTCTGCGAACAGAAGGAAATTGAGCTGAATCTTGTAGTAATGCCTATGACCTGGGAATTTACAAAACTGATGGGAGATCTGGATGATTTCCATGCATACCTCCAGGAGTTTTGTGATGAAAATAGAGCGAATCTATATGATTTCCATACCTATGAAGGTGTGTATGATGGATTATTTACCAACGAAGATTATCAGGACAAAAAGCATTTTAATGTAGAAGGAGCAAAAAAATGCGCCCGCATTTTAGGAGAATGGTATCTGAGCGCCCAATAGGATGTCAGGTATCACACGTGATAGAGAAAGTGTAGATGGTGAAAAAAGAAATGAAATGGACTGAAAAAGCAGAAAAACTGGGAGAAAGGGTCAATGACCGATTTTCCAGTTCCAGGCATCAGAGAAGATGGTATTATTTAAGTTACACATTGATCTTCTGTCTGTTTATGAGTGTTATTGTAGCTGGATATCTTATGATCGGAAAATCATTTATCTGGGGGCCAAATGGTGATGGAATGCGGCAGCATTATACATCGCTGGCTTATTTCGGAAAATGTCTGAGAGAAGGGCTTTCTAATTTGTTTGTGGAACACCGATTGGAATTTCCTCTCTGGGATCTGCACATGGGATATGGTTCTGATGTTTTG
>SAMEA3387494__coassemble_3566_pt1 | contig 9258 bp, 9 predicted proteins | sample SAMEA3387494__metabat2_low_PE_043 | metagenome-assembled genome bin SAMEA3387494 (sample SAMEA3387494) | Felis catus | biome: Faeces | place: United Kingdom | collected 2012
TCATTATGAGTTTAAAAACGTAGACAGTAAAGCTACCCAAGATTTAAGCGCTTACATTAAAACTTTTTCAGGGGAAATTGATAGAAACGTAATAAATCAGATGATTGGAGATAGTTATGTTTAAAATTATGGATATCCTTGCAAAAGATAAAATACGAAAAGTAAAAAAAATAATCTTCAGGCATAAGATTTTGACAATTCTCATGTGCATTAGCATAGTATTTTGTCTATGCACGATTTCTTTGGATGATATTTTGGGTTTGAAACAATATATTCCATACATTCCATGGATTGTAACGGTTTACCTTGGATTAAAACTAATAAATCCTACGCAAGAAGCAATCATTTCATATCAGTTAATTGAACTTAAATTAGTGTCAAGATGTGAATTTAAGATTTTATTAGCTGTAAAACTTTATGGTGTTGGTTTTATGACAATAATTTTTAATTTTTTTTCAGGGAGAGAATACTTATCATTTTTGCTCTATTAAATTGTGCCGTAAATATTTACGTATTTGTAAGGAGTTCAAAGAAATCTTATAAGTTAGAATTAGCTATGATAATATTGGTTTGTACAAGTATATATTTTAACAATATATGGTTATCAGGAACTATTTTTATATTGTGGACGATTATTTTTATATGTATAAGGAAAATTCGTTATGAAGTTTTGTTGCCATTTTATCATGTTATATATAAACTTAATCTAAGATATTCAGGAGATGTATTTACAGATACAGAAAGCGATGAAATACACACAGAGGTTGAACGATTATTTGGAAAAGAAAAAAAAGAATCGCAAGCATGGTGTCAAAATTATTTTGAAGAGAGTTATCAGTTTTATTGGATGAAAGAAATTGCTAGGATATCTTATGATAAAGAGGGATATTTCTTGCGTATTATGATTTCTATTCTAACATGTATAAGTATTTTTTATCTACCTGAATGGTATGGAATACTGGCTGTTATAATATGTGTTTTTACAGCGTATGACTTTTGCCAAAACATGTTTAGAGAGGATGTAAAGCTATATCCATATGGATTTCTAAACCCTTATAAACTTAGAATGTTATTACAAATCAAAATACCAGTATATACGGTTGCATGTTTTTTTATAATTTTTCCAATGGTACTGGTTTTGAAACAGTATTCGTGGAGTATTATTGGTATGGCAGTTTTGATACCTTTATTTGGAACAATTAAGAGTTTCTATAAGATTTTGTAAAAAACAAATAATTAAACAATAAAGTACGATGAGGTTTGTGCATGGTAATTCTGTTAGAATGGTTAATGTATTATATAATAATATATACAGTGATGTTAGAATGTTTTGGCGTAGTGAAAAGATTATCATAAATTTGCTTAATTTCAAACAAGTCTCTGATATTATATACTCGCTAAAGATTTAATAATGTTAACTGATAGCGCAGTAACTATCTCAAATTATGAAGCCATAGGAGGAAAGAGTCGAATAGTTTCGTTAAAATTATTAAGTACAATTTGCAGAATCACTTGTATCATATTAGAATGATTTTGATTAATTTCTGCACTTACTTATTGGATGACATTTGAAATAATTGGAATGACGAGTTTTTTCAACTGAAATAAAATATTGCAGCAAGAAATGCAGGAAGTTTCATCTTCTTGCATTTTTTGTACATTTCTTATATACTCCTTGTGACTTATAACAACCAGAAATTAGAAAAGGTACTATCTGCGAGAAAAGTGTAATGATTAAAAACTATATTGAAAATGCCAATTTTGAAGACACAGGATTTTATTATACACTGTCTCTTATTTCAGGAAAGCATAAGATGGTTATTTTGTATTGTCTGATGGAGTTTCAAGTTGTACGATTTAATGAATTGAAACGATATTTAAAAAATATTTCAGACAAAACTCTTAGCACTAATTTAAAAGAACTGGAAGCGGACCGGTTGATTATCCGAACCGAATACCCGCAAATTCCCCCAAAAGTGGAATATAGCCTCCCAGAAGATGGGCGAAACGATACGAGACAAAGATTGTGTCTGTGTATGATGCGATTTTGAAGGAAAACCTGTCCATTAAAGAATTTAAAGAAATGACTGACGAATGGCTTGATTTTATACTTGCTTAAAATTCAGAAATTACGAGGTGATAAACTAATGCAGGAAGGAAGAGAAAATCAGAAAGAGAATGATTTGTTTTATACATGCAGTCTGATCGATTATATTGCGAGAAAAACAACAAATACCAGAGCGGCAGTCGTAAATGCGTTGGGAAAAAGAAGACTGGAGAAGATATACGATCTTGCAGATGTTTATCATAGTGATAACATTGACAGGGTGAGCGATGATTTTATTGAAGAGACAGGAATTACTTCCGGGACATTTGATAATGTTGGGACATGTGGATACTCCATTCCAACACACTGGGATATTGGAAAGGTATATAAAAGACTGATCAAGCAGGTCGCAGAGTACGAAGAAATCAGTGTTGATGCATTGATCAGGGTGTACAATTCTTTTCTCAGCGAGAAAATAGATGATTATAACAGTAGCGTATATTACGAAAATCGGCTTTCCACAGTTCGTCAGGCAGAGGAGACAAACCGCCAGCTTACGACCAGTCTTTTCCATGACGTAAGAACTCCGCTGACCACTTTGATTGGATATCTGGACGCGGCTCATAAGGGAATCGTTACAGGGGAGGAGCGGGATGCTTATGTTGAGACTGCCCGCCAAAAGGCCCATGATCTGAAAGAATACATTGATATCCTTTTTGATTGGTTTAAGTTGAATTCCAATGAATTTGCAATGGAGATTCATAGAGTAGAAGCCGCAGAACTCACAAGAAAACTCCTGATCGACTGGATTCCCATTTTTGAGGATAAGCAGATGGAATATCATATTGAGATTCCCCAGCAGCCATTTTGGGTGAAACTGGATACTGACGGATATATGCGGATATGGAACAATCTGATTCAGAATGTACTGGCGCACAGTCACGGGGATAAAATAGAAATCCTTCTGTCGAAACAGGAAAAAAATATGAAACTGGTTCTGGCAGATAACGGGGTGGGAATAGAGAAGGAAGATTTAAAGCATATTTTTGAGCGGCTTTACAAGTGTGATAAAGGACGGTCAGAAAAAGGCAGCGGTCTTGGTCTTTCCATTGTTCATCAGCTGGTGGAGAAAATGGACGGCACCATTACCGTAGAAAGCATTTGCAGAAAGGAAACCACATTTACCATGTTGTTTCCAATGGAACATGAAAGATAGAAGTTCTTTTCATGATATATGGAAGGACGGGAAAAGGGGCTGATACAGCCTCTTTTTTCATAATTGCAAGGTTTATGCAAGATTGGGGTGATAGAATACCTTACAGAACAGGAGGTTTTAAAAATATGAAGACAAATTATGTAATTGAAACAAAGCATCTGACCAAGCAATTTGGCTCGCAAAAGAGTGTGACGGACTTGAATATCCATGTGAAGAAAGGCAGGATTTACGGCCTTCTGGGAAGAAATGGAGCTGGAAAAACCACAACCATGAAAATGCTTCTGGGACTGACAAAGCCAACTTCCGGGGAAGTAAAAATATGGGGAAGAGCGTTACGTGGGAATGAAAAGTATTTACTTCCTCGTATGGGAAGTCTCATCGAATCTCCCGGATTTTATCCCAATCTCACCGGAACGGAAAACCTGCGTATTTTTGCCACTTTGCGGGGTGTTCCCAATTCCCATGCCATCAAGGATGCTTTGGATCTGGTAGGTCTGGTTGCCCTGGCTCTTTGTCCTCTGGTTCAATATGGAAGCCAGCTGATTGTTGAGGCAGAATATCGAAATCCCAATTATAATTTTGCCACATTAATGGAAAATGTGGTCTGGGGAAATACACAGATGTTTCTGCCCATTTCCCTGGTTATGATGGGAGGGTGGCTGATCGACAGGGAATCCCTTCACGATACACTGAAAAATATTTTGATGGTTCCTGTTTCCATGCCTCAGCTGCTGGGAGCCAAGCTGTTTCTGACAGGCATTTTGTCAGTCTTGCTGGGAGTCTACAGCGTTGGTGTTACTTTGCTTACTGGTTCTGCATTTCATCTGCCTGGTCTTACACTGAAGGTGGCGCTTGGTGGCGGAATTCAGATTGTACTGGCGTCCTTGACCACGTATCTGGTTTGTATGCCTCTGATCCTGATATTTGGGCAGAAACGGGGCGCTTATCTTGGGGGTTCCATTCTGGCATTTTTCCTGGGGTATAGCATGCTGTTTTTTAAAGGCGGTGCCCTTTCCAGTATATATCCCTTTTCAGCGGTTCTGATTCTGGTGGGTTTTGATCTTAAGGAATATGCCGGCACTACCACTGCACCAAATCCTGTGTTGTCTGTTTTGGGAGTTGGAACTATGATACTCTGGGCAATGGGATTGCTGTTCCTGTCCAACAGAAAAACAGAACTTTCCTCTGGAAAAAAGAAAACATCCAGAGGAAAAACAAAGAGAAGAAAAAGAGGATGAGCTTTTGAAGATCAGGCAGATATAAGGATTGACAGAATACTGGATTACAGGATAAAATAAGACCATTACTATGGAACAGGAGAAGATACAAATGAGTGAAACAATTGCAGTGATTGCAGGCAAAGAAATCAAAGAAGCAGATTTTGAGGCATTTTTAAAAGGAGCGCCAAAGGAACAGCAGCCATACCTGTCTAATCCACAGTTTCGTGAGCAGTTCAAGGAACAGTTTCTTGCCCTTCATATGTTTGCGCAGTTAGGGGAAGATGAAAAAATGAATGAGACAGAAGAGTTTAAGACCATGGTAGATAATGCGACCAGAGATATCCTTGCGCAGCTTGCAGTAAACAGCGTATTGAAAAATGTAACGGTAACACCGGAAGAATGTGAGAAATTTTATGAGACGCATCCACAGCATTTCACAAAAGGAGCTACCGTAAGCGCCAAGCACATTCTGACAGATTCTCAGGAGAAGTGTAACGATATCCTGAAGGAAATCCAGGAAGGTAAAGCATTTGAGGAAGCAGCACAGGAATTTTCCACCTGTCCTTCCGGCTCCAGAGGTGGAGATCTTGGGGAATTTAGAAAAGGCCAGATGGTTCCGGAATTTGAAAAGGCAGCCTTTGAAGGGGAAATCGGTGAGGTGATTGGTCCTGTAAAGACACAGTTTGGTTATCATCTGATCAAAGTAGAGCAGAAAAAAGAAGCTGCCGTATCTTCTTATGAGGAAGTAAAGGAAACAATCCGCAAAAATCTCATGCAGCAGAAACAGAATGAAGCATATCAGGCGAAGGTTGCGGAGATGAAGGAAAAATATCTGAATAAATAAAACAGAGGAATCTGTTGAAATGGGTCCCCCGGTTTTCACTGAAGGAGTGAAGATCGGGGGACTTTTCACTTGCCGGTTAATTCCAGCAGAGACGGCAGGGCTCATAGCCTTTTGCCAGCGCCTCTTCTTCTGTAATGGCAATGGCTTTGTCCGGATTCATCCGGCCACAGTCAGGGATGGCGTGATATTTCTCGCCGGTGGCAGAAAGCCATACGGTTTGGGACGTTTGGGTGTCCTGGGAAGGCGCAGGAGAGGAAGGTGCAGTGGTTTCTCCATCACCGGAGGAATAATCGTTGCAGGGCTCCTGATTCCAGGAGAGGGTCGTTCCGTCAGAAGTAACCACCAGGGTTCCCTGCTTGTCGGTACGAAATACAGGGATGTTCATATCCTTCAGTCTTCCCATGGTCTCACCGGAAGGATGCTGGTATTTGTTTCCTGTTCCACAGCTTACCACAGCATAGGAAGGTGTGGCGGATTCCAGAAGATCCCAGGTTGTGGAGGTGGCAGAGCCGTGATGACCAAGGGACAGAACATCACAGTTCAGGTTGAGACGAGCGGTAATCATATCCTGTTCGCTGGTTTCTTCTGCATCACCGGTAAACAGGAAGCTGTTTTCTCCATTTTCCAGCTTGATCACAAGAGAATTGCTGTTACTGTCACTTTCTTTGATTCCGGCAGGCCCAAAAACGGTAAAACTTCCACTTCCGAAGGAAAAGGTATCCCCTACCTTTGGATACTGTACAATCAGTGCATTTGCCGTGGCAGTATTCATAAAGGTATTAAAAAGATCCGAGGTATGGACATAATCGGAACCCAGAATTTCCTCTACAGGAAATTCCTTCAGACATTTTACCAGACCACCCAGATGGTCTTCATCATAGTGGGAAGAAATCATATAGTCAATGGTGTCCACCTGCTGTTCCAGAAGATAGTCCACCAGGTGATCCCCATGGGCCCGGTCCCCTCCATCATATAGAAGGGTTTCGCCTTCAGACTGAGCAAGAATAGCCAGACCCTGTCCCACATCAATGAAATGGACGGACATCTCCCCTGCAAAAGCCGGTACGACCATTGAAACAGACAAGGGCAGGATCAGGCAAAGGGAGAGAAAGAAAAATTGTAACTTCTTTTTGAATTTCATAGGAAAAACTCCTTTTGTAAAATTATGGTATCGGCCTCTGGAAAGGATAGGCAGAGGCGCATTATGGCAAAACTATTATACAACAAAAAGGGAAAAATAGACAGCGCTGTTTATATTAATGAATGAATGTGACAGAATATGGAGGATTGTGAAAGATATATAAGAAAAAGAGAAAAAAATTGTGAATTATTGTGATTGAAAATGAACGAATATGATTGTATAATAAGGACAAGTTAAAAACGAAGGAAGGAGATAAAGATGATTTATACGGTAACCTTTAATCCATCCCTGGATTATATTGTATCGGTAAATGAGTTTCAGATGGGAATGACCAACAGAACCTCAGAAGAGATTATGCTTCCCGGAGGAAAGGGCTTAAATGTTTCCACAGTGCTTAAGAACCTGGGAAGAGAAAGCGTTGCTCTTGGCTTTTCTGCCGGCTTTACCGGAAAAGAGATTCAAAGAATGGCAGAAGAACAGGGACTGCACTGTGACTTTATTCCTGTGGAGCATGGATTTTCCAGAATCAATGTGAAATTGAAGGATTTTGACGGAACAGAAATTAACGGAAAGGGTCCGGAAATCAGTGAGAAAGAAGTCCGTCAGCTTTATGAAAAGCTGGATCTTCTGAAGGAAGGAGATGTGCTTGTACTGGCAGGAAGCATTCCCGAAAGTCTTCCGGACTCCATATATAGCGATATTCTCTTTCAGCTCTCTGGAAGAGGAATTCTCTTTGTGGTGGATGCGACGAAGGAACTTCTCATGAACGTACTGAAATTTCAGCCTTTTCTTATTAAACCCAACAATCATGAACTGGGTGAGCTGTTTGGGGTGACATTGAAAACCCGGGAGGATGTGGTTCCTTACGGGAGGAAGCTTCAGGAACAGGGTGCAAGAAACGTTCTGGTATCCATGGCCGGAGAAGGCGCGGTACTTCTTTCAGAAACCGGCGAGACCTTTTCCCTTCCGGCGCCTAAGGGCACACTGGTCAATGCAGTAGGAGCAGGAGATTCCATGGTGGCAGGTTTCCTGGCTGGATGGATGGAACGAAAAGAGTACGAGTATGCATTCCGGATGGGAGTTTCTGCCGGAAGCGCCAGTGCATTTTCTAAGCTTCTGGCTACCAGAGAAGAAGTAGAAGCTGTTTATGCAAGATTAGAACAATAAAAGGGGGAGAATGGGAATGAGAATTACAGATTTACTTGACAAAAGAAGTATTTCTCTGAGCGGAACACCATCATCCAAAAAAGAAGCCCTGGACGAGATGGTATCGTTGATGGTCAAAAGCGGAAAGATTCGTGATGAAGAAGCATACCGCAAACAGGTTTATTTAAGAGAAGAAGAAAGCACCACCGGAATCGGAGAAGGAATCGCGATTCCCCACGGAAAGGGTGACTGTGTTTCCAGACCAGGACTGGCAGCAATGGTAGTAAAAGACGGTGTGGATTTTGATTCCCTTGATGGAGAACCGGTACATTTGATTTTTCTTATCGCTGCGCCAAACACCAAGGATAACATTCATCTGGATGTGTTAAGTAAATTGTCTGTGCTTCTGATGGATGAAGCCTTTGTGGAGAAATTAAAGAATGCTTCTTCTGTGGAAGAGTTTCTTCGCATTGTGGATGCGGCTGATGAGGAGAAGCCGGATCTGGATGAACAGCTGGCAGCTCAGACAGAGCAGGAGTCGAAGGAAAACACCTGCCGGATCCTTGCGGTTACTTCCTGTCCCACAGGAATCGCCCACACTTATATGGCTGCAGAGGGACTGGAGAAAGCTGCGAAAGCTGCAGGATGTTTCATCAAGGTAGAAACCCGTGGCTCCGGAGGTGCAAAGAACGTTCTCACAGAGAAAGAGATTGAAGATGCGGATTGTATTATTATTGCAGCGGATGCCAAGGTTCCCATGGACCGTTTCCATGGAAAAAAACTAATCGAATGCCAGGTTTCGGACGGTATCAGCAAGGCAGATCAGCTGATTGCCCGGGCAATGAAGGGGGAAGCTCCTGTTTACCAGGCAGGAAATCCTGTTTCAGACACAAAGGTCAAGACTTCCGGCGGAGTGGGACATAAGATTTATGTACAGCTGATGAATGGAGTTTCCCATATGCTTCCCTTTGTTGTGGGCGGCGGTATTCTCATTGCCATTGCCTTTCTCATTGATGGACTCAGCGTGGAAATCAATTCTCTTTCCGCAGAAGCAAGAGCAAACTTCGGTTCCATTACACCGGCGGCTGCAACGCTGAAAGAAATCGGCGGTATTGCCTTTGGCTTTATGCTTCCGATTCTGGCTGGCTTTATTGCCATGAGCATTGGTGACAGACCGGGACTTGCCCTGGGATTTGTAGGCGGCATGATGGCTGCCAACGGAAAATCCGGATTCCTTGGAGCTTTGGCAGCTGGTTTCCTGGCTGGTTATCTGATTCTGCTCCTTCGGAAGGTGTTCAGCAAACTGCCGGAATCCATCGAAAAAATAGCGCCGGTACTTCTGTATCCTCTGTTTGGTATCCTTTTGATGGGACTTATTATGAAATTTGTTGTGGAACCGCCAGTAGGTGCTTTGAACACAGCCTTAAATACAGCCTTGACCAATATGAGCGGTTCTAGTAAAATACTGTTAGGAATGATTGTGGCAGGTATGATGGCCATCGACATGGGAGGCCCGTTTAACAAGGCGGCTTATGTTTTTGGAACAGCATCCATTGCTGCCGGAAATTACGATATCATGGCGGCAGTTATGATTGGAGGTATGGTTCCTCCTTGTGCCATTGCTCTTTCCACACTTTTATTCAA
>SAMEA3387494__coassemble_3601_pt1 | contig 9147 bp, 8 predicted proteins | sample SAMEA3387494__metabat2_low_PE_043 | metagenome-assembled genome bin SAMEA3387494 (sample SAMEA3387494) | Felis catus | biome: Faeces | place: United Kingdom | collected 2012
GAGCACTTGACTTTTAATCAAGTTGTCCGGGGTTCGAATCCCCGATGCTTCATTTTAAGAAGAACATCTGAAAGATGTTCTTCTTTTTTTTATTCTGGTGTTCTATATGGAGAGGCTGGCTGCATATATTTTTATTACCAGTCATTCACATGGGAAGTGCGCACCCCGTGAGAGGGACAGGCAAATGGAAAAAGAGGAGGCAAACTATGAGTGCTTTGAAAAAATATGTTAAGATGTTTCTTACGGCTATGATTTGTTTTGCAATGTGTCTGATTCCAGGGAAAAAAGCAAAGGAAGTTGTGAAAAAAACACAGGCGTGCGGGCAGACTGTGGCGCTTGGGAAGGAAAATGGAATGGTTTGCTCTGAGCGTGGGAAAAATACCTTGTTTTCTGCAGAAAAGCATGGGGTGGTACAGAAACTTCAGAAAAGAGAAGAAGGGGTTAAAAAAGCGAATATACGCTGTCTGGGACCAGGTGACAGAAAAAAGCGTTATGCCATAAGGCAGAAACTTCTCCTTATGACATAACGGTGGATTCCTATTGTTTGTTTTCTTTATTGAATTGAACGGTGATGGAACAGATTTCACTGTCTGTACCCACACGCATGTTAGGGCCCCAGATGCCCACTCCGGATGTGACAATGTTGTGCATGGTTCCTTTTTGGAGGTAACCGCATGGATTCTCCCAGAATAATCGGATCGTTAGATTTCCGGGGAACATCTGGCCGTCATGGGTGTGGCCGCAAAGATCCAGATCCCCACCGGCGTCCGAAATTTCCTCCAATTCTTTGGGCTGATGATCCATAAATATAATCGGTTTGCTTTTGTCCAGCTCTGCTGTGAGCTGGGCAGGAGTTTTCCGTCCATTCTCCAGTTTTTCTGCCAGATCGGCATCTTTTCTCCCAATCAGATAGAACTGATCTTCAATGAGAATTGCTTCGTCATTTAAAAGATGAATATTGGCATTTTTCAGAAAGGTTTCCATTCGTGGGTCTTTTTGTTCCTGAGAGGATTTTCCAAAGGTAAATCCGGCAAGTATGGGTTCATTCAGATCATGATTTCCCCAGCAGGCATATACACCGTATCTGGATTTAATGGAACGTAAAAGTTTTTCTGTTTTTTCCGGATAACGGAGAGCATCGTACTCATTGTCAAAAATATCTCCGGCAATGCAGACAAGATCCGGTTCTTCTTCGTTTATTCTGTCTACCAGTTGTTTTACATGGAGATATCCAATACTGTAACCCAGATGAAGATCGGCAAGAAGAATAATTTTCATGGAATCCATCTGTTCGGTGGATTTGTTTACTTTTATGGTATAAGGTGTGGTTTTCAGATCCCAGGCATGAAAGATACCGTAAAGGCTAATGCTGATGATCAAAAGGGTACAAATGGCGCCTGTAAGGATAAAGGTACTGCGATATTGTATCCAGAATACGTGAAAGACATATTTCAGAAGAAGCCTTCCTGCGTCCACAACCAAAATAGTCAGGATAATATAAAGAAATGTTCCCAGAAAGTAATTTCCTGTAATTTTTAAAAAGCGATGAAGAAGATAGGGTTTTTTGATAAGAAATCCGGTAAGCAAAGTGGTGGCAAGAAAAATATAAACACCGGTAAAGGCAACCCGGAAGGAAAGAGAGTGAAAAATGTGGTGGCAGGCACCCATCCAGCGAAAAATCCAACGTACCACATATAAATTAATCAGTATATAAATAGGAGCTAAAAATAAAGCGATCATAAAAACCTCCGGATCCTGTATGTGTGTGAATAATGGAACCATTTTATTATATAGAAACGGAAGAAGTGTGTCAAAAGACTTTTTGGGACAGACATAATTTCGTATAAATCGCCATATATTAAGAAAAAACATCCAGGGACATAAGAACAATGAAGGAAAAGGTACTCACTTATCTTGCCGGACTACTGGCAGTTCTTGTTATTCCCTATCTGGGGACTGTTTTTGTGAATGGTGTGGATACAGCCCTCTCCTGGCGCACAGTGAATGTGGAAAACCTGCTTCCGGTGGCAGTTTCTTTGCAGATTGCTCCCAAATATCAAAAAGAGATGATCAAGGCGCAGGCGATTGTGGCAAGGTCTAATATTTATCGGAAACTGGAGGAGAATTCCCTGGAACAGCTTTTGGGAGAAATCAAAGAGCAGGTACGGGAAGTGTATGACATGTGGGAACTCCCTGCCCCCATATATGAAAAAGCTGTGGAGGAGACAGAGGGGGAGGTGTTGATGGCAGAGGGAAAGCTGTGTCTGGTTCCCTATCATGAACTTAGCAATGGAAGAACCAGGGACGGAGAAGAGGCGCTTCGTGAAAAACGCTATGCATATTTGAAGGCTGTGGACAGCAGTGGGGATCGGGAGTCCCCGGATTATGTGAGCAGCATCTATCTTTCTGCACAGCAGATGCCGAAAGAACTGGAAATCATAGAAAGAGACAGCTCCGGTTATGTAATGGGATTAAAAACGGAGGATGCTCTTCTGGAGGGAGAGGCTTTTCGCCGTGGACTTAGGTTGGCTTCCGCTGATTTTTCTGTTCAGAAAATACATGGGGAATATCGGTTTCTCTGCAAAGGAAAAGGACATGGATTGGGAATTTCCCAATATGGAGGAAATGAGATGGCAAAAGAGGGAAGTTCCTGTAAAGAGATTCTGGAGACGTATTTTCCGTCCATGGAGTTAGAAAAAGTTCAGGGGTGATTTCTTTTTTATGGGAAAAAAATGTGAATAGAGCGCCATATTCTGGACACCCTATAGATACAGCAATAGAAGATCATAAGCAGAGGTGAAAGGAATATGATGAAAAACAGAACAACAAAGATCCTTGTCAATGGAGCAGTTCTGGCTGCAGTGGCAGTCATTGGAGTTACCGCATATCAGCTGAGTACCCCTTCCAGGGATGAGCTGGTACCAAAAGAAGTAAAGATAGAAGGTGAGAATACCGGAACAGAAAAATCCGGGGAAGAAAAAACACCTTCCATGGTAGATGCCGGAACAAATCAGGTGGAAGCAAGTATGGAGGAAACTGGTTCGTTTAAGGAGATTGCAGCAGAAAACAAAGAAGAGGAAAAAGAAGACCAGGAAATGAAGACAGAGGAGTCTGCTGATGTGTCAACAGCTTCTGCAGCAGCTAATATTCCTACATTGAATTTTACAGAGGATACACAAATGGAATGGCCAGTGAGAGGAAACATTCTGTTGGATTACAGTATGGATCAGACCACATACTTCCCCACATTGGATCAGTATCGATTAAGTTCCGGTATATCTGTACAGGCAGTAGAAGGGGCGCCGGTTATGGCTGCCTGTGATGGACAGGTATTTTCCATAGAGCAGGATGCAAAAACAGGAACCACGGTTACTATGGAACTGGGGAACGGATACCAGTCTGTTTATGGACAACTGACAGATCTTGCGGTACAGAAGGGGGAAACGGTGAAAAAAGGCGCTATTATTGGTTATATTAGCGCACCGACGAAATATTACAGCCGGGAAGGCAGCAATCTTTATTATGCCATGAAGAAAAACGGAGAACCCATTGATCCGATTTTATATTTGCCCTGAGAGAATTCAAAGAGGAGCAGATGAGAAGTAGTTATGGGAAAGAGGAAACCGGGCAATAGCGATGAAACAGACAGGCAGCAGGGGTGGAAATTTGCAGGACAATTTGTTAAAATAAGGAAAATAAGCGAGAGCCACAGAAGGAACAGATGGGAAAGAAGGCTTTCTGCAGTACGAGGGAGTGTTTTGCATGAATATCAATGAAATTGCCAGTCTGGCCGGTGTTTCCAGAGCAACGGTATCCCGGTTTTTGAATAACGGATATGTAAGCGAAGAAAAAAAGGAGAGGATACGCAAGGTGATAGAGGAAACTGGGTATCAGCCGTCCTCGCAGGCTCAAATGCTCCGCACAAAAAAGACAAAGCTGGTGGGAGTGATCCTCCCAAAGATTAATTCAGATACCATCAGCCGTGAGGTGGCCGGAATCAGTGATGTACTTTCCGAAAGAGGGTATCAGCTGATTCTGGCAAATACCAATAACAATCTGGAAGAAGAGTTGAAGTATCTTTCTCTGTTTCGGGACAACCAGGTGGATGGAGTGGTTCTGATTGCGACCATGTTTACCAGAAAGCATAAACAGATGCTGAAGGAGTGTAAAGTTCCGGTGGTAATTCTGGGACAACGACTGGAAGGATATCCTTGTATTTATCAGGATGATTATCAGGCAGCTTTTATGATGACAGAGAAACTTTTGGAGCATGGGAAAAACATTGCCTATATTGGTATCACAGATAAAGATGAGGCTGTGGGGGCAAGGCGCCGTAAGGGATTTGAGGCTGCGCTTCACAAGAAGAAACTTTCCATTTCTCCAGAATATATGAGGATTGGAAACTTTACCATGGAATCTGGTTACGAGATGGCCAGGGAACTTTTTTCGGCGCACAAAGAGATCGATTCTCTGATGTGTGTAACAGATACCATGGCGGTGGGCGCCATGAATTACATAAAGGAAATTGGACTTAGGATTCCGGAGGATGTGCAGGTTGTGGGAATTGGAGACGGTTCGTTGGGAAAAATTATAGATCCTAAGTTGACGACGGTACACTTTTTTTATAAGACCAGTGGAATGGAGGCTGCGGCTATGCTGGCAGATCTCATGGAGACAGAGGGTGGAATCCGGAAGGAAATCAAGATGGGTTGCGAAATCGTTCTCAGAAATTCCCACAGACAAGAAAGGAAAAATTAACAAAGAAAGAAGATAAGGTCAGGATAACGACGAAAGAGGACAGTTATCCTGATTTTTTTTACATACAGAATTCAGCACTCTGTACAATTTTGTATGTGTAGATTTATTAATTTTTACGTCTTTACAATTAAAAAACATGGGAATATAATAAAAGCAAGATATGAGAACGATTCCATATAAAAATCATTATAAAAACAATGAAAAATATGGAATAAAAAACAAAAATATGAGAACGATAACGTAAAAGGAGGATGTTATGGACTACAGAAAAACAGCACAGGAAATCTATGACCACATCGGAAAAAAAGAGAACATCATTTCCGCAGCGCATTGTGCGACACGTCTCCGTCTTGTGATTGCAGATAATGCGAAGGCAGATAAGGATGCAGTGGAAAATATTGACGGAGTAAAAGGGGTATTCTTTGCACAGGGACAGATGCAGATTATTCTGGGAACTGGTGTGGTAAACAAGGTTTATGCAGAATTTATTAAGATTGCCGGAATTTCTGAGAGCAGTAAGGAAGAGGCGAAGCAGGCAGCAGCCTCCAGGGCCAATCCCCTTCAGCGTCTGATTAAGACATTGGGAGATATTTTTGTTCCTATTATCCCGGCTATTGTAGCCAGCGGATTTCTTATGGGAATCATGGAAGCATTGAATTTCATGGTTAATAACGGATATCTGAATATCAATACCAGTGGTTCTATTTATACGTTTGCACAGCTTTTCAGTAATACCGCGTATACTTTCCTGCCAATCCTCATTGCTTTCAGCGCTGGCAAGGTATTTGGCGCCAATCCTTTTCTTGCAGCTGTAATTGGTATGATTATGATTCATCCAAACCTGCAGAATGCATGGACCGTTGCTACAGAAGGAGTAGCAGCTACACAGAAGGTTTGGTTCGGTTTATATTCCATCGATATGGTGGGATATCAGGGACATGTTATTCCAGTGGTTATTGCCGTATGGGTACTGGCGCAGATTGAGAAACGTCTTCATAAGATTGTTCCGGCTATGCTGGATCTGTTTGTAACACCGTTGGTAAGTGTGTTTGTAACGGGATATCTGACCCTTTCTATTATTGGACCGGTTTTTGTAACGGTAGAAAATGGACTTTTGGACGGTGTGCAGTGGCTGATTGCTCTTCCCTTTGGAATTGGAAGCTTTCTTATGGGCGCTTTTTATGCGCCGACAGTGGTTGCCGGTGTTCATCATATGTATACCATTATTGATTTGGGACAGATTGCAAAGTTTGGAATGACCTTCTGGCTGCCGCTGGCATCTGCAGCGAACCTGGCGCAGGGAGGAGCAGCATTGGCTGTTGCATTAAAGACAAAAGACAAGAAAATTAAATCCATGGCAGTTCCTTCTGCATTAAGTGCGTGTATGGGAATTACAGAACCGGCGATTTTCGGTGTAAACCTGCGATTCGGAAAGCCGTTTGTTATGGCTTGTATCGGTGGCGCCTGTGGTGCATTGTTTGCATCCGTAACAAGTCTTGGAGCAACAGGAACTGGAGTAACTGGTATTTTTGGAATTCTCCTTTGCCTGAATCAGCCGGTATCCTATCTGATTATGATGGCGATTTCTGTTGGTGTGGCATTTGCGCTCACCTGGATGTTTGGATACAAGGAAGAGAAACCAAAGGAGACCTTAGAATCACAGAAATCCATGGAATCTCCCAAACTTTTGAGTCCTCTGGAAGGAACTGGGATTCCGCTTTCAGAAGTGAAGGATGCTACTTTCGCATCTGAGGCTCTGGGAAAAGGAATGGCTGTGATTCCATCAAAAGGGGAAGTGTGGGCTCCATGTGACGCTACAGTTGAAACTGTTTTTGAAACAAAGCATGCCATTGGTCTGACTGGTGAAAATGGCGTGGAAATCCTGATTCATATAGGTGTGGATACTGTGGAACTGGGCGGTAAATTTTATACAGCTCACGTGAAAGATGGAGATAAGGTAAAAGCAGGACAGCTGTTGATTTCCTTTGATATGGATAAAATTAAAGAGGCAGGATATGATGTTACCACACCGATGATCGTGACAAATACGGATGATTATCAGGAAGTGAAGCTTCTGAAAACAGGAAAGGTCAACAACCAGGATTGCGTATTGGAGATGATAAAGGGATGAGTACATTAACAAAGGTTCTCGCAGAGCAGATCAGACAAGTGGAAGAGGTTTATTTTGCAGAAAAAACCATGCAGCCCTATCGGCTGACGCATCATTTGATGCCGCCGGTAGGCTGGCTGAATGATCCCAACGGTCTGTGTTATTTTAAAGGAAAATATCATGTGTTCTTTCAGTATGCGCCGTTTGAAGTGGAAGGCGGTCTGAAGTTCTGGGGACATTATTCCAGCGAAAATCTTATTGACTGGACATACGAGGGAGTTTCCCTCTGTCCGGACAGTCCCTGGGACTGCCATGGGGTGTATTCCGGCTCAGCACTGACAGAGGGAGAGACGATGCATCTCTTTTATACTGGAAATATTAAGCTGGATGGAACATATGACTATATCAATCATGGACGCAGAAGCAGCACCATGCATGTGGCAAGTGAGGATGGCATTCATTTCAGCAGGAAGGAAGAGGTAATTTCTCCAGAACAATATCCTGAGGATTATACCTGCCATATAAGAGATCCCAAGGTCTGGAAACAGGGGAATCATTATCGAATGGTTCTTGGAGGAAGAAAGAAGAACGACAGCGGAGCCGTACTGTTTTATCAGTCAGAAGACCTGAAGAAATGGGACATGGAAAAAGAAATGACCACAGAAAAGCCCTTTGGCTATATGTGGGAATGTCCGGATTTTTTTGTCATGGGAGAACAGGAATTTCTGTCAGTTTCTCCTCAGGGCGTAGAACGTGAGGAATATCGTTATCAGAATATATATTTGTCCGGATATTTTCCTGTAAAGGAAGGAAAGGTATCGGAGAAAGAATTCCGGGAGTGGGATATGGGATTTGACTTCTATGCACCTCAGACTTTTGTAGATGGAAAAGGAAGACGTATCCTGATCGGATGGATGGGAATGCCAGATGCAGAGGAAGAATACAGAAATGAGACCTTAGAGGAAGGATGGCAGCATTGTCTTACCGTTCCACGGGAACTGACCTGTCAGGGAGAAAGACTGTATCAGTACCCGGTGGAAGAGTTGAAAAACTTAAGAGGAGACCGGTTACAGCTGTCTGAGAACAGGTGTGAGGCCATTGTACAGGGTTCGTTTGATCTGGAAATAGATACCTGGGGAAATCCGGTAACGGTGATGTTGTGTGATGCTTTTACCCTGGAATGCCGAGAGGGAGAAGTAATCCTTACCATGGAAGAAAAGGCCGGAGCTGGCCGTGGGAAAAGAAAAGCACTTTTGGCAGAGACAGAACAGATTCGGATGCTGGTGGATACTTCTGCTGTGGAAATTTATTTAAATCATGGAGAAGTGGTTTTTTCTTCCAGATATTACGGAAAGACCGGGGATCGTACGCTGAAAATCCAGGCGGATACATTTGCTGGGGCTTTATGGAAGCTGTAAGGGAACTATTCACAAAAAGAGAATAAGAACGTATAATAAAAGCAGGTGGGAAAGTAAAGATTCGCAGTCGGCATTTCCCCTACCTGCTTTTTTTGATATCCGATGAAAAATTCGGAAAATAGATAAAGTACCTGACCGCCGATTGCTTTTTATAGAGATAAGGACCGCTGTGAAGGAAAAATGGCAGCAGTCCTTTACATAAACAGAAACAGAGGCAGCAGAAATATGAATTACACATATATGGTACAGTGTGCAGACGGTACGTTTTATACCGGATGGACAAACTGTCTGGAAAAACGCCTGAAGGCACATAACAGCGGAAAAAACGGTGCAAAGTATACCAGAATGAAAAGACCGGTAGAGCTGGTATATTATGAAGGCTTTTCCACCAGAGAAGAGGCCATGAGGCGGGAGTATCAGATTAAGCAGTTGAAACGAAAGGACAAGCTGCTACTGATGGAATTATAAGGGTTTTTGTGAGCGTGGTTCACTCAAAGGGGAAGGTTTGCCACAAAGAAATACATCAATACAAAATGACAGGCGCTTCCTAGCATAATAAATACATGAAAAATTTCATGGGAACCGAAGTTCTTATGTCTGGAGTTAAAAATCGGCAGTTTTAATCCATAGATGACTCCGCCAATGGTATAGATGATGCCGCCGGCTAAAAGCCATCCGAATCCAGCTTTTGGGAGTGAATGGAAGATTGGGACAAAGGCAAGTACACACAGCCATCCCATGCCGATATAGAGGACAGAGGATACCCATTTGGGACAGGTGATCCAGAAGCTCTTTAAGACGATGCCCAAAATGGCAATGCCCCATACCAGGGCACAAAGGGCATATCCGGTGGTGTTATGC
>SAMEA3387494__coassemble_3703_pt1 | contig 8822 bp, 9 predicted proteins | sample SAMEA3387494__metabat2_low_PE_043 | metagenome-assembled genome bin SAMEA3387494 (sample SAMEA3387494) | Felis catus | biome: Faeces | place: United Kingdom | collected 2012
ACTCTATCATAGTCCTGTTGTCAAGAGTGTGCAGTATTTTTTTTGAGTGCTATAGATAAATCATTTTTACACAACCATATGCTTCTCTGCATTCTTCCTTTATAATTTGAAATAGTTTTGTATCTTCTCCATAGTGTAATTCTTTATGTAAAAATCTCTGTGCAAAAAATTTAAGATGTGTCACAAATCTTTGATAATAAAAACTGTCCTCATCAAAATTTTCAATCTGATAATATTGTTTCACTATCCCAAGAATGTTACTTACAATGGAGGAAATTTCATAACTATCGCCCTTGCTTCCCTCCTGCGCATTCACAAAATGCAACGCCAAAAATCCTGCCTCATCTAGTGGAAACTCTGTCTGAAATTTTTGATTGATTTCCTTTAACATTTCCACACCAATCTCATATTCCGTGCGGTAAAGCTGCCGAATATCCACAAGAAGCACATTACTCAACGTAATTCCTTCTCTACACCGCTTCACTGATCCCATTAGATGATCGCTCAGAGACAGATAAATGCTGTCATTTAATTTCAAATCGTATTTTTTCTTAATTTTTTCCACATATTCCTGTACAAAATTCAGATATTCCTCTGGTATCGAAAGCAGATACTCCTGCATCTGTCTGCTTCTGATTTTGTTTTCTGGAACAAAAATTTTTTCGATTTTAGACGGGTCTATTTTTTCTCCCCGTTTCTTCTGAAAAGCTATTCCACATCCCTTGACAATAATTTCTTTTCCCTCTTTATCTCTGGATAATATCAGGTTATTATTCAGAATTTTTGCTATGACCACCTCTTAATTGTCCCCCTTTCCACAATCTGCAACATCCATTATAAATAGTCTGCCATTTTTTAAAATAATAAAAATTATAAATAAAAAAAGACCTTATAGTATTCCCTTACAAAAATACTATAGGTCTTGCCTGACGATAAAGTATATTTCAGTAACAATCCTACGAATTCCTTTTTTAACTGTAGAAATCATAGCAAAATCTTATCTATTTGTCTATTAGAAATATCCGCCAAAATATACTCTTTCTTTTTGTATATTATGTCAAAAGATAGCCGTTTCACCAGCTCCCAAATCCATGATCCAGTGGTCCGCTTCCGGCTCCAAGATTCAGCATGGCACGTAATGCACCGGAAAGATACTCCTTGGCGTTTTGTACAGAAACCTCCAGCGAATACCCTTTGGCAAGATTAGAGGCAATGGCGCTGGAAAGTGTGCAGCCAGTCCCATGCGTATTGGGATTGTTGATCCTTTTTCCCACAAACCACCGTCCTTCTCCTGCCTGCCATAAATAATCATTGGCATCGTTTAACTGGTGGCCGCCTTTTAAAAGAACTGCACAATGATAAGTCTCTCCAATCCGTTCTGCTGCCCGTTCCATATCTTCCGGCGTTTTTATGGAATTTCCGAAAAGGACCTCTGCCTCTGGGATATTGGGGGTTACCACAGCAGCTAACGGGAGAAGTTTTTTCTTTAAAAGCTCCACAGCCTCCTCGCTGATCAGACGTGAACCGCTGGTAGAAACCATCACCGGGTCCACCACAATATTCTCCGCCTGATACTGGATCAGTTTTTCTGCGATCACGGAAATCAGCTCTCCCGAAGAAACCATACCGATTTTTACCGCATCGGGACGGATATCCGTAAAAATACAATCCATCTGCTGTCCCAAAAACTCCGGAGAAACCTCCATGATTCCGGATACTCCCAGGGTACTTTGTGCAGTCAGGGCAGTGATGGCGCTCATCGCATACACGCCATTGGCAAGCATAGTCTTGATATCGGCCTGGATGCCGGCGCCTCCGCTGGAATCACTGCCAGCAATAGTCAATGCCGTTCTCATCTTTTTATCCCTTTCCACCACATAAGAAAGCTTTTCTCGAAGCCGGATCGCAGCCTGACATACATCCGGCTGTGCAAACAATGCGCTGATCACTGCGGTTCCACTGATGCCTGTCCCTTTTAGCTGATCTATATTTTCCTCTGAAATTCCTCCTATGGCAACCACTGGAATGGACACAGAAGCACAGATTTCTTTTAACGTCTCCATAGATAAGTTCGTTACGTCCTGCTTGGATGCTGTAGAAAAAACAGCTCCCGCGCCAAGATAATCGGCTCCGTTTTTTTCAGCCAGAATGGCTTCCTCCACATTATGAGCAGACACTCCAATGATTTTATCCGGTCCTAAGATTTCTCTGGCCTGTTTTAACTCCATGTCTCCCTGTCCGATGTGCACTCCATCTGCATCCGCTGCAAGAGCTACAGAAATATTGTCGTTGATGATCAACGGAATCCCATAGGCATTGCACAGCATTTTTAATTCCCTGGCTTCTTGAAGAAACGCTTCCTCTGGCATCTTCTTTTCTCGTAACTGTATTATGGTAGTTCCCCCTTTGATCGCGGCTTCTACCTGTTCGTACAGTGTCCGGGCTCCCAGCCAGCTTCGGTCCGTCACTCCATAAAGCTGCATCATTTCTTTACTGCACTTCATAATCTGCTCTCCTTTCCAGCTCTTCTCCTGTCATCAGCGATACCGCATCAATGATGCGATCTCGATAAGTAACATTTCCATCTGTCACCTTCATACGGGACAGGGCCAGTTCTCCTGCCACTCCCATAGTACAGACAGCCGCTGCTGCCGCCTCAAGCGGTTCCTCGGGGCTGGCTGCCAAAAATGCAGTCATCAGCGCAGATAACTGGCATCCGGTTCCTGTCACTCTGCTCATCTGTGGGCATCCATTTCGGATCACATAGCAACGCTCTGCGTCTGCCACCAGATCTATGGCTCCCGTTACTGCGACAATGCCATGGAATTCGGATGCATATTTCTTCAAAGCCGCAATACTTTCAGGCAAATTTTCCCTGGTCACTGCATCGGACAGATCCGCATCCACGCCTCCTGCATGTCCGGTTCCCTTCATAAGCATCTTTAATTCTGATGCGTTTCCCCGAACAGCAGAAAAACGGATTTCCTGCATGAGTCGAGATGCTGCTTCCTGGCGAAATCGGCTGGCACATACCCCCACTGGGTCCAAAAGTACAGGATGCCTCAGAACATTCGCTGTTTTCCCGGCCTTACACATGACAGGAATCCGTTCCTTATGAAGAGTTCCCATATTTAAATTTAAACCTTCACAATTTGTCGTGACCTCTTCCACATCTTCCAGTTCATCAGACATGATGGGACTTGCGCCGCATGCCAGGAGCATATTGGCCACATCATTGGCAGTTACATAGTTGGTAATATTATGGATCATGGGTCTGGTACTTCGTACCCGTTCCAGATATTGCTTCATTTTTACTCCTTTTGGATGGGGTGCCGCTGAGAGTTTCCCGAAAAAAAATACAGGTATGCCAAAACAGCATACCTGCATTTTCTATATGCAGATGATCCCTACGTTGGCATTATCCAAATCAGGTTTCCGGGTCAAAGCACTACCAGCTTACTCTCAGCCTGCTTTCTGCAAGCACCCCGCTTTAAATTTTGTTGTAAACAGCTAGGACTTGGCTGTTATGAAAGTTGTTTCGGATCAGTCTGAAGATAAAGATCGAAGATTTTCATATTCTTCATCGCAGTCACCAGGAACACGGCAAGAATGGTTCCTCCCAGACTGGAAACGAAGAATGGCATCACAAAGCCAAACACTGCGCTTTCACTTCCCATAAGAAGTGTAGCGACTGGATAGCTTAAAAGCCCTCCGATGACAGACGTCCCAAACAATTCTCCCAGATACGCATAGGGGAGATGTTTTCCATATTTGTACAAAAGACCGCAAAGCAGCGCTCCGCACATGGAACCCGGAAACGCAAGTAACGTTCCTGTCCCCATCAGGTTTCTGAGAAGGCTTGTGACAAATGCCATGCTTACCCCGTAAACAGGTCCTAAAAACACGCCGCCTAAGATGTTAATAAAGTGCTGGGTAGGGGCACATTTCGAAGCACCCACCGGAATAGAAAGAGGGGAGCACACAACACCCACGGCTACCAGGATACCCGCAAGGGCAAGTTTCCTTACATTGACATTTTTCATAAGATCCTCCTGTACTTTCGGTCGATGCTTTCTGGCATCCTCTCACTCCGGAACACGGATTCCCTCGCAAACTATTTTTGTACGCAGTACAGTAAAAACCCGAACGACGCTCCTCGCCCGGAAAAACTTATGTTTATTTGTCCGGGTATATTTTAGCACAATTCTTATTATGAAGCAATGCGGTTTTTATTTTCTTTCATCTATTCTCCCCATTTCAAGCTGTGGAAATGGGAGAAATGCCTCTGGCTTTTCACTGTGTTCTCCAATTATTTTTTCCATCCAGATCAGATTGTACCATCGGCCAAACTTATAGCCACATTTATGGAATTCCCCCACCAGCGTATAGCCCATGTGAGCATGAAACTGTGCGCTGTTTCTGGTCAGGTATTCGTCCTCAGCCTCTGGACAGGCAATACAGGCATTGAGATTGGTAATATGCTGCGCCTTCGAGATTTTTTCAATCGTCTCGTACAGTTTCTTCCCGATTCCGCCTTTTCTTGCCGTCTCCTTTAAGTATATCGATACTTCCACACACCAGTCACAGGCGGCACGGCCTATAAAAGTGCCAGTATACGCATATCCCAGGAGTTCTCCATTTTTTTCTGCTGCAAGATATGGATATCGTTCCAACGTGTTTTCTATCCTTTTGCGAAACTCTTCCACGGACGGTACCTCATATTCAAAGGTAATAGCCGTCTTTTTTATATAAGGTTCATATATCTTCACCAGTTCTTCTGCGTCTTCTCCCGTTGCCGCTCTGATGCACAAACCTGTTTCGTCTTTATAAAATAAAGCTGTTTTTTCCATGTTTTTACTCTGTTTTCTTCAAAATAGTAAATAAGAAGATCCAGACACCAGCCATAGCGATATGGGTCAAACCTGCCATCCCGGAAATGGCTGCATCCATGCCTCTGGAAAGTTCTGTTCCAAGAGTCTGAAGAACCCCTCTCCAGATCATCACTGCCATCATCAGCGGCAGAATGATATTATATAACTTCACAAATAAAGGAAATTTTTTCTGAGCGGTCAGGTTTGTGACTTTCGCGATTACTCCAAGAAGAAGGAACGCAAAAACGCCCAATACCATCAGATGAACATGAAGATAGCCAAGGGTGGTTTCCCCGGAATATCCCCAGTATTTCGTGAATTCTCTGTAAAAAACGCCTCCTGCCATAGCTGCAAGGAAATATGCAAATGCAATGTTCCATAATTTTTTCATACTTCTGCTTCCTCTCTTAATTTCTTATGCTTTCTTCATACTCCAGTAACCGATCAGAACTGTCCAGACATAGGCACATGTCTTCGGGATCATAAGCATTCCGATCACCGGGATCTGATCTGCAAATAAAACTACTGGAATATAAAATCCGAAACTCAGTACGATCGTCAGCCACATAAAGCGGAATGGTTTGTCATTTGTTTCCTTCGCACTTTTGTAAAACAATACAATGATCAGCAGTCCCAGAAGAGCAAACGGAATATTTCTGTAAATTCCCCAACTCAACGGTGCATTGGCGCTAAGCCACTGGTTCTGTGGGAAGAGGCAGAGAAGGATACGGATTCCTGCTAATACATAAACTGCGGCCGTGATCTGTTTCTGGCCTTTGATTTCATAACGAAGTCTCCACACGTAGTATAACAGAATATAAAAGATTGTCATAGTAATGGATGTAATAAATTTACCCGCGCCAAGAGCAGTGGTGTAATTCTCCAAACCTGTCGTACAAAGAGCGATCGCTCTTGGCACCAGATGAAAAGCATCCCCAGCTCCCAATGTTACTGCCATGATGCCAAAAAGCTGATACTGTTTTCTTCCCTCACTTTTTCGGATCATGATGATTCCCAATGTGATCACTGTGATCAGATATACAACGTCAAACGATGTTTCCATAATTGCCTGCATGTTTTTTTCCTCCTAATTCAATAAATACTCTGTTCCACCAATTCTAATAATGGTTCACAGGTTTCTTTCTTTTCCAAAAGAAGTGACAAAAATAACGTAAATACATAATCAATAAAAATTTCCGGTGTAAGCGATCCGTGAAAAACATCTTTTTTCACTCGTGGATCTTTATTTAGATTTTCCAGAAGTTTTCCTTTCAGATGCTCCAGAGACTGCTCCATGAGTCTTCGTCCCTTTGTCCTGTCCCCGGATGCAAAAATCATCGAATGCACGTTAAAAAATTCCGGATATTTTTCACTGCTCTTCTTGATCGTTGCAAACAGCCATTGAAGGCACTGAGGAAAACTTTCAAATTCTTCCAAAGCTCCGTTCATATGAAAAATATCCATCCATACGCTTTCTATGACAGCCAGCATGAGTTCTGATTTTGATGGAAAATAATTATAAACGGAACCCAGGGCAATGTTACACCTGGAAGCCACCAGACGCATATTGACTGCGGACAGCCCCTGACTGGAAACGATTTCCCTGCTGGCTTTCAGTATTTCTTCTTTTGATGTCACTGCTTTATTCATATGTATCCCTCCAACTTGAACATTGTTCATTTTAACATCAGCATTCCACTTTGTCAAGATAAAAAGAGTCATGAATTTACCACTTCATGACTCTTAAACCTCAATTTTAGGAATTTCAATTTTTCAAAGTAAGCGCTTGGGACAGATTACTCATTGTATACGGATACCAGCTTTTCATCTAAAATATATTGACCACTTACAAGTCTCTTTTTCGTTCCACTAGGCATTACCACCTCACATTCTGTTGAAACTGGCACCTGCACTTTTATTATAAATTGACTTTCTTCTATTTTCCATTTAACTCTGATCGTACCGTAAACAGTTTTAATGCTACCAACAGCATAGCTTAAACCACTTTCCAAAAGTGGTTTGACTTGAAATCGACTATATCCAGCCTCTGTAGGTTCCAACCCTAAAACTCTTCGATATATAAAATCTCCAACTGCACCATAAGCATAATGATTAAATGATACTCCGCTATTAGAAATGCAATGCTTCCCATTCTCATTCTCTGTTCCCTCTGGCACAATCCCCCATTCTTCCCAGAAAGTTGTTCCACCATTTTTGATTTCGTACAACCAAGAAGGACATGTATCTTGATATAACACTCGAAAAGCAGTATCCACATGTCCATTATCTGCCAATGCGAATAACAAATACGGGGTTCCTGTAAATCCTGTACTTAAATGGAAATCATTTTTCTCTACTAGTTTAGCTAAATTATCGGCCATGCGTTTTGCCTCTTCGCCTTTTACCATTCCAAAGTGCAAAGGCAACACATAACCTGTTTGAAATTCTTCTTCCAATTTCCCATTTCCATCAGTAAATACATTACGATATGCTCTACATATTTCATTTCGTAATTTTGCAAATTTCTGACTGTCTTTTTTCTTTCCCAATAAAATTGCTATTTTGGACATGATATCCGTTGTATGAGCAAAATATGCAGTTGCAACCCACGGACCTCTGGCCATACATTCTTTTGGATTTTTCCCAGGAGCATTCCAATCTCCAAATTGAAATAAAAGTTTCCAAATACGTCTTTGATCCTTTTTCACCGAAAACAGCTCTGCCCATGCCTTCACTGAATGAAGATATTTTTTCATCATAGGGTAACAACTCTCTAATAAGCTTATATCTCCACGCGCCTGATATTCTGCCCACGGAACAAGAATACAACAATCTCCCCAACATGCAGTAGGAACAGATGGCCCTAAATTTCCAGCCTTTGGAATAGCAAATGGAATTCCTCCTCTTTTCGTTTGTTCTGCACGTACATCTAGTAGCCATTTTTGAAAAAAACGACTCAAATCAAAATTATAACAAGCTGTAGACGCAAAAACAGAAATATCACCTGTCCATCCTAATCGTTCATCTCTTTGTGGACAATCTGTTGGGATATCTACAAAATTAGATTTTCCACTCCAACGAATATTGCTCTGTAAACGATTAAGCATCTCATTTGAACATTTAAATTCTCCAATTTCTTCAAAATCAGAATGAAGGACAATAGCACTTACATGAATATTATCTGGATCAATTCCAGAAATTCCAATATATCGAAAACCCATATAAGTTAATTTTGGAGAATAAATTTGTTTTCCATCCTTACAAATATAAACTGCGGCAGCTTTTGCCGTACGCATGGAATTCACACAAATATCGCCTTCATATATTGACTCCGCATGACGTATATTTATTTCTTGCCCTTTTTTTCCTTCAATTTCTATGGAAACAACACCTGCAAAATTCTGACCAAAATCATAAATCATCTCACCATTTTTTCCCTGAAAAATTTCTCTTGGCAACATTGTTTCATGAGCTGATACAGAACAACCATATTGTGCTTTTATTCGGGGTGAAATTGGCGGCTTAAATTTTGATGCTCTTTTCCAAGATATCTTTTTTAAATCAATTGTCGCATCATAAATCTCCCCATCATAGAAATCAGCAAATTGATAATTTCCTTCTTCGGTAACACTCCAAGAAGAATCACTGATTATTTTCTCAATCGTTCCGTTTTCATATTCTATAAACAACTCAAGAAGCAGTGCCTGCCTTGGAGATGTAATACGTGTTAAGCTATTATATGTAAATCTCCCCACAGCCCATCCGCCGCCTACTACTGCCACTAACTCATTTTTGTTTTTTAAGTAATCAGTTACATCATACAACTGGTACTGCAAATTTTTTTTATAGCTTGTATAACCTGGTGCAAAATAATCATTTCCAACCTTTTCTCCATTATGTTTATGATTTCCTAAATTGACCAACTATAGATCTGCTTGATTGTCCGCCAAT
>SAMEA3387494__coassemble_3784_pt1 | contig 8556 bp, 10 predicted proteins | sample SAMEA3387494__metabat2_low_PE_043 | metagenome-assembled genome bin SAMEA3387494 (sample SAMEA3387494) | Felis catus | biome: Faeces | place: United Kingdom | collected 2012
GCTTTAAAGATGCTGGCAAGAGGTCGTAATTCGATAGAAGAGATTGCAGAGATGACGGGATTACCTTTGGAAGAAGTTCGTGAGCTGGCTAAAAAGGAGATTGCTTAAAGCTGTTCAACCCCAGACGTAGATGTCTGGGGTGTTTTTTTATGCAAAACATCGAATATTTATGAATAACATCAAATTATCTGCAAAAGGGAAAAAACAGCAATTTTGTCCCTATAATTTATCAAGCTATAGGGCAAACAGGATAATAGGGACAACTGTTAAAAAAATATAGAAAAATACGAAAAAGCTAGAGTTTCTGGGTGGTCAGAAGCTCTTTTTTTAATTTTTTTTGAAAAAATTGTTGTTCCTATCTTGACATGATGAGGACTTCGTCCGGGAGAGAAGCTGTTCGAAGAGAAATTGATGGCAGAGGAAGGATTAAAACGAACCAAGAATGATCTGATCCATTCCAGACCAAAATACAACAGCGCCATCAGTACTTTTTGCTGGGCGGTTGCAAATAATGAAGAATTTACTGTGAACGACAGAGCAACAGAGCTGGAAGTTCTTTATATTGATGATCTGGTAGATCTCTGTATGATTCTGAAGTTATGTATTGGATGGGATACATTTACAGATATTGGCATTACTACAAGGATGAATCAAGTAAAAAAATCTATCAGCAAGCAAATGCGAAGACAATGAAGCGAAATTACATGATGTTCCATACGATGGCTCCGGAACTGGCTATTGAGAATTTGATCGAGATCAAACGACAAAAAAGAAATAAGTAAACAGACACCCCCATGGCAAGTATCCTGCTTACGAATCCTCATAACAAAACACTATATTTCATTGCATTTCCATCTTATCTGTGATAAACTGAATGGGTTAAGAATAAAAAAGGAAAAGGAGCATTATGAACGAGAAAATACAAGCAAGAGAAACTTACAGAGAAGATACCATTGATCTGCTGGAACTCTTCTTTGCTATAAAAAGAAAAATCTTACTCATACTGGCGGTAGCCCTGTTGGGCGCGACTCTATATGGAGGATATACCATTTATTTTATTGATCCTATTTATACCTCCACCTCCAGCGTACTGATTTTATCCAAAGAAACGACTTTGACCTCCCTTGCTGATCTGCAGCTGGGAAGCCAGTTGGCCAGTGATTATCAGGTGTTGATCAAGAGTACCACTGTTATGGAGAATACCATTAAGAAGGTAAACAAAGATCGAAAAGAGGATAACAAGAAGGCGCTGAAGCTTACAGCAGAAGATCTGAAGGCATGCACTACCATCAACAATCCTTCGGACACCCGTATTTTGGAGATTTCTGTGGAACATACTGATCCGGAGATTGCCAGGGAACTTACTGATGCCATCGCAGAGGTATCCTCTGAATACGTAGGTGACAAAATGGAAATCATTCCGCCCAAGGTCATTGAAAAAGGCAAGGTGCCTACGGTTCAGACTGCGCCCAGTGTAAAGAAAAACCTGGTTCTTGGTTTTCTCATTGGTTTTGTCTTAAGCGCTGGTCTCATTTGTCTGAAAGTGATCCTTGACGATACCATTAAGACAGAGGAAGATTTTGAGAATTATCTTGGAATTCCCTGCCTTGCTTCCGTACCGGATAGAAAAGACTACATAACCAAAAAGAAATCAAAACGCAGATAAGGAGGGAGAACGATGAAACGAATTACTATTGAAGATATCCGAAAACAGGATTTTCATTATGCAGAAGCCATCAAAACCCTTCAGACCAATATCCAGTTTGCGGGAAAGAGCGTAAAGACCATCCTTATTACCAGTTGTTACCCAAACGAGGGAAAAAGTGATATTACCTTTTCACTTGCCAAGGAGATGGCTGCTTCCGGAAAGCATGTCCTTCTTCTGGATGCAGATATCCGGAAGTCCTCCTTTATTTCCCGTTTTCGAGTGCATGAGACAGTATATGGGCTTTCTCAGTATTTAAGTGGACAGATTGGTCCCCAGGATTTGATTTATATGACCAATTATAAAAATATGGATATGATTTTTGCCGGACCAACAGCCCCTAATCCCACCAGTCTTCTGGGGGATGAAATCTTTTCCATGCTTTTTGAAACCCTGAGGGAGCATTACGATTATATATTTGTGGACACACCTCCAATTAATTCTGTCATTGATGCAGCTGTCGTAGCCCAGCGCTGTGACGGAGCAGTGATGGTGGTGGAAAATCAGGCGGTGAGTTATCGTGCTGTACAGAAGGCTTTATCACAGATTGAGAAGAGTGGCTGTCAGATTCTCGGAGGAGTATTGAACAAAGTAGATACCAGAAGAGATAAGTATTATTCTCATTACTATAAAAAATATGGATATTATTCTAAAAAGTCGGATGAGTATATCCAAAATCAGGACTAAGCGATTATTATGAAGCAGAATAAACATACCTTTCTTTTTGGGGGAATAATCGTGGTTCTCCTTCTTTTCTGCATGGGAATTTTGTGGAAGGAGCACAGCCGGAACAAAACGCTTACCGCTTCCGTGAAGCAGGAAGCAATGTCTGAGGAAAAAACGCATACCTACAATGAGCACCTCAGCAATTATCTGTTTCTGGGAGTCGATACCAGCGAACCGGTGGAGACTTATGAAGTACAGGCAGATGCCGGTCAGGCGGATACTATTTTTCTGGTATCGTTGAATCGAAAAACCAAGGAGATTCAGGTTCTTGCCATTCCCCGTGATACCATTGCAGAAATCCAGGTGCTTGCCCCTGGAGGCAAAAGCCTGGGAACCACCAAACAGCATCTGAATATCCAGTATGCTTTCGGAGACGGGAAGCATAAGAGCTGCCGGCTGATGAAGGATGCCGTATCTCGGCTTTTGGATAATCTTCCCATCCAGGGATATTGTTCTCTGAATCTGGATGGAATTCCATTGCTGGCTGATCTGGTGGATGGAGTGGAAGTTACCATTCCTGATGACAGTTTTGAAGATGCCTATCCTGAGTTTCAGGAGGGAACCACCGTTACCCTGACCAGTGAAAATGTGGAAGCTTTTGTTCGCTATCGTGACCGAACCACCAGTCAAAGCGCTCTGGTTCGTCAGGAACACCAGAAGCTTTTTCTCCAGGCATATCTGAAAAAAGCCAGAGAATATCAGGAAAAAGAAGCCGCTTTTGTTACAGAGATGTATGAAGCACTGGAACCCTATATGGTCACCAATATGGGATCAGATTTCTTTGTGGATCTTCTGAAGGCCTCCGAAGAAGGAGAACCCATATCATATACCCTTCCCGGAGAAGGACGAGAAGGCTCGGACGGTTATGAAGAGTATCATGTGGATGAAAAAGCTCTTTCAGATTTGCTGCTTCAGATGTTTTACCGGAAAGATAGTTGATGGACAGACCATTATCTATAAATCTTACGTAACAAAATCAATAAATAAAGGAGAGATGAGAAATGAAGGTTGCAAAAAAACTTTTAGCGGGAATTATGACAGCTGCATTATGTGTAACAGCGCCAGTTGGCGTTTGGGCAGCAGAAGTAGCACATAACAGCATGACAGTATCCGTAAAACCCAGCGGTGACAGTGACGGTAAGTATGTAGTGACAGAAAAGATCGAGGAAACGGAATCTTTTCAGGTGTTAAAGGAAGAAGCACCCATGGTGGCTGACCTGGTGGAAACCATCAATAAGATTGTAAATGCCCTTCTGAATGAAGAAGAAGAATTGGAGCATGGAATTCCAGAAGAGAGTCTTTCTGAAGATGCAGGAAAAAAAGCGTCCATCAAGTTTGTTGCTGAAATCAAGAAGCTTCTGGAAGAGACAGACGAAGAGGGAAAGCAGGTTCTGACAGAAGAAGCGAAAGAGGCTGCCGAAAAGATCCTTACAGAAATGGAAGAGAAGGAACTGGATTTCGTTACCCCATTCTTTGACCTGGATCTGGAAAAAGATGCCGAGGTAGAGAAGAATGAGGATGGAAATTATGACGTAACTTTAAGTGTTCCGTTATTGACGGATTCTCTGGAAGATGTAAATCTGCTCCATTACAGTACTGTTCGTCATCTCTGGGAAATCATCGAACCAGATGAGGTAGATACAGAGAAACAGACACTGAAAGCAGAATTTATGGATTTCTCTCCGATTGCCATCGTTGCAAAGGTAGATACCCAGGAAACACCAGAAGTGACTGTAACACCGGCTGCAGAAGAATAAAAAAATGCAAATCCAGTGATAAAAAGCGGAACTGTAAAAGTGCAGTTCCGTTTTTTACTTGGGAAAAAGTATACGGTAAATAGCTAGTACCGTGCTAGTTCTTTCAAATTTTGAGATAATCAACTCTAAAGATTGGCGCAGACAAGACTTAAGTGCTTACGATTGACATAATATATAACAAAGTTTATAATAAAATATATAAAATATGTTAGAATGTTTTATGCACTCGATAATTTCTTTCGAGGGATGATTACCGACCTGGGGTTAATTAAAAGCCTGTCCACCCTTCAATTAGGACGGCAATATGTGGCTGTGACGCAGACTGGCTGTGATGCAGTTCGTATTGAAAAGGAAATTCCAATTTCATATCTGGAACGAAGATTTCTGCAAGATTTCAGCGAGGAAAATAGAGCAAATGGAATTTCGATGGCAAATGATATCTGCAAAAACCATAGACGTGAAGGATTGTTTTTTGATGAGATGATCGAGCAGGAAAGGGAGTAGGAAAATGGATTTGATGCAATCAAAGCTATGTGATATTCAAGGTCGGCTCTTTGAATTATCCGTTAAAAAGGAGTATGACAGTGAGGCGTTTGTTTCCTTCTTTATGAGATCCAATGTTGCAAGATACCTTGATTCCAGATATAACCGAATGCAATGGGCTGGTGAAGAATATCTTCTTGAAGAAGTGCTTGATGAAGCAGGAGATAAAGTCACAAAAACAGGACCTCTGTATGATTCTGAAGTTATGTATTGGATGGGATACATTTACAGATATTGGCATTACTACAAGGATGAATCAAGTAAAAAAATCTATCAGCAGGCAAATGCGAAGACAATGAAGCGAAATTACATGATGTTCCATACGATGGATCCAGAACTGGCTATTGAGGATTTGATCGAAATCAAACGCCAAAAAAGAAATAAGTAAACAGACAATATGAAAGGGGTTGGACCTTCACTTGGTCCTCAGCTCATGGCTGAGATGCATTAAAAGATTTGGAAGAAAAACCCGCAATGGTTTATGTATCAGAAGTATGCCATTTTTATAAAGATAGAGGGTATTGCTACGGTGGAGGAATGCATATTGATCCTGTTTTTCCGGCATATGATGTAAAGGCTTGTGTAGGAAAAACTGAATATACAATAATATATTTGTCAGAAGAAAAAAATAAGAAGTATAGTCAGCGTGGTACTTATGAGTTGTTGGTTGAAATATGCATGTAGAAACTTAGATGTTAGATTAAAAACGAAAAAACTGTTGATAAATTCAGGCAAAGCGGATATAATAAGAAATGAGAAGGATTAAAAACGAAAAACGTGTAAATAATTTGGAGGTATATCATGAAGGTGCTTAGAATTACAGCACAAGGCCTGCCATTGTTTAAGGAAGAATTAGACATATCTTTCTTTGCACAACAGCGCATTGCAGATGATGACAAAGACTTATTGTATCCATTGTTTTCGAATGTGTATGTGAATTGTTCCAATGCATTTATTGGGATCAATGCTGCAGGCAAAACATCTGTACTTAAGGTCGTTTTGCTGACTTTGAACTTGTTGAACAATCAGCCAATTAACCACATCGAGACAAAAGAAATTTTGGGCGATACAGATATGGCGACTATTAATACCTATTTCTACTCAGAGGCAAAGGAAATTTGCAGATTGGAAACTGTTATTACATCAGAAAAAGCTAAAACAGAGGCAGTTTACTATAAAATAGTAAAGGAAACTTTGTGGGCAAAATCTCAAGAATCTGTGACTGCAAGAAAGAATCTGACGGATTTTTCTTCATATGAGCCGATTGCAGTTCGTAAAGAGGAAGAATTTTTATCGGATGATGTAAGCATCATTATCGCTTATAACAAAAAGAAAAAAGAACGAATGGACATTGTCAGCCTGTTATCCTTTACAAATATCAATGTTCTGCCGTTTGCAGATGAAATTCCGGCAGAGGTTATTTCTTTCTTAGATCCTACGGTGGAGAAGCTGTATTTTGATAAGGCAGAAAATAAAACATTGATTCACTTGCAGTTTAAAGATAGAAAAGAAATTGTGCTAAACAATCCAATAGATTTAAATTTGTATCTTTCTTCAGGAACAATAAAGGGTATCGTGGCATTTACTTTGGCGAAGGAAGTGCTGAAATCGGGCGGATATCTGGTCATGGATGAAATTGAGAACCATTTCAATAAGGAAATTGTTTCTACGCTGATTCGCTTTTTCATGGATACAAGGCTGAATAAAAATGGAGGCACATTGATTTTTACTACGCATTATCCGGAGTTGCTTGATGAATACGACAGAAATGACAGTATTCATATCATCCGAAACAGAAATGGTATTACAGTAGATAATCTTGCTAATCTTTTAAAGCGAAATGATATTAAGAAAAGTGAGGCATACCAGAGTGGATTCTTAGAAGGAACGACGCCGATGTATGAGTCTTATATGCGGTTGAAAAAGAGCATCGCAAATTCTATTTAAGATAGGAGGATTGCGATGGAATTAGCAAAAATTAAAGCATGTATTTGCGAAGGAGCTGCAGAAGCAGCTATTATTGACGTGTTGTTGGATAATGATCTTTTAATTTTTGAACGTGAAGAAATGCTGGATGAAGGTGTAATTCGCTGTAGGGATGGAAAAACTTTTGAAACCAGATATTTAAGAAAAGGCTTCAATGAGCTGATTTCGGTTATCCGGATACTGGATTCCAGAAGAGAGAACTTTAAGCTCAGTAAAGCGTATGAAAGTAAAGTGGATGTGATCAATGTTATTACAGCGCCAGAGATAGAAATGCTGATTATTTTCAATGAGGATAAGTATAATGAGTTTAAGAAGTCCGGCAAAAAGCCTAGCATTTTCTGCAAGGAAAATTTGAAAATGTCTAGTGTGAAATCTTATGATTTTGTTAAAGAGTATTTTGAAAATCCGGAAATACTGTTGAAAGCAATTAAGAAATATAATGAAATTTCAAAGATCAGAAAAGGCGAATATACGTTGTTAGATTTACTGAAGTAACATATATGATTTCAAGTATGGCGTCTGCCGGACTGGAAGGTGATTCCTTTTGGCTCGAAGAAATTTTGTCAATTGGCTGGCAATCTCAAACTATGGTACCACTGAAGCCGAGGTGTAGAAATACAATTCGGCTTTTCATGTCAATTTTTGAGAATGTAATTCAAAAACACCAGTTACGGAGTCATTAAAAATTTCAAATAGTAAGCAAGGATAAGTGAAAGAATATGAATATATAAAAAGGGAGTTGAGCCATTGGTACTAATCGGGGTGTTTACATGGCTTGGTAAATGATTACATAAATAAATACAAAAAATGGAAAAAACCAAATCAGACAATGATTTGACAAAATGTGAAAAAGCATTTCAAGATACACAAGACACGTTAGAGCTATTAAATGAAATGTTGGAATGACGTGTGATGCAGAAAATAACGTTAACAGGAAAAACGGTGCTGGTTACCGGCGCTGCTGGTTTCATTGGAAATAATCTGGTTCTGGAATTGCTCCGCACAGTGGAGGCTATTCAGATTGTGGGCATAGTAAGCTTTACAACATTCCCTCCACCTGCCTTCGTTTTTTTACAGTATACGGTCCTGCAGGGCGTACGGATATGGCTTACTTCGGTTTCACCAATAAGCTGATGAAAGGTGAAAAAATCCAGATATTTAACTATGGCAACTGTAAGCGTGACTTCACTTATGTGGATGATATCGTGGAGGGCGTGAAAAGAGTGATGCAGGGAGCGCCCGAAAAGAAAATGGGAGAGGATGGTCTTCCAATTCCTCCTTATGCAGTCTACAACATTGGAAACAACCATCCGGAAAAGCTTCTGGATTTCGTTCAGATTTTGCAGGAAGAGCTGATTCGTGCAGAGGTGCTTCCAGAGGATTATGATTTTGATGCCCATAAGGAACTTGTGCCCATGCAGCCGGGAGATGTGCCGGTGACCTATGCAGACACCAGCGCATTGGAGCGTGATTTCGGCTTCAAACCGGCTACCAGTCTGAGAGAAGGGCTGAGAAAATTTGCTGAATGGTATAAAGCATTCTACTTCGCCACTGCAAAGGATTGACAGAAATAGAATGACTGGAATGAGCTGGCTCAAAGAAAACGGCTATTCGCATTTTCACTAGAAAAGGAACTGCACACTAATTACTTAGTGCGACAGCCGCTGAAACTCCCCTCATATACACTTTTTACTTCACGCAAAAACAGAGGGCAAGTTCCTGCCCTCTGTCGTTACAAAACTTTACTGCTCTGTGTGTCCTGCTCCTTTCTCCTGAAGAAGTTGTTAGGCATTTGCGAAATGCCAGAATCCGCATAAATGCGGGATTCTTTTTGTTATA
>SAMEA3387494__coassemble_3893_pt1 | contig 8265 bp, 5 predicted proteins | sample SAMEA3387494__metabat2_low_PE_043 | metagenome-assembled genome bin SAMEA3387494 (sample SAMEA3387494) | Felis catus | biome: Faeces | place: United Kingdom | collected 2012
TAGAAGCTGACTGCCAAATTCTACTTTTGAATCAATGTGTTTTGCTCATCTCTAATTTTTTTATTTTTATTTTCTTCTTCCTTTTCCTTCCGTATATATTGTACCTTTTTCTTCACTATTACACAATATGTGGCAAAAAAAGTGGCAAATTATTTTAAGTAAAATTTCATAATTTCACATTTTCTGTCTCATATCTTACCTATTTTCTCCATTGACGTCGGAACCGCCCTCGATTATAATGAAAACATCCTTACAGGGTTTCCCTGTATCCTACGGCGATTCTGCCGACAGATCCCTGATTTACAACAGACAACATCATACGCAAAAATGGAAATTCGGATTGCAGGTCTGGCTGTTCTTTTGTATAATATTAGTACAAAATGTTCTCCTTTTTTCCATTGGAAAAGGAGGTATTATGCAGGAACCAAATATTTTCTCTAACAACTTTTTTAAAGACAAAACCCGAATGGCTGATTTTCTAAACGGATACATTTATCAGGGTAATCCCATTGTTCTTCCGGAACATATCCTGGAAATTGACCCGGTTATCACAACCCTTTGGAAAAAAGGCAGCATTCTCCAGGCACATGTCAATGTTCTGGATCTGGCGCGGAAAATCTCCACTGAGTTCCATGCGATTTTTATTGGTATTCAGAACCAGACCGATATCCACTATGCCATGCCAGTACGGATCATGAGTACCGATGCGGCCGGCTATTACGGCCAGTGGAAAGCAATCCAAAAAGAAAACCGGAAGACTCACATACCCAAAAGTTCCGGCGAATTCCTTTCCGGTTTCTCTCAAGCTGACACACTCCTTCCCATTGTCACGATTGTTCTTTACTACGGACAAAAACCCTGGGATGGAGCAGTTACCTTAAAGGAAATGCTGAATCTTTCCGGCTGTCCAGAACCTTTGCAGAAGATGATTGCAGATTATCCCATCAACCTCTTTGAGATTCGGAATTATCCTCATCTGGATCGTTTCCAAACAGATCTCCAGGTTGTATTTGGTTTTCTGCAAAATACCAATGATAAAACACAACTGGTACAGTACGTTCACAAACACAAAGACGCCTTCTCTCACATGAAGGAAGACGCCTATGACCTGCTCTGTGCCATGTCCAATACAAAAGAATTAAAAATACTGAACGAACAAACAGAATCACAGGGAGGTGAATGTGATATGTGTAAGGCCATTGATGATCTGATCAAAGACAGCAAAGCAGAGGGATATGCCAAAGGTATTTCTCAGGGATATGAAAGTGCAGCAAGTAAAATCAGCGCCTTAAACCAGGCATTGATGCGAGATCAGAGACAGGAAGAGCTTTTCCAGTCTTTCTCTGACCTGAAGCTTCAGAGGAAACTGCTGGAGGAATACCACTTAGCTTAACATCAGAATCACAAAGGACAGGCAAATTTGCCTGTCCTAAAATACCACGAATTTACATTTTCCCTACATTTCTATTCGAGTCCCTGTACATACTTGCAGAGCATTTATCTCTGTCGCAGATCATGCTCCCGCTGAGATAATATTTTTATCATATCCTCCACAAGCGCTACCGCCTCTTCTGGCGAAAAGAAATATGCATCATCTAAGTTCGCCACATAATCTTCCAATATCGTCAACAGCCCCTGCTCTTTGATCCTTAACTCCACATTTTCGTCATAAATGTTGGCAAATAATAAATAACCCAGATCTCCATTGACACAAAGATGAAAATTCTCTGGAATCCCTCCTTTTGCCATAACCGGATAATTCTTATTAACAATACGATAATGCCAGCTTTGGCAGTAAGGAATCAAGGCGCGCAGCATTTTTATCCGATCTTCCACAGAAAACGGATGATAAAAAACATCGGGGATTTCCTTTAATTTTCCTGTGTCCCTAAAGTTCTCCAGTCCCTGCTGTGTAAAATAAATATATATATTTTCCCCTTCCATCAGCGCTTTCGTATTGGCAAACATTTCGTTGATCATTTGGATCAGAAGTTCCACACAGGGAAGCTCCGTCCTTAAAACATGACTGAGAATCTCTTCTGTGATAAAAGGGGTAAGGCAAGATTCCGGCTGCAGCATATAACATTTTTTATCCTTTTGCAAAACACTTTCCAGCGCCTTGGTATTTTCCGGAACAAATTTTACTGCCTGAAACAACTCTGTCCCTTTCTCCTTATAGGAAGAAAACAGTTCCCAAAACATGGAAACCACCTCTGGATTCCCATACAAAACTCCCGTCTGATAATCGGAAGTACAGGCGATCGCACATTTTGAAGTCAGAATCAGACAGGATATCCCTGTAAAATTAAAAGAGTGGGATGCAATATCTCCATAAAAGTAACAGGGATGATAATCCAGATCCGCTACAAACAATGGAAACATTGTTTTTAAGTATTCCAAACCATACAATTCATTTTTCTCATTCATCTGTCCTTCTCGACTGATACAGAAAAGATGATCGATCCGAAGAGAATTCACAGGCTTCAAACTGGAAAGAAGATCGAACAAAAAACCATAATCCGGCTGCAGCAAAAGCGCGATCTTTCCATTCTCCTGCCAGGATTCCTCCAAAAGTACCCGATAAAGAGCGTGGTTCACTTCCACCTGAGAACTCAGAGCAGTACAAAACCGCTTTTCCATAGCCAGATTCATGGGGAAATCTTCGGGATTCTTCGGCTTCAAAGTCTGCAATCCCGGGAGTGGATTGGGAAAATTTATGATAAAATGCTCTACACTTTTCCGTCGATAGTATGCTTCCTTTCCCACCTCTGAAATGAAATACGCCTCCTGAAATTTCTTATATTCTGATGGCGTCAGATGTAAAAATTCTGTGATTTTCTGAAAAATTTCTGCAGATGGAAGGTCTCCTTTTCCCCGTATATAATCATACATATCTGTACTTTTCACGCCGCAATATTTACAAAGAGATTCTATATTTACCGCCTTTTCTGCATTCCATTTCGCAAATTGCTCTGAAAATATTGACATTAAAAATCCTGTTCCTTTTCCTCACATTTTAGTTTTTTTATCTCGTTTTCCACCAGCGCCGTCGTTTCCTCTTCAGACAGAAAATACTTATCCTCCAGGTTTTCCAGATAATCCTGAAAAGCTTCCAATATACTCTGCTCCCGGATGATCAGCCTTACGTTTTCCCCGGATATATTCGTAAAAAGGAAATATCCCAAATTGCCGTTGACGCAAAGATGGAAATTTACCGGTATCTCACCGTGGGTAAGATGATTATGGATATTCAGAATTCGGTAAACGCCTTTCTGGCAGTATGGAAGCATTGCCTCCATAATCTTTACCCGATTTTCCGGAGAAAAGGGCTCATAAAATACATCTGGAATTTCCTTTACTTTTCCTGTATTCACAAAATGTTCCAGACCTTTTTGGGTAAAAGAGATACAGGTATCCGAAACGTCCAGAACCTCCCTTGGCCTGGAAAACAGTTCCAAAATCAACGGTATCATGTTCTCATGATCCGGCAGTTTCGGACTTAAAACATTCCTCAAAATTTCTTCTGTAATAAAAGGCGTCAGACAGGGTTCCGGCTGAAGTACATAGCAGGGCGATTCTGTAGTAATCACCTCTTGAAAAATCTGATCATTCCCCGGAATCATTTTTACAACTTCAAACAGCTTTTGACAATGATCCTGATAAGAGGCAAACAAATTCCAAAACATGGAAATCACATCTGAACTCTCATATAAAATTCCCATCTGATAATCTGACGTACAGGTAATTGCATATTCTGATGTCAAGATCAGACACGGCATCCCATTTAAATTATAAAAATGAGAATTGATATCGTCATAGAAATAATAGGGCTGATAATCCAGATTTCCCACATACATCGGAAGCAGCATTTTCAGGTATTCCAGACTGTACAGCTCATTTTCTTCATTCCTCTGCCCGGTACTGCTCATACATAAAATATGTCTGATTTCCAAAGTTTTTATTGGTTTCAGACTGGCTAGAAGATCGAACAGAAATCCATAGTCTGCCGGAAGAAAAAGCGCTATTTTTCCCTCTTCCTTCAATGCCTCTTCCAGAAGGATCTGATGCAGATACTGATTCAATTCCACCTGTGTGGATATCGCAGCATTTTGTATCTTCCTTTTCTTTCCGGTCAGTATATCTGTTTTTTCCGATTCTCCGGATTTTGACGCTTCAAACAAAGGATCAGGAAAATTCTTAATAAAATTTTCCACACTCTTTCTGCGATAGTACACATCCTCCCCTGTTTTTGTAATGAAATACGCTTCTTTTAACTTCTCGTATTCGATGGGTGTAAGATGAAAAAATCCCGCAATTTTATTTACCAGTTCCATAGATGACGGTACGTTTCTCTTTCCGTTCATATATTGATACATCGTAGAGCGGTCTACCCCACAATACTTGCCTAATGACGCCACCTTCTCCTTTCGTTCTTCAACCAGATGAGACAGGTGTTCTGAAAATACTGACATGTCAACGCTCCCTCCTACCTCAAGCTCATATGTAAACGTTAATAAGCCCGCCCGGTAAACACAGCTACACTTCTTGGCTTCATAATAAATTCTTTTTCAATCCGGATTTCTTCTCCCTCCGGATAACAGTAACGCCCCTGTCCATCTCCATAGGTATTCACACACAAATACCAGCTTTCACGGCGATGAAGATCTGGCAATGTAATTTTTACATCTTCCCAATACGTATTGACAGAAACATAAATCAGATCGTCCCTGCCTTTTTTCCGGTCATATCCTGCAAAACTGACCGAAAATACCCTGGCATCTCTTGGAATGGTCATATCCGCTGCATCTGTATTATGGGTATGAATAGGATCCATTCCACATACTGCATCAGGAAGTCTCCGGCTGATCACCGGATGCTGATAACGAAAATGGATCATAAATTTGAAAAACTCAAACAATTCCCTGTTTTTCTCCAGGAAACTCCAATCCAGCCAGGAAAGTTCGTTGTCCTGACAATACACATTGTTGTTTCCATACTGTGTATTTCCAAATTCATCCCCGGCCAAAAACATAGGCGTCCCTCTGCTGCACATCAAAACCGTACAGGCATTTCGGATCATCCGATAGCGAAGGGAAAGTACCTCCGGATCGTTTGTTTCCCCTTCTGCGCCACAGTTCCAGCTTCGGTTATCATTGGCTCCATCCGTATTGTTCCATCCATTTGCTTCGTTATGTTTTTCGTTATAGGAATACAGATCATACATCGTAAACCCGTCATGGCAGGTAAAAAAATTCACACAAGAATTATATCCCTGATAACTTCCACGATATTCCTGATCCGTGCCCCCATACAGATCCCCGGAGCCAGATATACTCCAGGCGGCATCCCATGCCTGCCAGTTTTCTCCCTTGAGAAATCCCCGCAAAGCATCCCGGTACCTGCCGTTCCATTCTGCCCAGTGACCTCCTGCCGGAAAACTTCCCACCTGATACAGTCCGCCGGCGTCCCAGGCTTCGGCGATCAGTTTCACATTACTCAAAAGAGGATCTGAGGCTAATAACTGTAACAAAGGCGGGTTGTTCATGGGAGAACCATCTTCATTTCGTCCCAGAATACTGGCAAGATCAAACCGGAATCCATCCACCCGGTAGTTTACTGTCCAATACCTGAGACACTCCCGGATCATTTCCCTTACAATGGGATGATTACAGTTCAATGTATTGCCGCAACCGCTGAAATTGTAATAGTTTCCGTCGGGGGTCAGCATATAATAAACCTTATTATCCAGACCTTTAAAGCAGAAAGAAGGGCCCAGTTCATTTCCTTCTGCAGTATGATTAAATACCACGTCCAGAATCACTTCGATCCCATTTTCATGCAGCGCTTTGATCAGTTTTTTTAGTTCTGTCCCTTCCCGATTATATTCATCAGAAGACGCATAGCTGGAGTTCGGGGCAAAAAATCCCACCGTATTATAGCCCCAATATTCAAACAACTGTTTTCCATCTACCACTCTGGAATTCATGGTTTCATCAAATTCAAAAATAGGCATTAATTCCACAGCGGTAATCCCAAGTTCTTTCAGATAAGGAATTTTTTCCATTAATCCGTCAAAGGTTCCTCTATGCGCTACTCCAGAAGAAGGATGCTGGGTAAACCCACGGACATGAAGCTCATAAATCACAAGATCACTCAAGTCTTTCGAGGACTGGGGCATTTCTCCCCAGTCAAACATGTCCTGCACCACTCTGGCATGGTAACTGCCGATTTTTCTCTCGCCCCAGATCCTCTGTCCCGCCACTGCCCTTGCATAAGGATCAAGAATGATATTTCTTTTATCAAAAAGCAGTCCCTTCTCTGGTGCATAAGGTCCATTAATCCGATATGCATATTCGAATTCTTTAATATCCAGACCGAATACGATCATCGAATACACATCGCCGATTTTGTACTCCTCTGGAAAAGGAAGAACCGCATAAGGCTCCTCTTCTCCTCTGTGAAACAACAAAAGTTCACAAGAGGTTCCATAATGGGTATGAAGAGTAAAATTCACACCACTTTGCAGAGCCAGCGCTCCGTTCACATCAAACATCCCGGGACGTACCGGAAATCCTGCGATCTCTGCCATGGGACTTACCTCCAGGGGATATTCTGTTACAAATTTCTGATTATATAATTTCATGGTGTCCTTTCCTCCCTGTCTCCTCTTTTCTCTTTCGTATCTTCTCTGCCACAGTAGGATATCTGCGGATATCTGTGTGTGGAATTGCCTGCGCCGCCACCATCATTTGGAGAAAATCACCCACAGCTCCGAATTGAATATAAACCATTTTTTCCAGGATTTCTTCCAGTTCTTCCAGGATTTCTCTGTGTAAAAGCAGTTTCTGCGCGCCTTCCAGGGAAGAATTTCCCGCGCTGATCAGCCGATCCCTGTCCATATCCGGATACAAGCCAATGGTAATGGCGGATTCTTTGGAAACATGTTTGCCAAAAGCTCCTGCCACATAAAATCTTCCAATCTCTTCCATCGGGATTCCTGACTCCCGGAACACATATTCCACCATAGTGGAAGCCGCTGCTTTTGTTTTAAGAAATTCATCGATGTCTTCCTGATAGAAATAAAGTCCAGGCGCATATTCCACACAGGACATCCCTTCCTTTTCCTGGATCAGAGGACTTTTTTCCACCACAAATTTCCCACGAATATCGATCCAGCCACTGAGAAATAGTTCTGCCAGCAAATCTACGATTCCTGAACCGCAGATTCCTTTTGCTTCTGTTTCTCCGATCACATGGCAGATGCATTTCCCCTCTTGGATCTTTACCTGGTCTACGGCGCCTTCTGACGCGCGCATTCCCGTGTGTACCACGCCGCCCTCTAACGCCGGTCCTGCTGCTCCTGCCCCGCAGATCAAAAACTCCTGATTTCCAATGACCAGTTCTCCATTGGTCCCTATATCAAAGAATACACCGATCTCCTCACTTTTATACAGTTCTGTGGCTGCCATCCCACTGATGATATCCCCGCCCAGATAATTAGATTTTCCAGGAAAACAATATACATAGCCTTTTATGGGAATATCCAGATCTTTTGCCCTTAAAAAACCGGGAGCATCTGCATGTACCGCATAGGGGGTGGAAAATACACAGAACGCATCCAGACCAAGCAAAAAGTGTATCATCGTCGTATTGCCTGAAATTACCATCTGAATACACGCATCCTCGGGACAGATGCCTGTTTTTTCTTTTATTTCTTTCATATTGTCACATATGGAGGCAACTGCTGCAGCACGAAGTTCCTCTAACGCCTGAATCTTATCTTTGGCATAAAAAATCCTGGTCAGGATATCCGTTCCAAAAGCAATCTGTTTGTTATAACAACTGACTTCTTCCTTTTCCTCTCCGGTCACACAATCCACCAGGCGAGTCACCACCGTGGTGCTTCCAAGATCCACAGCAAGTCCATAATGCCTGTTTTCTGTATTTCCCGGCTCTATCTCTACAATCATCCACTGCTTCCCATCCCAGGCCAATGAAGCGGTGAGTTTCCATTCTGCCTGTTCACACAGAGGATATAGTTTTCTCATAACGTCCAGGGTCATTTCACAGTCTGTCCCCTGTTCCTTTAATGCATCCAGGATTCGTTTCTGTCCGGAACGATTGTCTTCTTCTGTAGGTTCTGTAAGTTCCAGGTATATTTTTTTACTGATTCCTTCCATATAGGCCCTCCTGTGATTCCTCCGCTTTTCTTTACTGTGAAACATTAACTTCTGGGTAGCTAAAAAAGCGCAGACTCCCCCTATA
>SAMEA3387494__coassemble_3924_pt1 | contig 8195 bp, 8 predicted proteins | sample SAMEA3387494__metabat2_low_PE_043 | metagenome-assembled genome bin SAMEA3387494 (sample SAMEA3387494) | Felis catus | biome: Faeces | place: United Kingdom | collected 2012
CCCAAACAGAGAAAAGCCCCGGCAGATCAGCCAAGAACTGAAAAGCCGGGAACTCCCCTTCTGTGGGTTTATGTCATGTAATTCCAGATCAGCAACGTCTTGGCCAGATTTCCAAAATGGTAACGTGGTATGGAGCCAGCCAGTACCTTGATTCAGGGGAGTGGTCTTACTATCGAGATGCATTCATGTTTTAGGGTTTCATGTACTGGGGTGTGAATACTATTCCTACCCTCAAGTACCGTTTTGGTAGTTTAGCTCACACCCAAATTGTGGTCAGCTCAAAATTGAGCCGTCAGAGGTCAGAGCAAGATTGCGCTGCCAGATTATATTCTACTTTCATTGCGATTACTAAAAATTTAGTATCCGATACGTTTTCTAAAAAATTAGAAAAGCCGTCGAAATTCCCGACACCTTCCTAAGCCAGCTTACAACAAAATTGTGGTCAGCTCAAAGTGAGCCCCAAAACTGGCGAGTCAACGAAGGGAAAATGCCCTTGGTTTGAGGTGAAGGGAAAACTACCCTTACCGTCAAGCGCAAGATTGCGCCGAGCTATAAGAGGACAGTCCAAGACTGGACGCACCTATTTGCTTTGGTCACGTTCCATAGTTTCATTAATGGCTCTTATAACGAATTGATTCATGGATTCGCCTTGACTGTCAGCATGAGCCTTTATAATGGCTTTCTGACCTTTTGGAACACGGATTCTTACATCTTCAACGGATTCCTTTAAATACTTTGCACTTGCTTTTCTTCTGGCATCCGTATTTCCAGTATATGTGCTTTTCTTTTCTTCTGGCATAGTACAACCTTCTTTCTTTGGATAATAGGGGCGGAGTTATGAAAAAGATTCTATTCCACCTTACAGTAATATTATACCATTTGTAAATATGTGTGTCCATATAAAATAGTTACAAAAATGATGCAGATGTGTACCCATATATTTGTATAATGTGTCAATTGAAATATGTGTGCCCATATAGTATAATAAAGACAGTTAAAGGAACAGCAAACGAACATCCCGAAAAGATGTGAAGTCAAAAACCATATACCTGTGAGTGAGCGAAGGGAGCAACAACCAATAGCCAGGAAGATGATTTGACCGGATGCTTTCCAGAAAACTACAGAAAGGAGCAAACAATATGAAGAAATATGATTTAAGCCACATTATGACAAAGGCATGGAAAATCTTCCGTAAAGCAAAGGTAACATTTGCAGAAGCACTTCACAGATCATGGTTATCTGCCAAGGCTGAGGAAATCAATCAGAAACGCATTGAGAGAGCCAGATCGGCAGCAGGCGTTACAGAAGAGGTAAATACTTGGAGCGGTTGGAAGGCTTTGGGTTATGAAGTAATCCACGGATCCAGATCATTATTCGGAACAGAGTTGATCTGGGGAAGTAGAGGGGATGGAGCTACATACAAGGCAAGGTTCTTCGGCAGATCACAGGTACATGAAGCCACAGAGGGGGTGGCGGTATGACGGTACTAGAAATTGCACTGGTCTTCCTCGGTGGAATAATGACAGCGAAAGTGCATGAGATCGTAAAATAAAAAAGCGCCCTTGCCAGAATGGGGGTTCTGACAGGGGCAAGTAACCAGACAACAAAGCAAAAGCCCGGATTACTGCCATATTATACAGTATTTCCGGGTAGGAAGTAAAGGAAAGAAATGAAAGCAGACAGAGAAGTTTTGGAAATTTTAGAAGATTTACTATTCGACTACGAAAGACAGGCTGCATTGGTAGAAGTATTGCAGACATTAGTTAATGAAAAAGCTGTGGAAGTTGCCGGGGTTCCGGAAAATACGCTGGACTATTCCTTGCTTGAGATTGAAAGCAGACTTACAGACATAAACAAGAAGCTAGAAAAGGTAATTGAGGACAGCAAGATCATATAGGAAAAATAAGGAACCATAGGGCGGCATACTGCTGCCCATTTGGGCTTTACATGAAAGGAAATGTCTATGAAGGATGGATATTTAGTGGAATACAAGAAACGGTTCCAGTTCACATTGGGAACAGAATCAGACTTCACAGGATGCCGTAAAACGCTTGTAAACAGGTCACAGCTTGCCCGGATGATAGAAAGCAATGATTTTATTGTGTGTAACGCTTTCTTGGTGGATATGGACGAATACAGGCGGAATACAGAAGGAAATGAGGTGCAATGATATGGCAGAGAAAAGACGAGATAATAGAGGGATTGTACTTGAAAAAGGAGAATCACAGGAAAAAACAGGGCGGTACCGTTACAGATATTATGATGATAAAGGACATCCCCATGATGTTTATTCATGGAGATTGCGCCCCGAAGACCCGGCACCAGAAGGTAAAAAGTATACAGAAAGCCTTCGGGAAATGGAAATCAGAATACAGAAGGATATAATGGATGATATAAAAGCGTGGAAAGCTGGGATGACCGTTAATCAGTTGGTAAAGGAATACATAGAGAAACAGGCGAAATACTGGGCGCAAACCACTTACAACAACATAGAAAGCGTTTATAATACGCACATCAAGCTCAAAATAGGAAAAAAGAAGGTTAATAAGATTACGCAAGAAATGGTGGAGGATTTTTATACTGGAATGATGAATGACAAAAGGAATCCGGTGCAGATCGGCGTTGTTTCAGTTGCAGATCGCATTTTGAATGGGGCTTTTAAGCTGGCTGTGAAAAAGAATTTAATTAGAAGCAATCCGGCAGAGAAATGTCTTGGGAGTGTAAAGAGAAAGATTGATCCACCTCAAAGTGTAAAACATTCCTTAGAAGAAGATCAGCAGCGGGAGTTATTACAATACATTCAAAGCAACTATAAGTATTCGAGATATTATCCATTCTTTTATCTTCTGGCATGGACTGGATGCCGTATAGGGGAAATTCTGGGGCTTACATGGTATGATATAGATTTTGCCAAGGAAACAATTACGATAGATCATTCTTTATCATATACGAAGATAGATGGACGCCATCAATTTATCATTGGAAACCCAAAGACAGAGAATGGTATCAGAGAAATTCCAATGCTTGGTGATGCAAAGGAAATTCTTCTGGAAATGAGAAAAGAAGCTGGATGGGATAAAATTGTGACGGTAAATAAACCAAAAATTACAGCAGATAATACAGGAGCGTTTTTGTTTGTGAATAGCAGAAACCATTTGACGCCACCAGTAACAATAGAACATCTTTTAAAAAGAATCATAGCAGCATTCAATAGGGAAACAGGGGCAAACATAGAAGCCACACCACACACATTCCGCCATTCCTTCTGCTGCTGGTTATGCGAAAATGTATCTGGGGAGAATACCATGGATGATATCAAGTATATTCAGAGTATTATGGGTCATAAGGATGCCAGCACAACTCTAAATATTTACAGTGAATTAAGAAAAGAAAATGCAGTAGGAAAGCATGAAGCGTTGAAAAAGAAAGCTGCAAAGATGTAAAACATAAGCCGTGGGGAATTATCCTTGCGGCTTTTTGGTTTATTTTCCCTCTGTTTTTCCCCCGATTTTTACCCCGGTAAAAAGGGTATAACCTGTTTTTTACCCCGGTGAGAATAAATAAAGACAGACATAGATAAAAGAAAAAGCCTTGTAAATACTGGATTTACGAGGGGTTATGGCTCAAGACAAAAAAAGATAAAATTAATGTTTGTAATTTACTGTTAAAATTGGTATGATAGGAAGAAATGAGTGAAATAGACCTTAAAAATTCGTTTAAGTGGAGAAAAGAATGAAAGAAAAAAAACATGTGATTTCCAGAGTGCTTCCCGGCAGCATCGGGGAGGAACTGGAACTGGAACCGGGGGATGTGCTTCTTTCCATTCAGGGGAAACCTGTGGAGGATGTGTTTGATTACCGGTATCTGATGAATGATGAATTTGTGGTGATCGAAGTTTGCAAGCCGGACGGAGAGATCTGGGAACTTGAGGTCGAAAAGGAATATGAAGAGGATCTGGGGATAGAATTTGAAAATGGTCTGATGGATGAATACCGTTCCTGCACCAATAAATGTGTATTCTGTTTTATTGACCAGATGCCTCCGGGAATGCGGGAGACCCTTTATTTTAAGGATGACGATTCTAGGCTTTCTTTTTTACAGGGGAATTATGTGACCCTGACCAATATGAGCCAGCATGACATTGACCGGGTAATTCATTATCACCTGTCACCCATCAATATCTCTTTTCAGACTATGAATCCCAAGCTTCGCTGCGAAATGCTTCACAACCGTTTTGCAGGGGAAGCTCTCAAAAAAGTAGATCAGCTCTACGAGGCGGGGATCACCATGAATGGGCAGATTGTTCTGTGCCGGGGATTAAACGATGGCAAAGAGCTGGAGTACAGCCTTTCCAAACTGGCCGAGTATGCGCCTGTTCTTCAGAGTGTTTCTGTGGTGCCAGTGGGACTTAGCAGATTCCGTGAGGGGCTGTATCCTCTGAAGCCCTTTGACCGGGAATCCGCAAAGGAAGTGCTGGAGTTGATCCACAGGTGGCAGGACCAGATGATGGAGAAGCATGGCATTCACTTTGTACATGCTTCCGATGAATGGTATCTCCTTGCGGGAGAAGAGCTTCCCACGGAAGAACGGTATGACGGATATCTTCAGCTGGAAAACGGCGTGGGGATGCTGCGTCTTCTGGGAACAGAAGTGGAACAGGCCCTTCAAAACCGGGAAGGAGACGACCGGGAGATTCATGCAGTGATTGCAACCGGACGTCTGGCAGCTCCTTATCTGGAGAAATATGTTTCCTGGATTCAGGAGAAATTCCCCCATGTGGAAGTTACGGTTAAGGCGATCGCCAACCGGTTCTTTGGAGAATCCATTACTGTTTCCGGTCTGATTACCGGAGAAGATCTTCGGGAACAGCTTCGGGGAGAGGACACGGGGGACCACATTCTGATTCCCTGTAACATGCTTCGAAGCGGAGAAAATGTATTCCTGGATGATGTGACAGTAGAAGATCTTTCCAGAGAACTTCAAAAAGAGATTCTTGTAGTAGATGAAGGCGGAGAGGATCTGGTATCCTGTATTCTGGACCCCTCTGTTCATAGAAATTTAAGAAGGAGACAAATGTATGAGCAAACCAGTAGTTGCGATCGTGGGCAGACCGAATGTCGGTAAATCCACACTGTTTAATGTTCTGGCAGGAGAGAAGATTTCTATTGTAAAAGATACGCCAGGCGTGACCAGAGACCGGATTTATGCCGATGTGACATGGCTGAACCATACCTTTACTTTGATTGATACCGGCGGAATCGAGCCGGACAGCAGCGATGTGATCCTTTCCCAGATGCGGGAGCAGGCGCAGATCGCCATTGATACTGCTGATGTTATTATTTTTATTACCGATGTTCATCAGGGACTGGTGGATTCTGATTCCAAGGTGGCGGATATGCTTCGCCGCAGTAAGAAACCGGTGGTTCTTGTGGTAAATAAGGTAGACAGTATGCAGAAATATATGATGGATGTTTACGAATTCTACAATCTGGGAATTGGAGAACCCATGGCTATTTCTGCAGGCAACCGTCTTGGTCTTGGAGATATGCTGGACGAAGTAGTCCGCCATTTTCCAGAGGACTGTGAAGACGGAGAAGAAGATGATATTCCAAGGATTGCCATCGTGGGTAAACCCAATGTGGGTAAATCCTCCCTGGTGAACAAGCTTCTTGGTGAGGACCGTGTAATTGTTTCTGACATTGCCGGAACCACCAGAGATGCGGTGGATACCCGGGTGACCTGGCAGGGAAGAGACTATATTTTTATTGATACCGCCGGACTGCGCCGTAAAGGCAAGGTGAAGGAGGAAATTGAACGGTTCAGCGTCATTCGTACAGTAACCGCTGTAGAACGGGCTGACATCGTGATCCTTATGATCGACGCAACAGAAGGCGTGACCGAGCAGGATGCCAAGATTGCGGGAATTGCTCATGAACGCGGCAAGGGCGTGATCATTGCGGTAAATAAGTGGGATGCCATCGAAAAAACAGACAAAACCATTTATAAACATACCAACCGGATTCGGGAAACCCTGGCTTATATGCCTTATGCAGAGCTTGTGTTTATTTCTGCCAAAACCGGACAGCGTATTCCGAAACTTTTTGAAACCATTGATATGGTCATCGAAAATCAGACCATGCGCATCCAGACCGGTGTGCTCAATGAAATCCTTTCCGAAGCAGTGGCAATGCAGCAGCCGCCTTCTGACAAAGGTAAGAGACTGAAGATCTTTTATATGACTCAGGTAGCGGTACGTCCACCTACCTTTGTAATCTTTGTGAATGATAAGGAACTGATGCATTTCTCTTACACCAGATATCTGGAAAACCAGATCCGAAATGCATTCGGATTCCGTGGAACATCTCTGAAATTTATCATTCGCGAGCGCGGGGAAAAGGAATAAGTGGAGAGTTAGAGTTATGGAACGTTTGATTTGTTTGGCGATTGGTTATGTGTGCGGTCTGTTTCAGACCTCTTATATTATTGGACGGATCTACAAAACAGATATTCGGGAGCATGGAAGCGGAAATGCAGGAACGACCAATGCGTTGCGTACTTTTGGCAAAAAAGCCGGAGCGTTGACCTTGTTGGGAGATTGCCTGAAATGCGTGGCGGCGATCCTGATTGTCAGAGCTGTTTTTTCCGGACAGCATGCAGAAATGCTGCCTCTTCTCAGTATGTATGCCGCGGCCGGCTGCATTCTGGGACATAACTTTCCAGTGTACCTGAACTTTCGGGGAGGAAAAGGAGTGGCAGCCTCTGTGGGACTGATCATTGCCTTTGACTGGAGAATTTTTCTGATCTGCGCAGTGGTATTTTTTGCGTTGTTTTTTACCACTCACTATGTTTCTCTCTGTTCTGTCAGCGCTTATGTTACTGCCTGGGCGCTGGTGATCCTTTTTGGACAGATGGGGGACTACGGAATGAATCCATCCAACATACTGGAACTTTATGCCCTGATGACAGGACTGACCATTCTTGCTGTTTTCCGTCACAGAGCCAATATCCTTCGCCTGATCAAAGGAACAGAAAGTAAAATTTTTCTTGGAAAAGCAGGAAAAAAGAAAGAATAAGAGGTGAGCAATATGGCAAAAATCAGTGTTTTAGGGGCGGGAAGCTGGGGAACTGCATTATCCCTGCTTCTTTACAACAATGGCCATAAGGTGACTTTGTGGTCTGCGCTGAAGGATGAAGTGGAAATGCTGTCTCAAAAACGGGAACATGCATCCAAGCTTCCGGGAGTGAAGCTTCCGGAAGATATGGAAATCACCATGGACCTGGAAAAGGTTCTGGAAGATCCGGATGTGGCTGTTCTGGCGGTTCCCTCTCCATTTACCAGAAGCACTGCGGCACAGATGGCTCCGTATGTAAAAGACGGACAGAAAATTGTTAATGTGGCCAAGGGCGTGGAAGAAAAAACTCTGATGACCTTAAGCGAGATTATTGAACAGGAAATTCCCAATGGAGAGGTCTGTGTACTTTCCGGCCCAAGTCATGCAGAAGAGGTGGGAAGAGGACTTCCAACTACCTGCGTGGTAAGCGCAAAGACAAGAAAAACGGCAGAATACCTTCAGGGGATTTTTATGAGCCCGGTATTCCGTGTGTATACCACTCCGGATATCCTTGGAGTGGAACTGGGGGGAGCTTTGAAAAACGTCATTGCTCTGGCTGCCGGTACCGCAGATGGACTGGGCTACGGAGATAACACCAAGGCTGCGCTGATCACCAGAGGTATTGCAGAAATTTCCCGCCTGGGTGTAAAAATGGGCGCAAAAGCCGAGACGTTCTATGGTCTTTCCGGCATTGGAGATCTGATTGTAACCTGCGCAAGTGTACACAGCCGTAATCGTAAGGCGGGCTATCTTCTTGGCAAGGGGCATACCATGGAAGAAGCTATGAAGGAAGTACAGATGGTAGTAGAGGGCGTATATTCAGCTAAGGCTGCCAAAGGTCTTTCGGAGAAATATGACGTGGAAATGCCCATTATCAATGAAGTGAATAAAGTGCTCTTTGAGGGAAAAGCAGCTTCTGAGGCGGTAATCGATCTGATGCTTCGGGATAAGAAGGTAGAAACACCTATGCTTCCCTGGGAATAGAATGATAAATAAAAAGGACTGGCAGCGCCGGTCCTTTTGTTTGTTGTTATTCGGCAAATTAAACACTGCCTCTTCCGTCACATTAAAATAGGTCTTTTA
>SAMEA3387494__coassemble_3962_pt1 | contig 8095 bp, 8 predicted proteins | sample SAMEA3387494__metabat2_low_PE_043 | metagenome-assembled genome bin SAMEA3387494 (sample SAMEA3387494) | Felis catus | biome: Faeces | place: United Kingdom | collected 2012
GAGAATCGTATGTGTTTCACTGTTTAGTTATCAAGGTTCCTGTCTTTGCGACAGCTTACTTAGAATAACACATCTTTCCGAGTTTGTCAAGAACTTTTTTCAAGTTTTTTTGACTTTTTTTTCGAAGCGCTGTGTTTATCTCAGCCATTGCTTTGACAGCTTGATTACTTTATCATGTAATCAGTTATTTGTCAACTACTTTTTTATTTTTTCTGAAATAAATTTGAATTGTTTCTGTTTGAGAAGCAATTCTCGTTGACAGCTAGACTAATATAACTCATTTCTCTTCAGCTGTCAACACTTTTTTTCAATTTTTTTCAATTTTTTTATTTTTTCTTTCCACCTCTCTTTTCGACCTTTTTCTTTCCTTGACAGATTCCTTTTCCTTGTTATAATAAGTTTTGAACAGAACTGTTCTAAATAGAACTATTTTGTTATTCCATTATACAACAGCCATACTTTTTTTATGAAAGGAGGATTTTCTTACATGGAGCACACAAACCTTCTCGTTTACACTCGCACCCTTGTCAAGCTTTATGATTTATATATGGAAAAAATCAGATTGAACTATCACTTCTCCCATATCGAAATTACAATCATCAGTTTTCTCCATAACAATCCCGGAAAAGATACGGCGAAAGAAATCTGTGACATGCGCATGCTTCCCAAGGGGAATGTTTCTCAGGGAGTAGAATCTCTAATCCAGAAACAGCTTCTTGTAAGACAGCAGGACAGCAGTGATCGCAGAAAGATACATCTTTCTTTGACTCAGCTTGCCATTCCTATTATAGAAGAAATCGAGTCTGCCAAGGCCGAATTTGAAAAACAGATTTTTGACGGTCTTACAAAGGAAGAATTGCTTCTTTGCCAAAAAATCAATGCGCGTATTGCAGAAAATGCAAAACAAGGATTTAAAAATTATTTATAGGGATTTAAAAATTATTTAGAAAGGATCTTGTACTATGAATAACAATGACAAAAACTTCTTAGGCACAGAGCCTGTAGGTAAACTTCTTTTTAAACTCGCCATACCTACTGTAACCGCACAGCTAATCAATATGCTCTACAATATTGTAGACCGTATTTATATTGGCCATATCCCAGAAAATGGCGCTCTTGCCCTCACTGGCGTTGGAGTATGTATGCCGCTTATTATGATTGTATCTGCGTTTGCCGCTTTGGTCAGCAATGGCGGAGCACCAAGAGCTTCTATCTTTATGGGACGCGGAGACAAAGAAACTGCGGAAAACACCCTTGGCAACTGTTTTTCCATGCAAATAATTGTCTCTCTTATATTGACAGCCATTTTATTTTTATTTAATCGCAATCTGCTCATGGCATTTGGAGCCAGTGAAAATACCATCGAATATGGTGTAAGCTACATGAATATTTATTCTCTTGGTACAATTTTTGTTCAGCTCACCCTTGGAATGAATGCCTTTATCACTGCTCAGGGCTTTGCCAAAACCGGTATGCTTTCCGTTTTAATCGGCGCCGTTGCAAACATTGTCCTTGACCCTGTTTTTATTTTTGTATTTCATATGGGTGTTCGCGGCGCAGCGCTTGCAACAATCCTTTCTCAGGCGCTTTCCTGCATTTGGGTTTTACACTTCCTCCTTGGAAAGAAAACGCTTTTACAGCTCAAACCGCGTTATATGAAATTAAAACGAAACATAATTTTACCAAGCATGGCTCTTGGTCTGGCAACCTTTATTATGCAGGCAAGCGAAAGCGTTATCTCTGTATGCTTTAATTCTTCCCTTTTAAAATACGGCGGTGATATTGCCGTAGGAGCCATGACAATTTTAACCAGCGTTATGCAGTTTGCCATGCTTCCTCTTCAGGGCCTTGGACAGGGTGCTCAACCTATTATCAGTTACAATTATGGCGCCCGCAACGTGAACAGAGTAAAAACAACTTATAAGCTTCTCTTAAAATGCAGTCTTTCTTATTCTCTCCTGCTTTGGGCAGGTGTAATGCTGTTCCCGGGAGCTTTTGCTTCTTTATTTACTGCAGATGTCACATTACTGGCTTTTACCCAGAATGCTCTGCGCGTATATATGGGTGTTATGTTTATTTTCGGTATTCAAATGGCCTGCCAGATGACCTTTACTTCCCTTGGAAATGCCAAGGCATCTATTACTGTTGCTGTTATGAGGAAATTTGTTCTTCTGATTCCACTGATCTACCTTATGCCAATGATCATTACTACCAATCAGACCTTTGCCGTTTATCTTGCCGAACCAATCGCAGATACCCTTGCGGTTACCTTTACAGCAATTTTATTTTTCTTCCAGTTTAAAAAAGCGCTGGCTGGTATTTCTAAACCAGAAGCCCAAAGACAAGGCTGATCTTTTTCAAAAGAAAGAAAAAAGCATGGGATTTTTACAGCAATCCCATGCTTTTTTCGCAAATACTCATCTCATCCTGCCAGTTTTTCATATTCTTTTAACTTCTCCCTTGCTTCAGGCTTCAGATATCTGGGTACCTGAATTTCTACCACTGCATACTCATCCCCTTTTTCAGAAGGATGATTCATCACGGTTACCCCCTTTCCTCTCAGTCGGATCTTTGTTCCTGATTGAGTACCCTCTTTAATCCGGCAGCTCACATTTCCATACAGAGTTGGAATAATGGCTTCTCCTCCAAATACCGCTGTAGTAAAAGGAATCTGAACCGTGGTATAAATGTCGTTTCCCTTCCGTTCATACCCTTTCTTCTCTTTCACCGTAACCTCCAGATAAAGATCTCCGGCTGTTCCACCTCCGGCTCCCTCTCCGCCTTTTCCCTGGAGACGAATCTTTTTTCCTGTATCAATTCCAGCAGGAATATGCACCTTCAAAGACTGCCTCTGTCCGTTTTCTCTTTGATAGGTAATCACTTTATCACACCCAAAAACAGCCTCTTCAAATTCGATTTCTAATTTTGCAGTTGCATCCGCACCTTTTGTCCGGAAACTCTCTCCGGAAAAGCCGGAACGTCTGCCGGAAAATGCCCCATTGCCAAAAAATTCCCGAAAGATATCATCCATATCCCCGCCTTCAAAGTGAAATTCCTGGTAATTTCCTCCATTTCCCGTATATGTTCCCCGGAAGCCACCATTTCCAAATCCAGAATTTTTATAGAAGTTTTCCGGATCTGGTCCCATACTGCCATCAAAAGCCCTATGACCAAACTGGTCATAAAGCTTTCTCTTTTTCTCATCACTGAGAACCTCATAGGCTTCTGTCACTTCTTTGAATCTTTCATTTGCAGACGGATTTCCTGCATTGGTATCCGGATGATACTTCTTTGCCAGCTTCCGGTATGCCTTTTTGATTGCTGCACTGTCTGCTCCTTTTGCGATCCCAAGAACTTCATAGTAATCACGTTTTGCCATATCATCACCCACCTTTATCACCTTGTCAGCTTATGCTGACCAGAATCACACACCAAGTCTTACGTATATTTGATTTGTATTTCAATAGAAAAGGGACTGCAGCCCCACATATTCCTTGTGAAGCATGCAGTCCCATAATATGAAGAGGTGCCTTAACCCTCAATTACAATAAATTTCTTTTCTTCAGGTTCCGGTTTCTTAGGCTCTTTTTTCGGGATTGCAAGCTTCAGCACACCGTTTTCATATTTCGCCTTAATATCTTCCCGAAGAATGTCTTCTCCTACGTAAAAGCTTCTGCTGCAGGAGCCAGTATATCTTTCTCTTCTGATATACTTTCCGTTTCTTCCATTCTGTTCTTCTTTATTTCTAGAAGTTCTAGCTTGAATAATCAGATAACCATCCTTCAGTTCCGCCTGAATCGCTTCTTTTTTATATCCGGGAAGACTGATATCAAGTTCATATCCATGCTCATATTCTCTTACATCGGTCTTCATCATATCACTTACATTTTCTCTCTGTGGTGTTTTCACCGGGTAATCAAATCCAAAAAGATCATCTAATAAGTTTTCTCCAAAAATACTTGGCATTAACATGTGTCACCACTCCTTTTCCTTTGTTCTGACTATGTTATACCACTTTTGTTAGCACTCGTCAATAGTGAGTGCTAACATTTTTGTGAACTTTCTGTGTTCTTTACGCAATTTGCAAAAGAATGGATACGACAAATTCATGGTCTTCTGTCTGGATCTCCATAATCCCGCCATTTTTTTCAATGATTTCCTGAACGTTGCGAAGTCCTATTCCATGTTCTCCCTTTGTCTCTTTACTGGTAAGAGGCAATCCTGACTCTCCCTTCTGTAATTCACCCACATAAGAATTGCGTACCACAAGTATCAGTCTTCCTTTTGTATATCGCAAAACCAGGTAAACCTCTTTCTGGCTAGTTTTTTCTGCGGCAGTAATTGCATTATCAATCACATTTCCCAGTACAACTGTCAGCACATAAGAGGATATCTGCAGTCCTTCCGGAATCTGTAAATCCAAATGAAAGGCAACAGAGCGTTGTTCTGCTTCCAGAAGTTTATAATTAATAATACTGTCTATAGATAAATTTCCTGTATCTATTTCTTTTTTTTCTGTCTCTTGCGTATTTAATAAGCGATTCAAATAATCTATGGCTTCTTTCTGATTTCCTCCATCCACAATTCCCCTCAAAACAATCATATGATTTTTAAAGTCATGCCTTAGTTTTTTCCAGGCCATGGTAGATTGCTCCATATTTTTGAACTGATTTTCATAATATAGTTTTTCTTTTTCCAACAAAAGTCTTTTATACGCATCTTCTCTTGTCCTGTTAAAATAATCGCAAATATAAAAAATCAGGAAGCATACGATTTCCCATATAATCATCCACTTAGATCTGACAAAAAAGGTTCGCCAGATGGAGATATACCAGGTATACCACACAAAAACACAACAAAGGAATAATGGCACACTCCATACAAATCCACACCATAACAGCGATCTTTTTATACCGTTATTCAACGTTTTCATGCCAAAATACAAATAACTGACTGTACAGATCAGAATTATAGAAACAAGTTTCAGGCAGATACCTGCAGTTTCCATATCCATCCGGTACATTCCATCTAATTTCTCAATCACATAGGAAGCAAGTTTTTCAGCAACATGAAACAGCAGAAATATCCCTGTTCCTGTCAGAATGTTTTTCTTAACATCTTTACCATAATAAAAAGAAATGCTAATGATCCCTACGAGCTCTATAATACTCATAAACACTGTCGTGGTTTCTATTGCATGAATATCCGTTGTAAAATAGGAGAGGCTCCCATAGATGATAAGCGGAGACGGATTCTTCACAAAAGCGGCGCCAGAAACAATTACAAAATAACATAAATATAATGCAACCTCTGTAGCTGTTTTCTTTTTCGATGGATTTTCATACAGAAAACGAAAATAACGAGAGATCAAATATGTTTTTTCTATATTTATCAGCAGAAAAATCCATATATATATACTTATTTTCATATTATAAATACCTCGCCTCTCTTTTTAGCTGGATTTCTTTTACCATTCTCCGTTTTCCCTGGCTGATGGGAAGCACATCGCCATTTTGCATTTTTAATTGGTTTGTTTCAAATACTTTTACCTTATCATATTGTACCAAAAAAGCTTTGTGACAAAAGAAGAACCCTTTCCCTTCCAGTTCCTGATAAATATTTTTCAAAGCGCCGTAAAAAACCTCTTTCTCATCACACATATGTATGGTAATTTCACGATTATTTGCTTCAAAATAAAGAATTTCCGAAAGAAAAATCTTGTGTTGTGCATGTCCTTTTTTATAGCAAAAAATCTTTTCACTATGGTCGATCAATGAAACTGCCTTCTGAAAAATCCGCAAAAACTTTTCCTCATCCAATGGCTTTACAAGAAAATTCAGCGGATGGCTCTCAAACAATTCCATCGCATAAGACTTTTTTGACGACACATACACAATCTGCATATCGTCATTGTGTAATTCGTTCCGGATTACTGACGCAAGTTCAATCCCACTCATTTTCCCTAATTCAATATCCAAAAACAAAAGATCAATATTTTTTTCTTCTTTTATATATCTGAGACATTGCTCTGCTGATACAAACACCTCCGTCTCGATCGAAACACCGCTTTCTTCTGCAAATCTGTACAAAAGCATCTCCATCTGGCTGCCAAGAAACACTTCATCCTCACATACTGCAATACTTATCATCTTTCAGCCTTTCTTTTCATTAAGTTTAGGAACTCATACGATCCATTTTCTGCAACTAAAACCATTATACCATTGACACGTCCAACATCCTAATGAAAACTATTTCACCTGTGTTAAGTTTCCTGCATCCATTTCACAAACCGTATCACAGAGTTCTTCCATATTCGGCAGATTATGTGCGGCTAACAGAATCGTCTTCCCACGGCTGCGAAGTATTTTAAATAATTCACATACCTCTGCCACCCCTCGTTTATCCAGTCCATTAAAGGGTTCATCCAGGATCAGCAATTCCGGATCTTCCATGATTGCCTGTGCAATCCCTAACCGTTCCCGCATACCAAGGGAATACTGGCTGACCTTTTTTTTGGAAAAAGTCTCCAACCCTACACGTTCCATGGCTTCCCTCACTTTCTCTTTTCCAATCTTCTTCTGTAAATCTGCCAGCCTTTTCAGATTTGCATATCCGCTTAACTGCGGCAGAAATCCAGGGTTTTCAATGATCATTCCCGTTGATTCCGGAAAATCTGTATCCGTTCCGATTCTTTTTCCCTGTACCTGCACATATCCGCGGTCAGGGCAGAGAAATCCGCAGATACATTTCAGCATTACTGTTTTTCCAGATCCGTTAAACCCAATGATTCCGTGAATTTTTCCCCTTTCAAAAGAATGCGTAATTTCCTTTAATACCTGCTGTTCCCGGAATGACTTTGATAATTCCACAATTTTTACTGCTATTTCCATTTCACATCCCTCACTCGTCCGTCTGAATAAATGTAAAATTATAGGTTCTCATTTTTCTTTTGGATATCACAAGTAATATAACTATGATTCCAACAAACAGTCCAATACTGACCCCAACCTTTGGAAGATAATCATATCCGAAATTATGCATGGAAAAAGTGGCGTGATTCAAAGGTGAAATCCATCCGCACAAAACATTCGCCCGATATAATTGACCTTCTGTCAGATGCATCATCTTTTGAAACAAGGCAGGATTTAAAAAAATACCGTACAGATTTACTGCAAATGCTCCGAGTACCCCCATCGCATTTCCCATTATAAGATTAAAGCACAGCATCACACATGACAAAAACAGCAAATAACATAGCATCAACAGAAACACCCAAAGCGCACACTCATATGGCAAAACACTTTCCATAATCTTTATAGACACAGGAATTGTCTCTTTTGACGCGCCTCCATATCCCAACATTGCTGCCGTTTTACTCCATACATTTCCAACAAAGGCCATAGGAGATGCAAATATCATTTGAACAGTAAGCAGAAACAGCTGGTATAGAATCGTTGCAGTAATTACATATACCACCTGTCCTGCAAGCCAGGTGCTCCGTCTTGTACGGATCAGCTGATACGGCGTCTCCTGATCCACAAAAGGCATGTCTGCAAATAACAACAAAAGCAGTAACGAGGACAACATCACCGATGTCTGATCCCCATACGTCCAGATAAACGGTTCCAATATTTGTATGCTCACTTCATATTTCTGTGCATAAAAGAGAATTTCATCTGACAGCATCAAGCCCAGTACAAATGCCAGCAAAAAAGTGATAAAAATACGAGGATTTCGTCTCCACTTTATAAAATTTTGTCCTGCAAACCGAAAAATCTGTAAAAGCTCACCCATGTCCAAGCCTCCTTTTCATAACTGCCGCAAAAACAAATCCACATACCAGCTCTAACAGCAATAGGATCAGAATGCAAAAAACATTGTCATACATTACAGGAGCCGCCCAATATCTGGGACTCAAAAAATATAGTTCCTGATAGAACCGCGCCTGAAACATGGTAAGCACATAATACAAGACAAAGGGAACTGCGTATGCCAGATAAATGCTTTTTGACAAAACAGAAAACAAACTCCCCATCAAGGCCCAAAAGCCACCGTTTAAAAACCCACGAATCAATACGCCCAATAGAAACAAAAC
>SAMEA3387494__coassemble_4070_pt1 | contig 7824 bp, 7 predicted proteins | sample SAMEA3387494__metabat2_low_PE_043 | metagenome-assembled genome bin SAMEA3387494 (sample SAMEA3387494) | Felis catus | biome: Faeces | place: United Kingdom | collected 2012
GGGTGGTTTCATTCGTGTAATTATGTGCAATAATTTATTGGATTGCTATAGAAATAGCACAATTTATCCTTCTACAAACAATGCAGCATAAAGTTTGTTTGGAAATCCCCTGATTTACAATCCTACAAGCACACAATCTGTCAGACACGCATTCTTGATGTTAGAATATTCAAATTCAAATGAGAGGATCGTCTTTCTAACCGGTCACGCTGCCAAAGAGTTGTTTCCGTAAGTTTTCTGCTTTTTTTCGTCATAGCACGAAAGTAAGTTTCCATTTTACCATGATTGTTCATCAAATTCACAATGTAGATATTTCCGTGAATTCATGCGTAAAAGAAAACTATAGCTCCTACAGATCACCTCATAGTGCGGGTATTTTTTCCAATCCAAGTGATTTCTTTGTCTCCTTTTAGAATGAGTCCTGGTTCTCCACAAACGCCCTTTGAATCATTAGAGTCATTTGTATCATGAAATCGTTTATATTCCTCTACGGCTTGAGAGCTGCTAATGATACTTTCCGTTTCACCCTCAGATCCAAGTTCATGCAAACTATTTTCAGCCGTTTCAGTTCACCTGTTCCAAAACCTTCTTGTCTTTCTTCTTCTGAATTTCCTCTTTGAATTTTTCCTGTACCTTTGTCAGCTTTTCTTTTATATAAAGTACTTCCACGGTTGAGCAGAAAATACTATAATAAGTATGATCAGCCCAAAAGTTATCAAAAATGAGAACCCTACATTCTTTTCTATCAGAGGTGAATGCAATGGCTGCATTTCGGCTTGTTCTTCTTCCTTTTCCTCAGGAAGCTTCTCCCCTTCCCTCCAGTCCTCCAGGTATAATTTTTGATACAGTTCTTCCATAGATTGAATTCTATCCTCTTGATGTACCTCTAGACCTTGTAAAATTGCAGACTCTATTTTTTCAGGACAAGAAATTTCGAAATCTGAGATTTTTTTCAGTGAATCACGAAATACACGTTCTATGGAATCCGGTGGGATTTCACCTGTAATACAGCGGTACATGGTTGCACAAAGTCCATAAACATCTGTCCATGGTCCCTGTTTTCCATGGGAATGATATTGTTCTTCCGGTGCATACCCGGGTTTCAGCATCACAGACATGCTTTTTTCTCCGGACGTCAAAAACTCTCTTGCCCCACCAAAATCCAGAAGTTTTACCACCCCCTGACTGGTAATCATGATATTCTGAGGGCTGATATCTCTGTGGATCAGATTCATGCAATGAATCCCTTCCAATGATCGGATTACTGGTTTCATCAGTTGGAGTGTTTCATATACAGAAAGCTTGCCTCCCCGTTCATTCAGATACTTTTTCAAGTTTTTCCCTTCTACATATTCCATAACAATATAGGCTGTGAAATTTTCCTGAAAACAATCTTTCACATTCACGATTCCAGAAAGTTCTGTACACCTTGCAAGAATCCTTGCTTCGTTTATAAATTTTTCCCTTCCTGATTCAAAAACAGCTTGATATTCTCCACCGGAATATTGAACCGCACTGCCCTTATTTCCAGTAATATCCCGCATTGCATATCCGTTTGGAAAATATTCTTTAATTGCAACTCGCATTTGAAGATTCAAATCCAAACCTATATAAGTAATCCCAAACCCTCCAGAGCCCAATGCTTTTCCCACCAGATATTTCCCTGCCAGAATGGTAAAGGGTTCCAGATGATAAGAAGGTACTTCTTCATTTCCAGGATTGTATCCACAATATTCACATCTTCCGTGGATGACCTTTTTCTCTCTCATACAGTTGATACATAAATTTTCTACTTTCATCCGTACCTCCGCATATCTGTAACCTTATGGAATCTGTCTACTTTTTTCTAATTTTGTTGATTTTTTTCTTTAATAAAGGAGGGGTTTCTCTGCCACTCCTTCTAACTGGTATTTTCTTCTTTTTTATTTATTACTGTTGTTACTTGTATCGATTATTATTTTTTTGCAGTTTTTACATTGAACTGCGGTAATACGATAACCATTGATTCTGCCCGTTAAAAATCCTTCATCATTTAAACAGACATGATCCCCTGCTTCTTGCTTCCACCACAAAGCATCATTACTACATACTTTACCTTTTTCCATTTCCTTGCCACAATATGGACATTTCATAACCGCTCCTCCACAGGTTGAAACTGTTTGTTTTCAATCGACTACTTTTTCTGTTTTCCAATTTTATCCTTTTTCTTAGACCACTTCCGCCCCAAATGGCATCAGCGCCAGTTTGGCCAGTTTAAACTGCTGCAGTCCAAAGGGAATTCCTATGACCGTCACACAGAGCAGACAACCAAGAATCGCATGCTCTGCTGCCAGCGGCAGTCCAGACACCAGAAGCCATACAATATTCAAAAGCATAGAACCTGCGCCTCCTCCATACTGCACTTCTTTTCCAAAAGGAAAAAAACTTAAAGAAGCAAATTTAAAACACTGCAATCCAACAGGAATGCCAACGAGTGTGATACACCATAAACATCCCGCAAGACACCAGCTCAATCCACTGATTGCTCCTCCAAACAGGAACCAAAGTAAATTTCCAAGGCAACCCATTTTCCATTTCTCCTTTTATCTTACTGATTCATTTATAAATCAGATCTGATATTCTCTTAATAATTTCTTTTGATATTCTAAATCACTCAAAACCTTCTCTATTTCCTGATATCTGCCTTCTTGAGATAACAACCGAATCAGATGAAGCTGCTTATTTTTTTCCTGAAGTTGACCTTCCTTTTCCTGGAGCTGACCTTCCTTTTCCTGAAGTTGATCCTCTTTTTCCTGAAGCTGATCCTCTTTTTCCTGAAGCTGATCCTCTTTTTCCTGAAGCTGACCTTCCTTTTCCTGAAGCTGACCTTCCTTTTCCTGAAGCTGACCTTCCTTTTCCTGAATCTCTTTTTTCAACTTATAAAAATGTTTATTCAATGCATCTTGATCCATTTCGTACTTCCTTCGTGCTTCACACTGCTGGCGGATTTTTTCATCATTGCTCAATTCTGCCAGGGTTACTACTGCATTTCCTAATGCGTCTGATCTCTTTGACAACTCCATCAGCTCCTTCCACTCTTTCGCCATGAACAAAGCCACCCAGTCATAAAGGCCGCTCTCCCGGTCTTCCTCCGTTGCGTTTTCCAACTGATTTAAGTTTATCATACCAATCTGAAAATCACCAGTATAAATTCTCCCACTACTTGTTTCTGTCAACACATAATTGCTAAAAAACTGTGTATCATCTTCAAAAGGAGATTTCTTCACAAACCCAAAATGGTAGGTAGGCTTACAGTCTCCGTAATTTTCTCCCTTTTCTAATCCGACATACATATCACAAGCATAATATAAGGAACGTTTTACCCAATCCAGAGAAATACTCATCTGCATTTCCAGATTTACCTGTACCTTATCATTTACCAGTACAAAAACATCAAGAATGCACTCCTTGCCGCCTATGGTTTTTCCTAGTTTTATGGGATTTGTCACCTTACAAATAATTTTATCTTCCTTGGGCAGTTTCAGAAGAATCTTTACAATTTCTGACAAAGCCACCGGATTTTCCTGCATCACTGCCCGAAACATATAGTCATTGGTTAAACCATATTCTACAGTTCCTTTCATTTCCTTTTCCAGAAACTTTAGTTTTTCTTTTAATGTTTTTCTGTAATCCTGGGCAGAGTACGTGTGTTGAGATTCTAATTTCATAGATTTGTGTTCCATAAGATTTGCGCTCCTTTACACATAATAGAATTGTATATAGACACGTTCTCCGGACAGATGAACAATTGCTCTGTCCTGAGAAGTTATCCTTATTGTATCAATCCAGGACAAAATTATCTATAAAATTCCATCGTAAAAAAACGCATTCTTTCGAGTTTTATTATACGCAAATCTTCTTGTTATATTTCCCGAAATATCTGAAATGATATGATGTACGAGGGAGCATGACTTACTCCCTCGTCTTTTTCTTTCCTTTTTATCAGGATTCTCCTTCAAAAATCTTTGCAATGGGGGAATTTTCGGATAAGATTACGGTTTTATTTTCTCCTGTCATGGAATTCTTTAATGCATCCAGACTGCGAACAAAAGAATAAAACTCACTTCTTCCCTCTTCGTTATAGGCCTGGGCCAAAATTTTCATGTATTCCTGTTCCCCTTCTGCTTTTAAGATTTCTGCCTGTTTCTTCGCCTCTGAAATCTGAATGGCAATTTCCTTATCAGTTTTATTGCGGATTACTTTAGCCTCCGAACTTCCCTCTGCAGTATAAGTTGCCGCAATATTATCCCGTTCAGAAATCATTCTCTCATAAACCGCCTCCTTATTATCATCTGGAAGATCCAGTTGTTTGGTTTCAAACATGGTAATTTCAATTCCATATTGCTCCATATTATCTCCAATGGAAGCCATAACCATATCTGCAAGCTCTCCATCACGGCTTGTGATTACTTCATCCTGAGCAAGACTACTGATTGCATTTTTGGTTGCATTATATACGGCAGTGTTGATACGGCTCTCCCCACTTTCAATAGAAGAATTTAATGTCTGGGCAAATTTCAAAGGATCTTGAATCTTCCATAAAACATAACTGTCCGTAATCATTGTTTTTTTGTCTTTGGTAATCACATCAGAAGGGGAAAGATCATACAACAGTGTCTGCTTAGGAAGAGTGGCTGTTGTCTCAATAAATGGAATTCTCAGACTCACACCTGGAGAACTGATGACACGCTTTACCTTTCCAAACTGACGTACCAGCTTATATTCGTTCTGAGCCGTTACTGTCACAGACATTGCCGCTGCCGCCAGAACAGCCACACCTGCTATAATTGTAATTACATTTTTTTTCTTCATGGTTATTCCTCCTCGTCTGTGCTTTCTGTTGTCTGTGAAGGTGTTTCCTCTGCAGATTTTTCCTGTTCCTCCAATGTCATATTCACAAAGGAATCTACTGGCAATACCTTCTGCATACCGCTTCCGTTGTCTACAATGATCTTCAGATCCGGAAGTACATCTTCCATTGCTTCATAGAACATACGCTGTTTTGTCACAGCAGGATTTTTGCTGTACTCTTCATACATTGCGTTGAATCGCGCTACCTCTGCTTCTGCTTCATTGATACGTACCTGTTTTTCTGCCTCTGCATCCTGAATAATCTGGTCTGCCTGCGCTTCTGCTTCTGGAAGCTTTTCGTTGCGATATTTATTGGCATTATTCAATGCCGTCTCTTTGCCCTGTTTCGCAGTTTCTACTGCTTTAAAGGAGCGCATGACCTCCTGAGTAGGCGGTTCTGAATCCTGGATGGTAATGTTCACAAGCTGGATTCCCACATCCTGTTCATCCATTTTCTGCATGATCATTTCTTTGATCTTACTCTGAATTTCTCCTTTTCCTGTGGTAAGAACATCATCCACATTGTAGCTTGCAATCACTGTTCTGATACAGCTCTGAGAAATATTCTTCAGGATACTTTCCGGCTGCTGAGAAGCATATAAATACTTCACTGGATCGTCTATGCGATATTCTACAAAGAAATCTACATTGATAAAATTATAATCTGAGGTAATCATAATTCCCTCATCACTCACAACATCATTGGACTCTGTGCTGTATCCAATGGGAAATCCCTGAATTGTGGTGTTTACCTTATAAACCTTCTGAATAAACGGAAGTTTAAAGTGGAGACCGGTTTCCGGTACTGCTTTTGGTACTCCCAGCGTAGATAAAACTGCCTGTTCCTGTTCCTGAATCTGATACGTGCAATCCATTCCCATTGCTGCGATTATTACCACTCCTGCGCCAATCAGTACGGCACGTTTCACATGTTTTCCTGCATTCTTAGGTTTTTTTAATGGATTTTTAAATGAGTGGTTCATAGGGCCATTGTTTGAATTCTGAAAATCGTTCACAGTAATCCTCCTTTGTCTCGGGGGAAGCATTTCCATGGAAAATGTCTTCCGTAATAAAGTCAGCGCTTTTTTTCAAAAGAAAAAGACTGGCGTTTATTTTATTTACAGTAAAAGAAAAAGACTTTTGCTTCCGACAAGTATTTCGATCTCCTTGCCTGAAAACAAAAGTCTTGCTGATTATCTCATACTGCGGATGTGAATCCATTCACATCGTTCTGACGCACATATGTACCATTTTCTGAAAACACATTCTTGTTTCTCAATAAATGGCCGCTACTCCCTTTTCTTTGAATAAGATATTAGCATATTTCAATTAGAAAAGCAAGTTTTTTTCAGTCTTCTATCTGTTAATCCCATTCACAGATAGAACCACTGTTATGAATGCCGAAAAATGATTCATTGTTGCATTCCCCATTCTCTGCAAGGTCATTCCATTTCAGCTGCCCACTGCTTCCACCTCTTGGATTTGCAATCCGGTAGATTACAAGAACGTTTTCTTTTCCACCGTAATTATTCGGTTCACGATTCTGTGTATCGAAATGTGTATATTTCATCGTTTCCCCTGTAATCCATTTTGAAAATTGGTTTTTCCCATCTCTGATCATCCCCATCCAGTAAAAATTCCTTAACTGCTTTGCAATGAGTTTCTCTACCTTTTTCTGCTCCGCAGCCGAGGTAATGGTTACCAGATGACCGCCCAGTTTTTCACAGTCCGCCTTTGCCTGTTTCCAGGTAACTTTCTGCGCAATGCCATTTACCATAGCCTGAAGCTGGAAGGTACCTCCTGTATAAAGAGTAACTGATTTTTTATTTAATGTTGTTTTTGTGATCACATTTGCAACATCATCAAAAACCTCATCCAGATCTTTGGAATCCTGAATGATATAGTATTTGTCTTTGGATGCAAGGTCAGCCATAAGTCGTTTTCCAAATTTTAAATCGACCTTGGAAGAATTATGGAAAAATCCCAAAGCATAAATAAACTGCTTTTCGGACTTCATTCTCTTGGCTGTTTTATATGCTGCATTTGCATATTTGTACCATTTATGATCCTTTAATTGATACCTTCCGGAATGGGTACTTTTTCCCACTGTGAGCAAACCATCTGAACACAGAACCACATTCTTGATTGCTGTTTTATTTTTTTTGGCTATTTCCTTCAACTGTTTTTCCGCAAGTTCCAAGGCGCCATTGATATTGGTATCTCCCTTTGCCTGTACACGGTCAATATACTTACACAATTTACTGTAATTGTTTGTAAATTTACATACCAATGTTGGTGAGGAATTCATTGCGACAATCGATACATAATTTGAACCTTTTGTCTCTAAGACTTTCTTGCAAAACCGTTTCGCTGCAAGCTTCTGACTATTATGAGGCTGTCCTTTGATGCTGCCGGATGTGTCTAAAATCAGCACATTATAACGATATGTTGTATTCTGCGTTTTTTTCAGAACAGAAACAAGACATTCCACCGACACCTGATCTACCGTAGCCTTAATCACCGCAGACCCTGCAGTTTTTCCGGTTACAAGTCCACTGCTGTTCACAGAAGCGACCGAGGTATCAGAACTGCTCCAGGAAGCATCTGTTGCCTTTCCATCTACAGTAACCTGTAGCTGATATGTCTGACCAGAGGTAATGGACATACTGCTTTTACTGATTGCAATTCCAGATGCTGCAGAAACCACATAAAAATTCGCAAGCAATATTGCCAATACCAGAATTACTGTAAATATAAGTCCTTTCTTTCTCATAATTTTCCCTCCATTCCTTAAATACATCAAAATTATACCATATTTTGTATATATATTCATTTTTTTATTCACCAGTAATGTGATATATTCTGTGCTGCTTTCCCAATAAAAAATAGGCTTCGCCTATTCAACTCCCCTGCCCCTCAATCTTGAGGGGTTAG
>SAMEA3387494__coassemble_4143_pt1 | contig 7647 bp, 7 predicted proteins | sample SAMEA3387494__metabat2_low_PE_043 | metagenome-assembled genome bin SAMEA3387494 (sample SAMEA3387494) | Felis catus | biome: Faeces | place: United Kingdom | collected 2012
ACGGTATGCTAGGTGGTGTGAGAGGACGGCGGTTAGTCACCGCCTCCTACTCGATTGCTGCTTTTTATTTATCGTAATGAGTTACGCGGTAACAATTGATGCCAGAATCGCCGCAGAGCATTTCAAAGTTGATTGTTTTTTCGCTGCAATTAACTTCTGTAAACAGCGGCATACCTGCTTTGGATTTGCCTCCCCATCCCAGGAGTGCAGTATCGGTGGCGTCATCCAGAAGCTGTGCAGAGCCCATGGAAGCGGAGTAGAATCCATCTACCGTATACTCTTCAAAATCAATCACTTCTTTTTTGTCTTCGTCAATGACCAGCTTTAAGCCGCGAGAATGTTGGGTACGTTCCCCTTCAGACTGTTCTTCTGCTGAAAGTACCGGATATCCCAGGATATTGGTGCGACAGCCATTGTCAAAGAGAAGAATAGAGCCGTCCTCTGTAAGTGTGGCATTGTGCTGACGATGGAATTGCTGTTCTTCGGTGAGATTGAAGTCGTCAAATTTACCTCCCAGGAACCAGAGGATTTCTCCGGTTTCACGGTCAATCTTAAGGATGCTGTCAAGATCTCTGTAGGAACAAATGAAGTTGTTGTCTTTTGGATCTATAATAATAGAATTAAAGTGCGCGTAGTCTGACCAGAGGCGAGTTACATTGGTATAATCGCCGGCTTCCAGACTTGCTTCATAAAGTTCCGGGTGATCTGTGCTGTCCCACTCAAAAATACATTTTCCGTCTTTGATTTCCTGGAAGATGCAGGCAACAACGTTTGCGCCATATTCAGAGCCGTCCAGAGATGCTGGAATATTGTTTACCTTTTTGCCAACATAGGTGGTAAGAATGTAGTGGCCTTTTCCAAGAATGAGATGATCGTGATTTTCCAGAGGATAATTGGCCGGAACTTTTTCAGTTTCTGCCATATATGGAACTTCATCAATTTTCTGATACTGTTCATTAAGGATAATCAAAGCTGTGGTGCGGTAACCGATTCCGGTAAGGAATGGATGCTCTTTGGAGGAACGGCCCTCTAGATAAGAGTAAAGCACTTCCCCGTCCACTTCTGTTCGGCGGAACGGACCTGCGTTGGTAGCACTGGCTCTACGATAAAAGACAACCTGTCCTTTCTTATCGAATTTTACTACGAATGTACCCATGGTGGTATAGAAGTAGCCGTCCTTGGAGCTTTCGCCTAAAGGAGTCAGATCAGGAAAATCTTCCGGAAGTGTACGAAGGTAATATTCCTGTCCGTCTACGGTGACGGTGATCCGGTCTGCTGCGCTGATGGAGTCCAGTTTCAGGCTTGCAACCTGATTGTCCATTGGAACACCGTTGATCAGGATTTCGTGAGTGTTATCTTTTGTAGTGATGATAGTTTCAAATTCTGTGTTTAATGTAAAACAGTCGTATTCTGCGCCGGAGCCATCCAGTGTCAGAACGACAGGTTCCTGATTGACAAAAAGGGTTAAAGAGTCCTTAGAAGTCTGAGTTTCAGGTGCGGATGATGCTTTGGTGGAGGATAGTGTGATGATATTATCCAGCTTTCTGTGTGTGTTCCGGTACATGGAGAATGCCTTCAGGAAGGCAAAAACAGACACAACACACAGCAGAACCAAGGCGATCACCAGACCGATTTTCTTTTTCTTGTTCATGTGTTTTCCTTTCTGTAACTAAATAAACTAGATATCAAATTTCCTGAAAGATGGGGGGATTCAGGAAAGAGATACACAAATAGTATATCAAAAAAATGTTTTCTTGGAAAGAAGGAACAGGCTTTCGGTGCAAAATACCTCGCGCAATGGCAGCGGTAATGGTATAATATAACAGAAAAAAGCTTTGAGAAACAAGAGGAGAAGAGAGGAAAAAATGAGCCAGAAAAGTAATTGTGAGTATTGTGCGAATTATACCTATGATGAAGATTACGAATGTTATACCTGTGAGGTAAATCTGGATGAAGATGAGATGGCGCGGTTTATTACAGGTAACTTTCGTCAGTGTCCTTACTTTCAGATGGGAGACGAATACCGGATTGTGCGTAAGCAAATGTAAAAAACTCCCCGAAGCAGTGTACATGAGAAACCATTACTTCGGGGAGTCTGAAGGGAACTTGTCCGCTTTTTTTATTTGTTGAGGGCTCGGGGAACCTTGGGAGCAGAGAAGCCTTTTCCCTTTACCTCGTTGACTTTGCTGATAATCATAAAGGCAGAAGGATCGATTTCCATTACCAGTTCATTTAAATGAATCAGTTCCCGGTTGGAAACCACAGTGAGAACGACAGGTCGTTTTCGATGAAGATACCCGGTTTCACCGTAGATCAGAGTGGAGCCTCGATCCAGCTGATTGTGGATTGCATTGTTGATTTCTTCAAACTTTTTGCTGACGATTTTAACCTGTGTCTGAGCCATACCAAGGACCAGAAGCTTGTCAAGGACAAAGGTATAAATGAGAACCAGAAGGATACCGTAAATGCTTTCTTCGATATCGGAAAAGGTCATTTGCAAAAACAGGATGACCACGTCAAATACATATAAAGAAAGGGAAACGGGAATTCCCAGTTTTTTCTTCAGGATCAGAGGGGGAATATCCATACCTCCTGTGGAAGCTCCTGCCCGGATGACAAGTCCGATGCCTGATCCGATGAGGACACCTGCGCATACCGTTGCCAGCATTTTATCGTCAGTGATCTGGGACAGGGCAGGAAAACGCTGCATAATTCCCAGAATAATGGGATAATAGAAGCTGCTCACCAGTGTGGTGATGGCGAAGGCTTTGCCCAGTATCAGAAGTCCAAGGAAGAACATAAGGGCATTAAAGACAAGGGCAAAGGTGGAAATGGGGATGCCGAAATAGTGGTTGCCGCAAAGAGCAAGACCGGTGGTTCCTCCGGTGATGATGTGGTTGGGGAGGAGAAAAGCAACAATTCCCAGGCTGTAAATTGTGTTTCCTATTATGATGGCAAGCAGACTCTTCAGATATCTGCCTGGAGTGGCTGGTTGTGACATTGGAATTCCTTCTTTCTTTTTTGTAGTGATTTGCCAGTGAGTTATTGTAATATCAAAATAAAGCATAAAAAAACAGACCGCCTATGGCAGTCTGTAAAAATACATATGATGATTGATAAGAGAAACGGAAAAATCTGTTTTCATTAGTACCATCCTTGTATAAAACTTCATATTTTCAGGCAAAATATTTCTAAGAGAAGCCCTCAAACATGTTTGGTATCATAACATAAAAATGAGAAATTGTAAATTCCCCTTTTGCGAAACACAACTTTGTATTATAATAGTAAAGGATAATTATTAAACATCAGATAAGAAAGGATACGATATGGAACAGGTTTATATTATGGATCATCCGCTGATCCAGCACAAAATTTCAATGCTCCGCGACTATCGCACAGGTACCAACGAATTTCGTAAGCTGGTAGAAGAAATAGGAATTCTCATGGGTTATGAGGCTCTTCGTGATCTTCCCACAGAGGAAGTGGAGATTACCACACCTCTGGAAACATGTATGACACCTATGATTTCCGGTAAGAAATTAGCTGTAATCCCGGTACTTCGCGCAGGTTTGGGAATGGTCAACAGCATTTTGACTCTTGTACCTTCTGCAAAGGTGGGTCATGTTGGTCTTTACCGTGATCCGGAGACACATGAACCTCATGAGTACTATTGTAAACTTCCTGAATCCATCGGAGAGAGAATCGCAGTTGTAGTAGATCCTATGCTGGCAACTGGTGGTTCTGCAGTGGCAGCAGTTGATTTCATCAAAAAACAGGGCGGCAAAAATATTAAATTCATGTGTATCATTGCTGCACCGGAAGGAATCGAGAGACTGCATAAGACTCATCCGGACATCCAGATTTACTGCGGACATATGGATCGTGAATTGAATGACCATGCATATATTTGCCCAGGTCTTGGAGATGCGGGAGACCGTATTTTTGGAACAAAATAAAAAAATAAAAAACTTCTTGACATAATAAACAAACTATGCTAGATTAATACAGAACGCTGCCGAAGACAGTAGGTGCCGCAAGGCATAAGGATGAAAACGCCTACCGAGGACTACGTATTCTGATAGGATTACACAAGGTCTGACTGTCTTTCAGTTAGACCTTTTTTATATTCTCATTGCGACGGCGGTATATCAAAATCTATAAGGAGGTGTACCATTTCATGGCAAAAGTAGAACTGAAACAACCAATCGTAGAAGAAATCGCAAACAACGTGAAAGACGCACAGTGTGTAGTACTTGTAAACTACAGTGGTCTGACTGTTGAGCAGGATACTATTCTGCGTAAGGAATTAAGAGAAGCTGGTGTTCAGTACAAAGTATACAAAAATACTATGATGAACTTCGCTTTTAAGGGAACAAACTGTGAAAGCCTTTGCCCACATCTGGAAGGAACAAACGCTCTGGCGATTTCTGCTACAGACGCAACAGCTCCTGCAAGAATCCTGGCAAAATATGCAAAACAGTTCCCGAAATTAGAACTGATCGCAGGTGTCGTTGAAGGAAACTACAACGATCAGGCAGGCATTCAGGCAATGGCAAGCATCCCATCCAGAGAGGAACTGCTTGGAAAATTGCTTGGAAGCATCCAGTCTCCGATTACCAACTTGGCTCGTGTGCTTAATCAGGTTGCAGAGGCAGGCGGAGCAGAAGCAGCTATCGCTGCAAAAGGCGCAGAAGCTTAATTATCAATAAAGATAAAAAAGAGCCTTTCCGCGAGAGGCGGAAACAATAAAAATGATTATATGGAGGGAATTAAAATGGCAAAATTAACAACAGAAGAATTTATTGCGGCAATCAAAGAATTATCCGTATTAGAATTAAATGAATTAGTAAAAGCTTGTGAAGAAGAATTTGGTGTATCCGCAGCAGCAGGTGTTGTAGTTGCAGCAGCAGGCGGAGCAGCAGAAGCAGCTGAAGAAAAAGATGAGTTCGACGTAGAACTGACAGAAGTTGGAGCAAACAAAGTTAAAGTTATCAAAGTTGTTCGTGAAGTTACCGGCTTAGGCTTAAAAGAAGCAAAAGCTGTTGTTGACGGAGCTCCTAAGGTTGTTAAAGAAGGCGCATCTAAAGCAGAAGCTGAAGATATCAAAGCTAAACTTGAGGCAGAAGGCGCTAAAGTTACTCTTAAATAAGAGACATCCATTGTTGAATTACGCAGGAATGCCCATGGGCATTCCTGTTTTTTCGTATTTAAAAAGGCATCATTGTAGATGAAAGGGACGGAAAATTTTTAAAGACGAAAAAACAGGAAGGATAGAGATCAGATAGGGAGTGGAGAAATGAAAAGAAGGACATGGAAACAGATAAGCGCAATGTTGGCAATTAGTGTTTGCGTTACCTGTAATGGAATGACATATCCGGTTTGCGCTGATTCAAAAAAGAGACTGACACAGTCTGCAAAGGAAATTGAAATGGAAGACCTTCAGATGGAGGAACAGCTGGAGGCAGAGGAAGTCTGGGAATATTCGGAAATATGGACGGAACTTCCCCAGGAAAAGCCTGTGGAAGAAACGCTGGAAGCTCCTGTGGAAGAGGAGATAGAATTGTTTACTGCAGGGGAGGACAGCTTCGCAGATGGTGAGGAAGAAGATTCCCTTTTTGGAAGCGGAGAAGAGAACTTTTTTGCCCAGGAGGGAACAGAACCTGTTGGAGAGGATAACTGGAATGGAGATCAGGTGACTCTGGATATTAAAGAGGGGGAAGATATCACTGCTCCGTTGAACCAATTGCTGCTTACCGCGAGGGAGCGGGCATCGGATGAACATCCGGTAAAAGTGATCATACCGCCGGGCAACTATACGTTGACAGGAACCATCTGTACGTACAGCAATATCCATTTGTACGCAGTGGGGGCAGTGATCAAAAAAACTTCGACCACCAAGCATATTCTTCTGCGCCTTGGAAATTCTGTAAGTTCGGCAGGCGGATACCACGGGTATCACAATGTTACCATTGAAGGCGGTACATGGGACAGCAACTATGAAAGCTGTGCGGATAAGGAAGGAGAAGGAGGCTTTGTAGGCTTCCGTATTGGTCACGCTACGAATGTGAAGATTAAAGATGTGACCTTCCTGAACAATCTGAAATCTCATTTCCTGGAACTGGCAGGAGTAAAGGACGTGTTTGTGACAGGATGTACCTTCCGCGGATACTGGAAAGGGTACGAACTGGGCGGCCAGGAATGCATTCAGCTGGATGTCTGCAGGGATAGAATTTTTCCCGGGTATCAACCGTACGACGGTACGGCCTGTGAAAATGTGAGAATCGAAGGAAATACCTTTGAGAATGTATTTGCGGGCGTGGGAAGTCACAGTATGTCCTTTGACAGCCCCTACAAAAATATTTCCATCATTGGAAATAAGTTCCGCAATATCAAGAAACGTGCGGTCTGGTGTCTGAATTATGTAGATTCTACAGTAGAAAACAACACCATGGAAAATGTGGGGGGAGGCATTTATGTTCGCTCCATGTACAGCCGTAATACGCAACCGGGAACAGGGGAGACTGTGGACAATTCTAAGAACCTGTACCCGTCACGTTTGAACATTTCCGGGAATCGGATTTCTATTGCAAATTCCTCTACGATTGCAGGCTCCTTCTGGAGAAGCTATGGAATCCAGGTAGTGGGAGAGCATGTGGAAAAAAGTACCGACGTAGTTCCGACAGGGATTTATAAGATCAGAGGCATTACAGTAAAAAAGAACACCATCACAGGCCCGGGAAATGGGATTCGTTTGGATTTGGCAGATGATTGTGTGGTCGCAGAAAATAAGATTAAGCTATCAACCTCAAAAGGATATGGGAATATGGGAATCTATCTGGGGGCCAGCAGCCAGAACCGTATAACAGGGAATCAGGTGTCAGGCGCAGAAAGATCAGGACTCTATGCTTATCGAGGCGATGAGAACTATGGCCTGAACAGCCAGCAAAATGTATTTGAAAAAAATACCATTACCGGCTGTGGAGGAGATGGAATTCTTTTGGAATACGGAAGTGATGAAAGTACCATCAGCGGAAATTCCTGCAGCAACAACCGGGAAAGCGGGATCGCTTTATACGATTCAAAGATCACAGCGCTGCGATTAAATACGGTAAACAATAATGACCGATATGGGATTTTCGCCCGCCGATCAGAGATCCTTTCACAGAAAGAAAATCAGATGCAGGGAAATGACGCGGTTTATGCCATGTATATGGCAGATTGCAAAGGGAAGGTGCAGAAATTCAGAGATATTCAGTGTATGGATATCAAAGCCGGTGCGAAAATCATCGCAGGAAAAACACCTGGAGGAAAAACGATTCAAGTGACTTTAAATAAGAAGAAAGTGGGAAGCACCAAACTAAATAAAAAAGGACAATTCCGGGTTCCGATCAAGGGTCAAAAGAAAAAAACAAAACTTCTTCTTACAGTAACAGACAGATATGAGAACAAGGTGCTTTTGCAGAAAAAAGTCATGTGAAAATAGAAAAATATAGTTGACACTTAGAAAAGGTTGTGCTATAGTGAAGAATGCTATATTATGGCAAGATATGCCTACTTGTGCGTGAACAAGGGGGATCATGCGGTAATAAATATAAAGAAAAAACAGGGGTGAAACGTCAATGGAAAAAAACAGAATTCGTTCTGTAA
>SAMEA3387494__coassemble_4182_pt1 | contig 7561 bp, 6 predicted proteins | sample SAMEA3387494__metabat2_low_PE_043 | metagenome-assembled genome bin SAMEA3387494 (sample SAMEA3387494) | Felis catus | biome: Faeces | place: United Kingdom | collected 2012
GATTATACCAGCGCCAAGACATCGGATACCAAAGCTTTTGCGGAGTATTTTAAATATATGCTGAGCCAGGGAATCCATATGGCGCCTTCTCAGTTTGAGGCAATGTTCCTCTCCGCAGCTCACACAGAGGAAGACATTGAGAAAACCCTGGAAGACATTGGGGCATATTTGTGATTTTTTTTGCCAGATGCTACGGTAAACTTGTCCAACAGGTGGGTTTGTGATATAATGGGTGTAATTAGTAAGCATGCTTCAGTGTGCGTAAGACAGTAGGAGGCAAGACTAAATGGGGAAAAAGAAATATGTGGCTTACGTGGGAAGTTATACCCATGGCAACAGCAAGGGAATTCAGGTATATGATGTGGATGTGGAAGAGGGAACTCTGACTGAACGAAGTGAAGTGGAAGTGAGCAACGCCTCCCATATTGCCATATCCAAGAACAGTAAATTCATTTATTCCATCGAGGACGAGGGAGTGGCTGTTTTCCAGAGAGACGAAAATGGAGATCTTACAAGAATCAACAGTGTGGACATTGACGGAATGCGCGGATGCTTTCTTGCCACAGATGTTGACGGAAAATATCTGTATGTGGCAGGCTATCATGACGGTAAGGTGACAGTGGTACATACCCACAGAGATGGACGTCTGGGAAGTCTGATGGACGGAGTGTTCCATAAAGGTCTGGGAAGTGTGGCAGAACGTAACTTCCGCCCTCATGTAAACTGTGTCAGACCTACACCGGATAACAAGTACCTCTGCGCAGTAGATAACGGTATTGATCAGGTGAAGGTATACCGGATTAACAAGCGCCGTCATAAACTGGAACTGGTTGATATTTTAAGATGTCCCAGAGAAAGCGGGCCGCGTATCATCCGTTTCAGCGATGATGGAAGATTTGCCTACCTTCTTTTTGAATTGAGTAATGAAATCAAGGTATATAGCTATGATGGAAGCGGCAGCACACCGGAATTTGAACTTCTGCAGAGCATCAGCACCCTGACAGCAGAAGGGGCGAAAGATGCCATTCACGATGCGGCTTCTGGACTGGCACTGGCGCCGGATGGAAAGCATTTATTCTGCACAACAGCAGGGGAGAATACGGTATCCATGTATGAGATCGACAGTGAAACAGGTCTTCTCACGAACAAATTTACCCTGCCCATCAGTGGAGAATATCCCAAGGATCTTGTGATTTTCCCGGATAATCAGCACATTGCCGTTGCCAATCACGGAAGTAATACCATTACCACCTTCCGGGTGGACTATGAGAAGAATCTTCTGATCATGAAAGGAAAACCAAGAAAGGTAGAGGAACCCAACAGCATCCATATCTGGGCAGTACCGGATGAGGAAACCCTGAAAGAACCTTTTTCTACAGATAGTGGAAATGGAACAGAATAAACTGTTCATATAAACAAAACTGGAAGTAAACAGACCTGCTGTCTACTTCCAGTTTTTCTTATCTCTGATAGAAGCTTCGGATGTTGTCTAACCGGGCGCTCATATTGGAGAACAGAGCGTCGGTAAGGGTGAGCGCACACATGGATTCCACCACCACCACCGCTCTTGGAACAATGACTGGATCATGGCGGCCATGTATTTCAAGAGACAGATTTTCTCCATCCTGAGTGATGGTCTGTTGAGGCTGACTAATGGAAGGGGTGGGTTTTACCGTAGCCCGCAGAAGGATTTCGCTGCCATCACTGATGCCGCCCATAATTCCTCCTGCATGGTTGGAGGTTTTGTGAATCACATCTCCTTCATTTACAAAACCATCGTTATCGGTGGAACCGTTTAAAAGAGCGGTCTGGATGCCGTCTCCAACTTCTACGGCCTTGACTGCGCCAATGGACATCAAAGCCTGGGCAAATTTCGCATCCAGTTTGTCAAAAACCGGATCGCCAAGACCGGCAGGAACTCCCTGAATCCGGCATTCAATCACACCGCCTGCGCTGTCGTGATTTTTCATGCAGGTATCCAGATAAGCGCCTGCCTGTTCTGCGGCAGAGGAATCCGGCATATAAAAAGGATTTTTCCAGATTTCTTCCGGATCAAAGCTCTGGATAGAAACCGGTCCAATGGATCTGGCATAAGTACAGAAGATAATTCCCAGTTCCTTCAGGAGTTTTACGGCAATGGCGCCTGCAGCCACACGTCCTGCCGTTTCCCGTCCGGAACTGCGGCCGCCTCCACGGTAATCCCGAAAACCATACTTCTGGTCATAGGTGTAGTCCGCATGTCCTGGACGGTAGGAATAAGCGATGTTTCCATAATCTCTGGAACGCTGATCCATATTTCGTATCATAAGTGAGATGGGGGTACCGGTGGTCTTACCCTCAAAGACGCCGGAGAGGATTTCCACAAGATCTCCCTCCTTACGCATGGTGGTGTAATGACTCTGACCTGGTTTCCGGCGATCCAGGAATACCTGAATATCCTCTTCCGTGAGAGGGAGACCGGCAGGGCAGCCATCTACCACGGCTCCAATAGCCTTGCCGTGGGATTCGCCCCAGGTGGTTACGGTGAAACGGTTTCCAAAAGTTGATCTGCTCATATGCTGTCCTCCTGTTGGATCTATGTGTAATCTTATTATGTCGTGATTTGATACGACTTTATTATAGCGAAGTGTTAAATTTTTGTAAAGGAAAACCATTGTAATTGACAAAAATCATGGTTCTATTTATAATGGGAATTGTATTTTTAAAAATGGGATAATAGGGAAAAAAAGAAAAGAAGGGAAGTGTGAAACGTGATCAGGATTTTTAAAACAATAGACGGCTCTATCCATCAGATTCAGGAACCCCAGGATGACTGCTGGATTGCTCTGACAAATCCCACAGCCACAGAAATTTTCGAGATATCCGAGCGATTTCAGATAGAGGTAGATGACCTGAGAGCCCCTTTGGATGAAGAAGAACGTTCCCGTATTGAAGTGGAAGATAATTATACCCTTGTCCTGGTAGACGTTCCTATGATCGAGGAAAGAAATGATAAGGACTGGTATGGAACCATTCCTCTTGGCATTATTGTCACGGAGAAGATGATCTTTACGGTCTGTCTGGAAGATACTCAGGTACTGACAAGATTTATGGAAGGCCGGGTAAGAAATTTCTTTACCTATATGAAGACACGGTTTATTCTGCAGATTTTGTACCGGAATGCCAGTATGTATCTGCGTTATCTGCGTATTATTGACAAGAAGAGTGAGCAGGTGGAAGAAAAACTTCATCTGTCTACCAGAAATCAGGAATTAATCGAACTTCTGGAACTGGAGAAATCTCTGGTGTACTTTACTACGTCGCTTCGATCTAATGAAGTGGTGTTGGAGAAGCTTCTGAAAATTGAAAGTATAAAGAAATATCCGGAAGACACAGAACTGCTGGAAGATGTTATCATCGAGAACAAGCAGGCCATTGAGATGGCGAATATATACAGCGGTATTTTAAGTGGTATGATGGATGCTTTTGCTTCTGTTATTTCTAACAACCTGAATATTGTTATGAAGGTATTGGCTATTATTACCATTGTGATGAGTATTCCTACCATTGTGTTCAGTGCGTATGGAATGAATGTGAATGCAGCGGGTATGCCGTTTGCGGGAAGTCCATGGGGATTCCTGGGCATCATCCTGTTTTCTGTTGCCATCAGCATCATTGCTGCACTGATTCTTTCCAAGAAGAAATTTTTCTAAAGTTTCACCAATAAGTGTATAAGAAAAGGAGATTTATGAGACTAATTGAAAAACTGGAAAGAAAATTCGGTCGTTATGGAATTCCGAATTTAACTTTGTATATCATCATCTGTTATGTAATTGGCTATGTATTGATGTATACGAATCCAAGCATTTTAGGCTGGTTAAATCTGGAACCGGCATTGATTTTAAGAGGACAGATCTGGAGACTTGTGACCTGGGTAATCGCACCTCCAGGCGGACAAGACCTTTTCTGGTTTGCCCTGGCGATTCTGTTCTTTTATTACCCGATTGGAACTTCTCTGGAACGTGCATGGGGAACCTTCCGGTATACCCTGTATATTTTTTCAGGTTTATTCTTCACTGTGATCGCAGCATTTCTGTTGTACTTTATCACAGGAGGAATCGGAATTGGTTATCTGTTTTCCACAACCTACATCAGCTTATCCATTTTTCTGGCGTATGCTATGACATATCCGGATACCACCTTGCTGCTGATGTTTGTGATTCCAATAAAGATGCGTTGGATGGCAGTGGTATATGGTGTGTTGATCCTGTCTGATGTGATTAATTTTGCAAGAAGAAGACAGTGGTTTATGATCTTCCCCATCGTAGCATCTCTTTTGAACTTTGTATTCTTCTATTTTGGAACAAAGGATCTGAGCCGCTATAATCCCAAGGAGATCAAGCGCAAAAAGGAATTTCAGAAGGCAATGGCGCAGAGCAGAGTGTACACGGAAAATGGAGACATAGCTAAGCACAAATGTGCCATCTGTGGACGAACAGAGAAAGATGATCCCAATCTGGAGTTTCGTTTTTGTTCCAAATGTAATGGAAATTACGAATACTGTCAGGATCATTTATTCACACATACACATATAAAATAAGACTAGGGAATACGAGGAGAGCATCAATGAAAAGAACGAAGATAATTTGTACTTTAGGACCGGCAACAAGCAGAAAAAATATCTTAAGGTCCTTGATGAAAAATGGAATGGATATTGCGCGATTTAATTTTTCCCATGGTTCTCACGAAGAACACAGAGAAAGAGTGGACATGATCAAAAATCTGCGGGAAGAATTAAACAGCCCTGTGGCCATGCTTCTGGACACCAAGGGACCGGAAATCCGTACCAAAAATCTGAAAGATGGAAAAAAGGTAACGCTTCGTGCCGGAAGTACCTTCGTTCTTACCACAGGAGATTATGTGGGAGATGAAAACAAGGTTGCCATTACCTACGAAAATCTGTATAAGGATGTGCAAAAAGGAGGAAAAATCCTCATTGATGATGGTCTGATTGAACTGGAAATCGAGGATATCAAACATGGAGATATCATCTGTAAGGTGCTGAATGGAGGCGAACTGGGAGAAAAGAAGGGAGTCAATGTTCCTTATGTAAAAGTGAAGCTTCCGGGAATCACAGAGCAGGACCGGGAGGATATTCTCTTTGGAATTTCTCAGGAGTTTGATTATATTGCAGCGTCCTTTGTACGCAATGCCAAGGTGATCAAGGAAATCCGTCAGCTTCTCAATGAGAACGGTGGTAAGAAAATCGGAATTATTGCCAAGATTGAGAATGCAGAAGGGGTAGAAAATATTGACGAGATCATTCAGGCATCAGATGGAATCATGGTGGCCAGAGGAGATCTGGGTGTGGAGATCCCTGCAAGCAAGGTTCCCCATATTCAGAAAATGATCATCCGCAAATGCAACGAAAACTATGTTCCGGTTATTACAGCAACACAGATGCTGGATTCCATGATCCGTAATCCCCGTCCCACAAGAGCAGAGGTGGCGGATGTGGCCAACGCTATTTATGACGGAACCGATGCAATTATGCTTTCCGGGGAAACTGCAGCAGGCAAATACCCGCTGGCAGCTCTGAAGATGATGGTAGAAATCGCAGAGACAACAGAACCTATGCTGGATTACAAGATCCATACAAGAAACAGAAATATGTATCGTCAGGGACGTGTGTCCAGCGCTGTGGGACTGGCTGCGGTACGTACAGCAAGGGATTTGGAGGTAAAGGCCATTGTAACCCCAACGATGCAGGGGCAGACCGCATGGCTGATTTCCAATTTCCGCCCGGAGGTGCCGATTTATGCTATCACACCAGATGAAACAGTGCAGCATCGTCTGCAGCTTGCCTGGGGTGTTTATCCGCTGAAGGGGTATGAGAAGGACTCTACAGAACATATTATTTCCCAGGCCATGAGTGTGGTTCGTCGAAAACGTCTGATCAAAAAAGGAGATTTAGTGGTATTTACCGCTGGTGACCCAGCGACCAATATGAGAACCGGTGAAGGTGCGGTTACGAATATGCTTCACCTTATAGAAGCCAAGTAACAAACGAGGAGAGATTATTATGAAAAAAAAGCCATTTGTCACGCTGGAGAAGCTGCAGGAGATCACTGCGCAGTATCCAACCCCCTTTCATCTTTACGATGAAAAAGGAATCCGGGAAAATGCACAGGCATTGAAGGATGCTTTTGCATGGAACAAGGGATTCAAAGAGTTTTTTGCAGTAAAAGCCACTCCTAATCCGTTCCTGATCAAAATTCTTCAGGAGTACGGCTGTGGCTGTGACTGTTCTTCCATGACAGAACTGATGCTTTCCAAGGCACTGGGCTGCAAAGAAGGAGACGTGATGTTTTCTTCCAACGACACTCCGGAAGAAGAATTCCGCTATGCCAATGAGATTGGCGGAATTATCAATCTGGATGACATCACTCATATATCATGTGTAGAGCGGGCGGTGGGATATATCCCAAAAACCATCAGCTGTCGTTACAATCCAGGGGGACTTTTTAAGATCAGCAATGATATTATGGACAACCCGGGAGATTCCAAATATGGAATGACCACAGAACAGATTTTTGAAGCCTTTCGCATCCTGAAAGAAAAAGGAGCAGAAGAGTTCGGAATCCATGCATTCCTTGCAAGCAATACAGTAACCAATGAGTATTATCCCATGCTTGCAAAGATCATGTTTGAACTGGCTGTGAAACTTCAGAAGGAAACAGGCGCCCATGTGAAATTCATCAATCTGTCTGGCGGTATTGGAATTCCTTATAGCCCGGATCAGACCCCAAATGACATCCGTGTAATCGGAGAGGGGGTTCGTAAGGTATATGAGGAGGTTCTTGTCCCGGCTGGTATGGGAGATGTGGCAATTTACACAGAACTTGGACGTTTTATGATGGGACCTTATGGATGCCTGGTGACCAAAGCCATCCATGAGAAGCACACCCACAAGGAATATATTGGCGTAGATGCATGTGCAGTAAACCTGATGCGTCCTGCCATGTATGGCGCGTACCACCACATTACCGTGATGGGTAAGGAAAACCAGGTATGCGATCACATGTATGATGTAACAGGTTCCCTTTGTGAGAACAACGACAAGTTCGCCATTGACCGTTATCTTCCGAAGATCGATACCGGAGATCTTCTGGTGATCCATGATACCGGCGCGCATGGCTTTGCTATGGGATACAATTACAACGGTAAGCTGAAATCTGCAGAAATCCTTCTTCATGAGGATGGAAGCTTTGAACTGATCCGTCGTGCAGAAACACCAGAGGATTATTTTGCAACCTTTGACTGTTTCCCCATTTATGAAAAAATTATGGAACAGAAATAGAAGAAAAATAACAGGCATACCAGACGATTGCTATGATCGTTGCGGTATGCCTGTTTTGAAATGGGGATTGGTTGTATTTTCTTGTACGACTTTCCTGATCAATAAAAAAATCCTGATGAAGTATGAAAATGCTTCCATCCAGGATTCCCAAAATAAAAAACGAAATGTTATTAAAAAATTTCAAATGCCGGCAGCGGGACTTGAACCCGCACGTGGTTGCCC